>JAANMW010001316.1_pt1 | contig 26413 bp, 20 predicted proteins | sample 7279671 | NCBI WGS metagenome assembly JAANMW01 (sample SAMN14094541, study PRJNA606508) | bioreactor metagenome | isolation source: A lab-scale SPAN reactor treating ammonium-rich wastewater day 247 | place: Ireland: Galway | collected 2017-09-19 | reverse complement strand
CCCGATCCTTTACTTTCATCCTCATGGTGAGGAGCGGGCAGAGCCCGCGTCTCGAACCATAAGGGCAATGCATTGCCACTTTCGGCCTCATCCTTCGAGACGCGCCTTCGGCGCTCCTCAGGATGAGGATGAGCGTTACCTACCCTATCGTCCCGGCATCGGCGCGCAGCGCATCCGGCTGCGGCATGGCGATGACGTTGTAGCCGCAATCGACGAAATGAATCTCGCCGGTGACGCCGGTCGAGAGATCCGACAGCAGGTAGAGACCTGCCCCGCCCAACTCCTCGAGCGTCACGCCACGGCCGAGCGGCGAATGACGCTGCTGGAACGCGAACATCGCACGCGCATCGCCGATGCCCGCACCCGCGAGCGTGCGGATCGGGCCCGCCGAAATCGCGTTGACGCGGATTTTCTGATGACCGAAATCGACCGCGAGATAACGCACGGAGGATTCGAGCGCGGCTTTCGCAAGCCCCATGACATTGTAGTTCGGCATCGCGCGGTCGCCGCCGTTATAGGTCAGCGTGAGCATGCTGCCGCCATCCGCCATCAGGGCGGCGGCGCGCTTGGCCGCCTCAGTGAAGGCGAAGCACGAGATCAGCATGGTGCGCGCGAAATTCTCGCGCGTCGTGTCGGCATAACGGCCGTTGAGTTCGCTCTTGTCGGAGAACGCGATGGCATGGACCAGGAAATCCATCTTGCCCCAGGCCTTGCCGATATCGGCGAACACCTTGTCGACAGAAGCGATGTCCTCGACGTCGCACGGCAGCACCATTTTGCTGCCAACCGATTCGGCGAGCGGCCGCACCCGCTTGGCCAGCGCCTCGCCCTGATAGGTGAAGGCCAGCTCCGCGCCGTGGGCGGCCAGCGTCTTGGCGATGCCCCAGGCGATCGAGTGGTCGTTGGCGACGCCCATGATCAGGCCGCGCTTGCCTTGCATCAGGTGTGTCATGTGGAAACTCCGTCATGCCCGGCCCCGTGCCGGGCATCCACGCCTTGACGACGTGGACAGGTTGGAAGGTTGGGATGGCCTAGTGATCCGCGCAAAACACGCTTCGCGCCTAGCCCGGTCCTGACAAATGGGTACTGTGACCGCCGCCGGTCTTGCGAGCAGCCGCTACAATCAGGCATCCAGTCGTTTGAAAACCAGCGTGGCATTGGTTCCGCCGAAGCCGAACGAATTCGACATCACCGTGCCAATTCTGGCGTCGTCGATACGCTTACGCACGATCGGCATATCCGCGAACACCGGATCGAGTTCGGTGATGTTGGCGCTTTCGCAAATGAAGCCGTTGTTCATCATCAGAAGCGAGTAGATCGCTTCCTGTACGCCGGTCGCGCCGAGCGAATGCCCCGTCAGCGATTTGGTGGCGGAGATCGGCGGACACTTGTCGCCGACGCCGAACACCTTGCGGATCGCCTCGATCTCCGGCGGATCGCCGGCCGGCGTCGAGGTCGCGTGCGGATTGATGTAGTCGACCTTGGTTTTCACCGTCGACAGCGCCATCCTCATGCAGCGCTCGGCGCCTTCTCCCGACGGCGCGACCATGTCGTATCCGTCCGACGTCGCGCCATAGCCGGCGACCTCGCCATAGATGCGCGCCCCGCGAGCCTTCGCGTGTTCGAGCTCCTCCAGCACCACGACGCCGGCGCCGCCGGCGATCACGAAGCCGTCGCGGCTGACGTCATAGGCACGCGAGGCTGTCGCCGGCGTATCGTTGTATTTCGACGACATCGCGCCCATGGCGTCGAACAGCACCGAGAGCGACCAGTCGAGTTCCTCACAGCCACCGGCGAAAATGATGTCCTGCTTGCCGATCTGAATGGTCTCATAGGCATTGCCGATGCAGTGGTTGGAGGTCGCGCAGGCCGACGAGATCGAATAGTTGACGCCCTTGATCTTGAACCAGGTGGCGAGCGTCGCCGATGCGGTGGACGACATCGCCTTCGGCACCGCGAACGGGCCGACGCGCTTGGGCCCTTTGCTGCGGGTGATGTCGGCCGCTTCCACGATCGTGCGCGCGGACGGACCGCCGGAGCCCATGATGATCCCGGTACGTTCGTTGGAGATCTCGTTAGGCTCAAGACCCGAATCGCGGATCGCCTGCTCCATGGCCACGTGATTCCACGCCGCGCCCTCGGCCAGAAAGCGCATCGCGCGGCGATCAACCACGTCGGCCGGATTCAACGTCGGCGCGCCCTGCACCTGAGAGCGGAAGCCGAGTTCGGCATACTTCTCCGCGCGCGTGATGCCGGACTTGGCCTCGAAGAGACTGGACAGCACTTCCTGCGTGCTGTTTCCGATGGATGAGACGATGCCCATCCCCGTGACGACCACCCGCCTCATGATCTCCTCGCACCAAAGTCATGTTGTCTCATGAAGCGTCCTCGTCAAAAAATCGCAAGCTGAACCATCCAGCGGCCCCGGCTGTCAGGCCCCCGGCTCTGCATCCTGCTTGAACAGACCGACCTTCAGGTCTTTCGCGCGGTAAATAATATCATCGTCGGCGGAAAGCCACCCGTCCGCGATCCCGAGCACCAGCTTCGAGCGCATCACCCGCTTGATGTCGACATTATATACGACCTTGCGAACGGGCGGCAGCACCTGACCGGTGAACTTCAACTCGCCGAGACCGAGCGCTCGGCCCCGGCCCGCGCCCCCGGTCCAGCCGAGAAAAAATCCGACCATCTGCCATAGCGCATCGAGGCCAAGGCAGCCGGGCATCACCGGATCGCCCTTGAAATGGCAGCCGAAGAACCAGAGGTCGGGTTTGACGTCGAGTTCGGCGCGGATCAATCCTTTTCCGAACTCCCCGCCATCCTCCGTTATTTCGGTGATACGATCGAACATCAGCATCGGCGGCAACGGCAACTGGGCGTTTCCCGGCCCGAACAGTTCCCCCCGGCCGCACGCCAGCAAACCTTCATAATCATAGCTGCTGCGCCGGTCCTGCATGCTGCGTGGCCTTTCTCTCTGTTGGGCAATGGATGATTGGAAAGGCGCACGAGACGTGGGTGCACCTCGGTCGGACACCGATCCCGGGATCCTCGCCTTCGTGGCTCTCTAACACAGGGTCGGAAGGGGGCAAAGAGCACCCGTGGCCGCGGATCGCCGGATGCAAGCCGTTGTTTCGGGGGGGAGCGAGCCAACCGCGCGCGGATTCGCCGGCCGATAGCCCACCGATCGAGAGAGGCGGTTTACAGGATCGCGAGCCTCCGCCCGGATTTGCGATCCGGCTTGCGGGGTGTATGTTCATTGGCGCCGTTTGCCCGCTTCCGCGCATCACTTTGCCCCCAAGGCGGATCCGGCACCAGTTTTGAGCCATTCTAGTTGCGAAAAACTTGCATCTGAACGCCTTTGTTCCTATAGTTTGAAATAGTTGGTTCCTGTGGGGACTGTTGACGGCTGGATAAGAGCTTCGAATGCCTGGCGTGAGTACAAGCGAGAACATCGTGGTTGTGACCGAGGAGGACCGTGATATCGCGGCGATCAGTCACGGACGGCAGCCGACTTTGACGGGCTGCCCCTGGCACGACGTCAACGAAATGCTGCAATCGGTCGGGCTGCGGCCGACGCGGCAGCGGATGGCGCTGGGCTGGCTGCTGTTCGGCAAGGGCGCGCGCCACCTCACGGCGGAAATGCTCTACGAAGAAGCCACCCTCGCCAAGGTTCCGGTTTCGCTGGCCACCGTCTACAATACGCTCAATCAGTTGACCGATGCCGGATTGCTGCGTCAGGTCAGCGTCGACGGCACCAAGACCTATTTCGATACCAACGTCACCGCCCACCACCACTTCTACCTCGAAAACAATCACGAGCTGGTGGACATTCCCGATCCGCATCTGGTGCTGCAGAAGATGCCGAACGTGCCGGAAGGCTACGAGATCAGCCGCATCGATATGGTCGTGCGCCTGCGCAAGAAGCGCTGAACCGCCGCACGGTCTCGATCGCATTGCCCGGCCCTGCGCCGGGCATCTGTTTTTATGAGAGGTGCGTTTTTTCAGAAGCGCCTGGAGCGTTTCGAGCCAGGCATGTCCGCGATGGTGCCCGGGGACAAGGATCCGCGCGAAGAAGCGCGTCGAATCAAGATCATCGAGCCTCGCGCCGAATTCTGTCGGAAGCGGAAAGGCTCCCCCGGCAATTCCGGCGGACAGGACCCACCGACGATCAGTTGACCTTCTCGTCGGCGTAAACGCCCCAGAGCCGCTGCTGCTCGATCCAGCCGTCGAAGCCGTCTCCCATGACATGGCACCATCCTGCGGCGCAACGCTTGACCTGCGTTACGACGCCGGCCTGCAAGCGGGCGACCACATTGCCTTGAACATCAGCACGATCATACAACGGTGCGAAGTCGTCTTTCGCCTTCATCGTGACGACCGCGGTGCGGCGGCCTGACAGCAGCGAGTGATAGACCCAACCCTCGGCGCCCTCGGAATCCCGGATGCGGCGCCAGTTCTCGAATTCCGCGGTGATTTCGACGGGAAGGCCGGCCTTGGTATAGACCCAGGCGACGTCGTTATCCTTGGTCGGGCCCGCGCGGACGTTCACATGGTCGGACTTCAGACTCACATAGCGCGGAACCGGCAGACCGCTGGTGGACAGCGCGGAATCCTTGGCGTCGGCGGTCGTTTCGATCGCAACCGCACCCAGCGTCGCGGCTGCGAACACCATGGAAAGAGCGCGCCATTTCACCATCATCACCTGCCCCCGAGAAGCTCACCACGCCGCCAGATCCGGCCGGCCCACCCTCCGGACCCCGTCTTGCCTTGGCACGACCTTCTGCTAGAGAGGACCAGACCCAGGATGACCGGGGCACGCCCGGGAAAATGCACGTAAGATGCGAGGAACCCGGGATACCAGGGCGGCGCCGATATCAGCCAGCAGCCGCAGTTTCGACCGTGTGGGTTAACAGGGACTGAATGCTATCGCATTTTCGCCACAGGCCGTTTCCCGGATTTGGACGCACCCGGCGTAACGGCGTCACTTCGTTTCTCATCAAGGGGTTGCCGCAGCGGTCTGCGAACTTCGAAACCGGAAACTAGAGAGCACCCAATGTCGATCAAGAAGAAGCCTCTGGTTGTGATCACGCGCAAGCTGCCCGACTCGGTCGAGACCCGAATGCGCGAACTGTTCGATGCGCGACTCAATCTCGACGACCGGCCGATGACACCCGACCAGCTGATCGACGCCGTCCGTACCGCCGACATCCTGGTTACGACGGTGACAGACCATATCAACGCGGCGGTGTTGAAACAGCCGGACTGCAAGCTGAGGCTGATCGCGCAGTTCGGCAACGGCGTCGACAACATCGATGTCGTCGCGGCGCACGAGCGCGGCATCACCGTCACCAACACGCCGAACGTTCTCACCGAAGATACCGCCGACATGACCATGGCGCTGATCCTCGCGGTGCCGCGCCGTTTCATCGAGGGCGCGGCGCTGCTGACGGCGGGCGGTGACTGGCCGGGCTGGTCGCCGACCTGGATGCTGGGCCGGCGTCTTGGCGGCAAGCGGCTCGGCATCATCGGCATGGGCCGCATCGGCCAGGCCGTGGCGCGCCGGGCTCACGCCTTCGGTCTGCAGATCCACTACCATAACCGCAAGCCCGTTGCGCCGAAGATCGCCGACGAGCTCGGCGCCACCTATTGGGATTCGCTCGATCAGATGCTGGCGCGGATGGACATCATCTCGGTGAACTGTCCGCATACCCCGGCCACCTTCCATCTGCTGTCGGCGCGCCGCCTCAAGCTGATCCGCAAGGACGCCTATATCGTCAACACCGCGCGAGGCACGGTCATCGACGAGGACACGCTGACCAAGCTGATCGAGGCCGGTGAGATCGCGGGCGCCGCGCTTGACGTGTTCGAGCACGAACCGGCCGTCAACCCGAGACTGGTCCGCCTTGCCAAGGCCGGCAAGGTCGTGCTGCTGCCGCATATGGGGTCGGCCACCATCGAGGGCCGCGTCGAGATGGGCGAGAAGGTCATCATCAACATCCGCACCTTCCTCGACAACCACAAGCCGCCGGACCGCGTGCTGCCGAGCATGTTGTAACTAGAGCGTTTTCAAGCGAAGTGGATACCGGTTCGCGTGAAGAAAACGCGTCAGAACAGCAATCCAGAGCTTCGCTTCTGATTCAATCAGAAGCGATAATGCTCCATGGTCCCGGCCATCCACGCCTTGCTCAGGATTAATGATTGAGTAAGGAAGACGTGGATGCACGGCATAAAGCCGGGCATGACGGATATGGATCAGATTCCCCGATCCTCATCTTGAGGTCAGCGACAGCCGCTTAAATCGGTGATGGTCGGATGATCGCCGTTGAGCGGATTTGACGGATCGCGCCTGTAATTCAGCGTCTCGAACCGCATCGCGCGCGCATCCACCATCAACAGGCGTCCGACCAGCCCCTCGCCGAATCCGACGATCTCGCGAATCACCTCCAACGCCGTCATCGAGCCGAGCACGCCGGCGAGCGCGCCGAGAATGCCCGCCTGCTGGCAGCTCGGCACCGTGCCTTCCGGCGGCGGTTCGGGGAACAGGCAACGGTAGGTCGGGTTGAACGCGCCGTCGGCGTTTTTCTCGTGCGCGCGGATCGTCGTCAGCGATCCGTCGAACACCCCGAGCGCAGCGGTCACCAGCGGCTTCTTCGCCAGAAAGCACGCATCCGCCACCAGATAGCGGGTGGCGAAATTATCCGAGCCCTCGGCGACGATGTCGTAGTCCGCCAAAAGCGCCATCGCGTTCGACGCATCCAGCCGCATATGGTGCGCGCGGAACGCGACATGCGGGTTGAGCGCGCGGATCTTGTCCGCGGCGCTCTCGACCTTGGGACTGCCGATATCCGGCGTCGCATGAATGATCTGGCGTTGCAGGTTCGACAGCGTCACGATGTCGTCATCGATGACGCCGAGCGTCCCCACGCCAGCGGCCGCCAGATACATCAGCGCCGGCGCGCCGAGACCTCCCGCTCCGATCATCAGCACGCGCGCATTGCGCAGCGCGTTCTGGCCCGGACCGCCGACCTCGCGCATCACGATGTGCCGGGAATAGCGTTCAAGTTCGTCGGCGCTCAGCATGGTCCTGCCGTTCTCTCCGTCGATCAAATGCGGCACGCAGACCACAACCCCGATGGCCGCTGTTGCCGGCCCAGCAGATGTGTTTCAATAGCGCCGTTTCAACGGAGACGAAAGCTGCCATGCGAGCGATGATCGCCGCGGCGTTGATGATCGTGGCCACCACGATGTACGCCCAGGCGCAACCCGGCGACACCATCGGACGCGCGAGAAGCAAACCGGAAGCCGCCGTCCCCCCGTCGGTGCAAACTCCGGCCGATACCGTAAGGGCGATGGCGCCAGCGGCGCGGCAGGCGCTTCAGTCCGACCTGGCATGGACCGATCACTACAACGGCCTCATCAATGGCGAGGTCGGCGACCGGCTGATTGCTGCGATCAAGGCATTTCAGAAGGACCAGGCCGGCAAGCAGACCGGCGTGCTCAACCCGCAGGAACGCGACGTTCTCACTGCTGCCGCGCGGAAGGCGCGGGTGAATGTCGGCTGGAAGATCACGACCGACGCGGCGACCGGCGTCCGGCTGGGCCTGCCCATGAGGCTGACGCCGCAGCAATCGAGCGCAGGCGACGGCACGACATGGAGTTCCTCCACCGGCACCATCCAGATCAGCGTGACCCGCCGCAAGGAAGCCGGCCTCACAACCGCCAGGCTTGCCGATCACGAACGCAGGCAACCGCCCGGCCGCAAGGTTACCTACAGCGCCGTCAAACCGGATGTCTTCGTGCTGTCGGGCACACAGGGCCTGAAGAAATTCTACATGCGCGGCCAGCTCCGCGACAGCGAAGCCCGCATCCTGACCATTCTCTACGATCAGGCCACCGAAGGCGTCATGGAGCCGGTGGTGATCGCGATGTCGAGCGCATTCGATCCGTTTCCGGCGAATGGTCCGCCGCCGCGCAAGCTCGTGGAATATGCAAGCGGGGTGATCGTGAGTAAGGACGGCACGATCCTGACCGGTCACGACGCCACCGACGGATGCCGGTCGATCGTCGTCACGGGCCATGGCTACGCCGACAGGATCGCCAGCGACAAGGATCACGGCCTCGCGCTGCTGCGCGTCTACGGCGCGCACGGGTTGCAGCCGATCGCGCTCGGCCCCGATGCCAAAGGCGGCGTCGATCTGGTCGGCATCACCGATCCGCAAAACCAGGGCGGCGGCTCGGCCGTCAGTCGCGTCAAGGCCTCGGTGGCGCAGGGCGGCGGCGGTGAATCGATGCTGACGCCGGCGCCCGCATCAGGCTTTTCCGGCGCGGCGGCGCTCGATGCAAACGGACAGCTCGCAGGACTTGCGCTCCTGAAGCCTGCGGACATCGCCGGCCTTTCGGGTGCGGCGCCTTCCGCGCAGGCCATGCTGGCTCCAGCGGAAGCCCTGCGCGCTTTTCTGAAAGCCAACGATGTGGATCCGTTCGATGGATCGTTTGATGCGGAGGCCACCGTGGTTCGCGTCATCTGCGTGCGGAGATAAACCGGCTCGCTATAGCGTTTTCCGGCTAAGTGGAATCCGGTTAGCCGTAAGAAAACACGTTCAATCAAAAACTTGCGCGTATTCTGATCGCAAAACCGGTATCCACTTTTGCGGAATACGCGCTAAGCCGGTTTACGTCTGGCAGACCGGACACCAGAACGTCGAGCGTCCGTTCTGGGTGAATCGCTTCACGGTGCCTTTGCATGCCGGCGTCCGGCATTTGTCGCCCTCGCGGTCATAGACCCGAAACGAGTGCTGGAAGTAGCCGAGTTCGCCCGTGGTCTGTCGATGATCGCGAAGCGAGGAACCTCCCGCCTCGATCGCCTGATTGAGCACGTCGCGAATGGCCGCGGCCAGTCGTTCGGCGCGCTCGGACGGCGCACCGGTTTTCAGGGCGAGCGTTGCGGCGAGACGGCGCGGCGAAAGCCGAGCGCGAAACAGCGCCTCGCAGACATAGATGTTGCCGAGCCCCGCGACCACGCGCTGATCGAGCAGCACGGCCTTGAGGCTGGTCTTCCTGTTGCGGCAGCCATGCGCCAGCGTGGCCGCGTCGAATTCGTTGCCGAGCGGCTCAGGCCCGAGTCCTTTCAGCAGCGGCTCATCGCCAAGCGCCTCGCGGGAGATAATCTTCATGTACCCGAAACGGCGCGGATCGTTGAACACGATCTCGGCGCCGGAGGACATCGTAAAACGCACATGATCGTGGGCGCGGCCCTCGCCGCGCGGATGATGGAAATCGCCTGGAGACATAACACCTGCCGCATCGATCACGCGGAACGAGCCGGACATGCCCAGATGCATCAACAGCACGTCGCCGGATGCGAGGTCCGCCAGCAGGTACTTTGCCCGCCGCCCGAGCCCGGTCACCGCCTGACCCTCCAGTCGGGCGACAAAATCGGTCTGGAACGGAAACCGCAGGTCCTTGCGCCGGGTCTCGGCGCGGACGATGGTCGCGCCCTCCATCGCGGGCTGCAAGCCGCGGCGCACGGTTTCGACCTCGGGAAGTTCGGGCATTGGCCTACTGCTTCAATGACTCAGCTCTTAAGACGTCGCCGCCGTCTCGCTCTCGCTGAACACCAGCGCGTTGTAGAAAGGGTCGGTCACCGTCATCGTGGTGGCGCCCCAGGGCTGGCGCTCCAATCCCGGTCGCGCATAACCGTAACGCTTGGCAAGCAGGCCAGCTTGATAGTCCGCAAGCCCCGTCGTCTCGATGATGATCCGCGCACCGGGCGAGCAGCCCCCATGGTGCTCGCTGAGATGCAGCACCGCCGAGCCCAGCGATATCCCCATATAGAGCGGCAAGTCCGGCTCGAAGCGATGCTCGAACTCGACCTTGAAGCCGAGAAAGTCGAGATAAAATTCCCTCGCCTTGCCGATATCGAACATCCGCAGGATCGGGGTGACGGTGGTAAAATGCGCGGCCATTGGCATTCCCCTTGCGATTTGTCCGGTTTACCACGGCAAGCGGGAGACGCCGCCCCGACCGGCTCTGGCTTGTAGCGCAGCGCAGCATGGCAGGCTATGGTCCGGGCATGGAGAAAACGGGCATGGATCGAGAGGACCGGACGACGCATTTCGGCTTCAGGGACGTCCCCCTGGCGGACAAGCAGACGCTGGTGAACGACGTCTTTCACAGCGTGGCACAGCGTTACGACCTGATGAACGATCTGATGTCCGGCGGACTGCACCGCGTCTGGAAGAATGCGATGATCACGACGCTGAATCCGCCGCGCAACAATGCGCCGTTTTCGCTGCTCGACGTCGCCGGCGGCACCGGGGACATCGCCTTCCGCGCGGCGAAAACCGCAGGGTCCGGGTTTCAGGCCACCGTGTGCGACATCAATCCGGACATGCTCGCGGTCGGCCGCGAGCGGGCGATCAAGCAGCATCGCGATCATCAGGTGTCGTTCGTCGAAGGCAACGCCGAAACGCTGGCCTTCACGGACCGCGGTTTCGACGCCTACACCATCGCCTTCGGCATCCGCAACGTGCCGCGTATCGACGCCGCGCTGCGCGAGGCGTTTCGGGTGCTGAAACCGGGCGGCCGGTTTCTCTGCCTTGAATTCTCGACGGTCGATGTGCCCGGACTCGACAAGATCTACGACCTGTTTTCCTTCAAGGTGATTCCGCCGCTCGGTCGTGCCGTCACAGGCGACGCCGACTCCTATCGGTATCTGGTCGAATCGATCCGCAAGTTTCCCAAGCCGGACGCCTTCGCCGATATGATCCGTGACGCCGGCTTCGCCCGCGTGTCCTGGCAGGCGCTTTCCGGCGGCATCGTCGCGCTGCATTCGGGCTGGCGTTTGTGATCTCAGCGCTGGCTCATGTCGCGCGGCTGGCCCGCGCCGCGTTCGTGTTCGCGCGCGAGGGCGTGTTCGGCGTGGTCGATCCATCGCTGGTGCCGGCTCCCGGCCAGCTCGCGCTGCGCATGGCGCGGCTGATCGAGCGCCGCGGCGCGAAATCCGGATCGCGGCTGACGCGCGCTCTGACGCGGCTCGGACCGGCCTATCTCAAGCTCGGACAGTTCCTGGCCACGCGCCCCGATGTCATCGGCGTCGCCATGGCGCGCGACCTGGAAAGCCTGCAGGACCGCCTGCCGCCGTTTTCGCAAGCGGAAGCCGAAGCGGTGGTCGCGGCGGCGCTGGAAAAGCCCGTCGCGGACGCCTTCGCAAGTTTCGGACCTTCGGTGGCGGCGGCCTCGATCGCGCAGGTTCATCGCGGCGAGGTCGAGAAAAACGGCGTCTGCAGACAGGTGGCGGTCAAGGTGCTGCGGCCCAACGTCGCCTCGCGTTTCCGCCGCGATCTCTCCGATTTCTTTTTCGTCGCCAACAACGCCGAGGCGCATTCGGCCGAGGCGCGGCGGCTGCGCCTCGTCGAGGTCATCAACACCATGTCGCGATCGGTGGCGATGGAGATGGACCTGCGGCTGGAAGCGGCCGCGCTGTCGGAGATGGCGGAGAATACCCGCGACGATCCCGACTTCCGCGTGCCCGAGGTGGACTGGGACCGCACCACCCACAACGTGCTGACGATGGAGTGGATCGATGGCATCGCGCTGAACGATCATGCGCGTCTTGCGCAATCGAAAGCCGACCTGCCCGAACTGGGCCGCAAGGTGATCCAGAGCTTTCTGCGCCACGCGCTGCGCGACGGCTTCTTTCACGCCGACATGCATCCGGGCAACCTGTTTCTCGACGGCTCGGGTCGTCTGGTCGCGGTCGACTTCGGCATCATGGGACGGCTGGGCCTGAAAGAGCGGCGTTTCCTCGCCGAAATCCTGCTCGGCTTCATCACCCGCGACTACCGACGGGTCGCCGAGGTGCATTTCGAAGCCGGCTACGTGCCGGGCCATCACTCGGTGGAGAATTTCGCCCAAGCCATCCGCGCCATCGGCGAGCCGATCCACAATCGCACCGCCGAGGAAATCTCGATGGCCAAGCTCCTGACCCTGCTACTCGAGGTCACCGGCCTGTTCGACATGCAGACCCGGCCCGAACTGATCCTGCTGCAAAAAACCATGGTGGTGGTCGAAGGCGTGGCGCGCAGCTTCGATCCCAAACTGGACATCTGGACGGTGGCCGATCCGGTGGTTCGCGAATGGATCACGGAGAACCTCGGCCCGCTGGGGCGGATGCAGGGCGCGATCGCCGGCGCCGGAGAGCTGGGCCGCCTGCTTGCCGGGCTGCCCGCGATCGCCTCGCGCTCGGTGGCGGTGCTTGAGCAAATGGAGACCATGACCCGCGACGGGTTGGTGCTCGCGCCCGAAACCGTCGCCGCGCTGGCCCGCGCACGGGCGCGGCAGAACCGCTGGCGGACCATCGCGCTCTGGATCATCGCCCTGACGCTCCTCGGGATTCTGTGGGCCGTTAGCAGCCGATTGATATGACATCAACGCAATCGTATGATCGTATTGATGATATCAAACCGGATGCTGCACAGGGAGCGAAATGGCCAGCCTGACCGTCCGCAAGCTCGACGATGCCGTTAAGGCCAGGCTGCGAGCGCGTGCCGCCGCTACCGGCCGCTCGGTGGAGGAGGAGATCCGCGTCATCCTGCGCGAGGCGACCGGTATTCCCTTCGCCACAGCATCCGACGATCCTGATTTTCGCAATGCAGCATTCTCACCAACGAGAAATTTATCCAACGTTTCCGGTCTGTTGCCGAAAGTAACAATGATCGTCGGCGGCGGAATCGCCGCCTACAAGGCGCTCGACCTGATCCGGAGGCTCAGGGAACGCGGATTTTTTGTGCGATGCATCATGACAAATGCTGCGCAGCAATTCGTCACGCCGCTGAGCGCTGGAGCCCTCGCGAACGAGCGTTGCTATACGGATCTGTTCGACCCCGGCAGCGAATTCGACGCCGGCCATATCCGGCTCGCGCGGGACTGCGACCTCATCGTGGTGGCGCCCGCCACGGCCGACCTGATGGCAAAGATGGCAAACGGCCACGCCAACGATCTGGCGAGCGCCGTTCTGCTCGCCGCCGACAAGCCGGTTTTGCTGGCGCCGGCGATGAATCCGCTGATGTGGAATAACCCGGCGACACGCCGCAACGTGGCCCAGCTTACCCGCGACGGCGTCGCGATGGTCGGCCCCGACACCGGCGAGATGGCGGAAGCGGGTGAAGCCGGCGTCGGCCGCATGGCCGAGCCCGTGACGATCGCGGCCGCCGCCGAGCGGATGCTCAGGCCGCAGCAGGCGCAACCTCTGAAAGGCCGTCGCGTCCTGATCACCGCCGGCCCGACCCGGGAGCCGATCGATCCGGTGCGCTACATAGCCAACCGCTCCTCGGGCAAGCAGGGTTTTGCCATTGCCGCGGCGGCGCGGGCTGCGGGAGCCGAGGTGGCGCTGATTTCCGGCCCCGTGGAGCTCGACGATCCCGCCGGCGTCGCCGTGGAGCATGTCGAATCCGCGCGCGAGATGCTGGCGGCGGTAGAGACGGCGCTCCCCGCCGACATCGCGATTTTCACGGCCGCGGTCGCCGACTGGCGTGTCGCGCATGAAGGCGCGCAGAAACTGAAGAAGACCGAAGCCGGAGTTTCGCCGCTGCAACTGATCGAGAACCCGGACATTCTCGCGACCATCTCGAACCTGCGCGACGAACGCCCGCCGCTCGTGATCGGCTTCGCCGCCGAAACCGAGCACCTCATCGACAATGCCAGGTCGAAATTTGCGCGCAAGGGCTGCGACTGGATGGTCGCCAATGACGTATCGCCGGGAACCGGCGTCATGGGCGGCGACCGCAACACCGTGCATCTGTTGACGCGCGGTGAAGACGGAGAGATCAGGACCGAGTCCTTCTCCGTCATGACCAAGGAACAGGTGGCCGCCATGCTGATCGAACGCATCATCTTAGCCCTGCCGGGTCCGGCGGCATGAGCGAGCCGGTCAAGGTCGGTGTCCAGCAACTGCCTCATGCCGAGGGCCTTCCGCTGCCGTCCTATCAAAGCGCCCAGGCGGCCGGTCTTGACCTCATCGCCGCGATTCCGGAACACGCGCCCATGGTTCTCGCGGCAGGCCGGCAGGCCATGGTGCCCACCGGGCTCGTCATCGCGTTGCCCGATGGATACGAGGCGCAGGTGCGGCCGCGTTCCGGTCTCGCCGCCCGGCACGGCGTGACCGTGCTGAATTCGCCCGGCACCGTCGACGCCGACTATCGCGGCGAGATCAACGTCCTTCTTGTGAATCTCGGCAGCGAAGCCTTCACAATTCGCCGCGGCGAGCGCATCGCGCAGATGATCGTCGCGCCGGTGACGCGCGTGGAACTGTTGCGCGCGGCGGCGTTGCCGGCGACGCCACGCGGCAGTGGCGGATTCGGCTCGACCGGGCGTTAGAGCAGAATGAGGAAAAGTGACGTGCGATTTTCGCACGCGTCCCGCTTTCAGGCACCGGGATCGGTCACGCTCCAGGACTCGCAATCATCCGCCCGCTAAAACCGATTCAATTTTACAACAATCGTTTCGTAAATGTCGCGGCTACGCATTTTTCCGCTGCCCGATTCCCGTTCACGGTCTGGACTCTAGCCCCTCGAATCCGCTTAAGCATAATGGTGGTCGATTCGTGAACGGCGAACGGGTTGCCGATCGAATATCATCGCGCGGTTTTGGGGCAAAGATGTCAGGCGTAATCGGGGTGATGCGTCGGACCTTGCTGTCATGCACCTCGCTGGTGCCGGGCAGCATCGCGGGCGCCGGCGCGGTCAGCCTCATCGACACCTCACCTGCCTGGGCCGCCGAACCGGCGCTGACCGGGCGGCTGCTCCAGGCTTTCACAAATCTCAGCCGGCAGGATCTGACGGCGCTGGCGATGGCGCTCGGCGTGCTGAGCTTCTCGGTGGTCGCCGCTATCCTGCTGATGCGCACACGCATCCGCGCCGCGGCAAACGAACAGCGGTTGCGCAGCGAGATCCGCGAACTTCAATCGGAGGCCGACCGCTTTCGCGCGCTGCTGTTCGTGGAGCCGCAGATTCTGATATCGTGGGGCGCGGGCGAGGACCGCCCCCAGATCAGCGGCGATATCGCGCTGCTGTTGCCGCAGGATGCAAAACAGCCCTTGCGGATTCTGGCGTTCGGAACCTGGCTACCGCCTGAGCCGGCGCTGCAGATGGATCACGCGGTCGATGCGTTGCGCGGCGCCGGCGAAGGCTTCCTGCTCAATCTGGTCACCTCGGCCGGCCGCACCGTGGAAGCGATGGGCCGCGCCATCGGCGGCCAGGCCATCGTGCGCATCCGTGATCTGGGCGGCTTGCGGCGCGACCTCGCCGAGATGACGCTGCGGCACGGCAGTCTGCTGGCGGAGACGGAAATGCTGCGGGCCTTCGCGACCGCGGCGCCCTGGCCGCTCTGGGCCAGAGGCGAGGACGGCAAGCTTTCCTTCGCCAACACGGCCTATGCGCGCGCGACCGACGCAGCTGATGCAGCCGACGCCATCCAGCGCAATCTCGAACTGCTCGACAGCGGGGACCGGATCGCGATGTCGCGAGCGCTGAACGACCATGCCACCTTTGCCGCGCGATTGCCGATCGTCATCGGCGGCGAGCGGCGCATGTACGACGTTCACGCACTCCGGACCGATGGCGGAAGCGCCGGCATCGCGCTCGACGCCAGCGAGGCGACGGCGTTGAGCCAGGCGCTGGCGCGGATGGCGGACGCGCATCGCCGGACCCTCGACCAACTGTCATCCGGCGTCGCCGTGTTCGACGGGCAGCGGCGGCTCGCTTTCTACAACGACTCCTACCGCCGGCTGTGGGATCTCGACCGGCCCTTCCTCGACGGACATCCCGACGATTCCAGCGTGCTCGATCGCCTGCGCGCGGGGCGCAAGTTGCCGGAGCAGCCGGACTTCCGCGCCTGGAAAGCCCGCCTGCACGAAGCCTATCGCGCCAACGAGGCCGTCAAGGACGTATGGTATCTGCCGGACGGACGCGCGCTCAGCATCGTCACCACGCCGAACCCGGAAGGCGGCGTCACCTACCTGTTCGACGATGTCACCGAAAGCCTGGATCTGGCCCGCCGATATGACCGGCTCATCACCGTGCAGCGCGAGACCCTCGACAGCCTGACCGAAGCGGTCGCGGTGTTCGGCAGCAACGGCCGCGCGCAGCTTTTCAATCCGGCCTTCGCGCGGATGTGGAAGCTTTCGCCCGAGGCGCTCACGCAGCAGCCGCATATCGATACGGTCGAGGCGTGGTGCAAGCCGCTGTTCGACGACGACGACGCCTGGCGTACGATCCACAAGGCCGTCACCGGCATCGACAATCGCACCGCGGTGCCGCTCAAGCTCGAGCGCAAGGACGGCAGCATCCTGGACTGCATGACCATGCCGCTGCCCGACGGCGCCACCATGCTGACCTTCCACGACATCACCGATAGCGAAAACGTGGAGCGCGCGCTGCGCGAACGCAACGATGCGCTCGAGGCCGCCGACCAGATGAAGGTCGATTTCGTCCACCACGTCTCATACGAACTGCGCTCGCCCCTGACGACCATCATCGGCTTCGCGCACCTCATGAACGATCCCGGCACCGGGCCGCTCACCGAGAAGCAGGCCGAATATGTCAACTACATCACCTCGTCGACCGACGCGCTGCTGGCGCTGACCAACAACATCCTCGACCTCGCCACCATCGACGCGGGCGCCATGACGCTCGAACTCGGCCCGGTCGATGTCCGCAAGACCATCGCGGCGGCGGCGGAAGGCATTCAGGACCGCCTCGCCCGCGACCACATCGTGCTGAATGTCGACGTCGATCCGGACATCGGCGACTTCATCGGCGACGAGCGCCGCATCGTTCAGGTTCTCTATAATCTGCTTGCCAATGCCGCCAATTTTTCGCCGCCAAACGCCGTGATCACGGTCAGCGCCCGGCGCACCGAACACAGCGTGAGGTTTGCCGTGATGGACGAAGGCCCCGGCATCCCGCCGGACGTCAGGGACAAGGCGTTCGACTGGTTCGAAAGCCACGCGAACGGATCGCGGCATCGCGGCGCGGGCCTTGGCCTGTCGCTGGTGCGCTCCTTTGTCGAACTCCATGGCGGCCGCGTGCATTTCGATTCCGCCATCAAGAGCGGCACCAGGGTCATTTGCGACTTTCCGCTCGACCGGAGCGCCCACCGGAACGCCGCCGAATGAGCGAGCCATCGAGATTCGCGGCCGCGCTTGTCAACGAGAGCGCGACCGCGCATCTGATGGCCGACCTCGCGCTGCTGATCGGTCCCGGCGACGTCATCACGCTGTCGGGTGATCTCGGCGCGGGCAAGACCGCGGCCGCCCGCGCCTTGATCCGGTATCTTGCGGGAGACGACACGATCGAGGTGCCGAGCCCGACCTTCACGCTGGCGCAGCATTACGATCTGCCGCCATATCCCCTGCTTCACGCCGACCTCTATCGCATCAGCGGTCCCGGCGAACTGGAGGAGATCGGCCTCGCGCCGCTGCCCGAAGACGCGGTGGTCCTGATCGAATGGCCGGAGCGCGCCTCCGGCGGCCTGCCTGACGACCGGATCGACATCGCCATCAGCCATCGCCCGGCGCTCGGATCAGCGGCGCGCGCCGCCGAGATCACCGGCTACGGCAAGGCCGCGGCGCAGGTCGCGCGGCTGGCATCGCTGCGGCGGTTCCTCAGCGATGCCGGTTATCTGGACGCAAGGCGGCAACGCATGGCGGGCGACGCCTCCACACGCTCCTATGCCCGTCTGATCAGCGGTGACGCCAGCTTCATCCTCATGAACGCGCCGAAGCGGCCCGATGGACCTGCGATCCACGACGGCAAGTCCTACAGCGCGGCGGTGCATCTCGCCGAAGACGTCAAGCCCTTCGTCGCCATCGCGCGCGGCCTGCGCGATCAGGGCCTTTCCGCGCCGGAGATCCATCATGCCGATCTGGAGTCGGGATTCCTGATCACCGAGGATTTCGGCGGCGCCGGCTTTGTCGAAGGCAGGCCGCCGACGCCGATCGTCGAGCGCTATCAGGCGGCGACCGACCTGCTCGCCGTGCTGCACGGCCGGACGCTGCCTGACACGCTTCCCTTGACGGCGGATACGGCCTACGCGATTCCCGCGTTCGACCTTGAGGCGATGCTGATCGAGGTCGGCCTGATGCTGGACTGGTATCTGATCGACCGCGGCATTGAACCAGGCGAAAACCTGCGCGCGGAGTTCATGGCCATCTGGCGCGCATTGCTGGCGAAGCCGGATGCCACGTCCAGAACCTGGGTGTTGCGTGACTTCCACTCGCCCAACCTGATCTGGCTGGAACAGCGCCCCGATATCGGAAAGGTCGGCATCATCGACTTTCAGGACACCGTGCTCGGTCCCGCCGCCTATGATCTGGTCTCGCTGTTGCAGGATGCGCGCGTGGACGTTCCCGAATCGATCGAACTCGCCTTGCTCGCCCGTTACGCCAAGGCGCGGCTGGGATCCGAAGCGCATTTCGATCCCGCCGGTTTCGCCGAGACGTATGCCGTCATATCAGCGCAACGCAACACCCGGCTGCTCGGCACGTTCGCGCGGCTCAATCGGCGCGACGGCAAACCGCACTATCTGCGACACCAACCCCGGATCTGGACCTATCTCACCCGCTCGCTCGCGCACCCGGCCTTGTCGGCGGTGAGAGCGTGGTACCAGAAACACGTTCCGCCTCCGGCAGGTTGAACCGTTTTGTTTTACGCCTTTTTAGAGGTCGGCACGGTACGCTCACAGCCTCGGACTATCCCTTGGTTCTATCCCTCGGATCGCGGCACAGTCTTCCTTCCAAGGCGGAGCACATCATGGGCACGGAACGACGTAAAGGCGAGCGCGTCACCTTCGAGCGCGGCTACAGCGCGCACATGATGGGCATCGACGGCACATGGCGCCGCACCTGCACCATGGAGGACGTATCGGAAATCGGAGCCAAGCTGACCGTCGAAGGCTCCATCGAAGGCCTGCATCTGAAGGAATTCTTCCTCCTGTTGTCATCCACGGGCCTCGCCTATCGCCGCTGCGAGCTGGCCTGGGTCAATGGCGACCAGATCGGCGTCAATTTCCTGAAGCCGACCGACAAGAAGAAAAAGACCACCCGGCAGAACAGCGCCACGGCCGACGCCTGATCCACATCCCGCCCGGTATCATATCCGGCAGTCTCCCCATGTCATGGCCGCGTCATCATCTCAGGCGTGTATGGCCGCGGTCATCGCTGCGATTCGCAACGGGTCGTGATCCTCATTCGAAAACGCTATAGTTCGCTGAATCGACAATGTGCGTGAGTTAATGTGGTGGTTCAGAAGTTCGCTTCATTGCCCCATCGAGTCCGTCAAGCGAACGTCTGAACCTAAACCACACTAAGATCATAAAGTTGCTAGTGTGCCTTTGATTCCGAAGTTTGCATCAAAGGTTGCGGCAAGGGTATGCGAACTTCGGAATCGGGACACCAGGACATGCCGACCACTCCCACCAAAGCCATGGTTCTCGCCGCGGGCCTCGGCCTGCGCATGCGGCCGCTGACTGAACGGATGCCCAAGCCGATGGTGCCCGTGGCCGGCAAGCCGCTGCTTGATCACGTGCTGGACAGGCTGGCCGACGCGGGCGTCAGCGAAGCTGTCGTCAACGTGCGCTATCTGCCCGACCAGATCATCGACCATGTCGCGCAACGCGACCGGCCGAAGATCATCATCTCCGACGAGCGCGATCAGGTGCTGGGCACCGGCGGTGCGGTGGTGAAGGCCTTGCCGCTGCTGGGCGATGCGCCGTTCTTCCATCTCAACGCCGACACGATATGGATCGACGGCGCGCGCCCCAACCTGACGCGGCTGGCCGAGACCTTTGATCCGGCACGCATGGACATTCTGCTGCTGATGGCGCCGACCGCGAGCAGCATCGGCTACAGCGGCAGCGGCGACTACGCCATGCTCCCCAACGGAGCGCTTCGCAGGCGGCAAGAGAATCAGGTCGTGCCGTTTGTCTATGCGGGGGCCGCCATCCTGTCGCCCGCGCTGTTCGACGGCGCGCCGGCAGGCGAGTTTCCGCTGACCGCGATATTCGACCGGGCGGGTGAGCGGGATCGGCTGTTCGGGCTGCGGCTCGACGGCGTCTGGATGCATGTCGGAACACCCGATGCGGTCGATGCCGCGGAGAAAGCCGTGCTCGCGAGCCTCGACGCCTGACGACCGCCTCTCAACCGGTCGCCGCACTTAGAGCATTTTCGCTTCTGATTGAATCAGAAGCGAAGCTCTGGACTGTTGTTTGACGCGTTTTCTTCACGCGAACCGGATTCCATCCCCGGGTCAAGCCCGGGGACATGCTTCGCTCGAAAACGCTATATCCTCTCCGTGTCATGATATGCCTGATCTCGAATCAGGATCTTTCATGCGCGTCCGCAACATCCCCCCCTCAGTACCGTTCCTGCATACGGTCATCACCGCGCTGGTCGACGGCGAGCTGATCGAGGGATTCCGCCCGCGCGCGCAGCCCGAGCGGCTTGCCGAGGCCACGCTTTATCTGCCGACCCGCCGCGCCGGCCGCATGGCGCACGATATCTTTCTCGAGGTGCTGGATACCGACGCCGTGATCCTGCCGCGCATCGTCACGCTCGGCGACATCGACGAAGACGAACTGGCTTTCGCCCAGGCCGTCCCGCTATCGCGGGAAACGCTCGAACTGCCGCCGGCGCTGGACGGGCTCGCGCGCCGCCTCGCGCTGGCGCAGCTTATCGACGCATGGGCGCGGCGGCTGAAACCCGGTGAGCCGGAGCGGACGCCGCTGGTTCTCGGCGGCCCGGCCTCGACGCTGGTGCTTGCGGACGACCTCGCGCGACTGATGGACGACATGGCCACGCGCGGCGTGGACTGGCGTGCGCTCGACAGGCTGGTGCCCGAGGCGCTCGACCGCTATTGGCAGCTCACGCTCGATTTCCTGAAGATCGCGCGCGACTACTGGCCGGTTCACCTTCAGGAGACCGGCCGGATCGAACCCGCGGCGCGGCGCGATCGCCTGATCGAGGCCGAAACCGCGCGTCTCGTCGCCCATCATGCGGGACCGGTGATCGCGGCGGGCTCCACCGGCTCGATGCCATCGACCGCGAAACTGCTGCATGCCATCGCCGCGCTGCCGCAGGGCGCGGTCGTGCTGCCGGGGCTCGACACCGACCTCGATGAAGAGGCGTGGGAGCTGATCGGCGGCGTCAGGGATAAAACGAACGGTGCGTTCATCACGGCGCCCGCCGCAGGTCATCCGCAATTCGCGCTGCACGGCCTGCTCAGGCGCTTCGGCATCAAACGATCGGAGGTGAAAGCGCTCGGCTTCCCCGCGCGATACGGGCGCGAAATGCTGGCGTCCGAGACGATGCGGCCGGCGGAAGCGACCGCGCAATGGCACACCCGGCTCGCCGAGCCCGAGGTCGCGGAGAAGATCGCGGCCGGACTGCAAAACCTCGCCGTGATCGCAGCCGCCAATCCGGAAATGGAAGCGCTCGGCATCGCCGTCGCCATGCGCGAGGCGCGCGACCTGAACAGGACCGCGGCGCTGGTGACGTTCGACCGCGCGCTGGCGCGGCGGGTGATGGCGGCGCTCGGCCGCTGGAATCTCGCCTTCGACGATTCGGGCGGCGATCCGCTGATGGACACGCCTGCGGGAATCTTCGCACGGCTGGCCGCCGAAACCGCATGCAACGGTCTGGAGCCCCCGACCCTGCTGGCCTTGCTGAAGCACCCGCTGTGCCGGTTGGGACGCGCGGCCGGCGGCTGGTCGCGCGCCATCATGACACTGGAGCTTGCGATCCTGCGCGGCACCCGGCCGCCACCGGGCGGCAAGGGCCTCGCGGACGAATTTGCGCGCTTTTGCGGCGAGCGCGACAAGCTCGATCGCGGCGAAAGTTCCTCGCTGCATCGCAGCGAGCCCCGCGCTGCGCTGAAGCCGCATCATCTCGATGATATCAGCGCCCTGATCGTGGCCCTGCGGGATGCGCTCGCGCCGCTCGAAGGCGATGGCCCACCCGCGTCGGCGGACTTCACCGTCCTCGCCATGCAGCACCGCCAGGCTATCGAAGCGTTATCCTGTGACGACGAAGGCGTCGCCACCGCATTCGACGGCCAGCACGGCCGTGCGCTCCTTGATGCTTTCGACGACCTGCGCGGGGCGGGCGAGCGCAGCGGCCTGACGGTCAGGATCGCGGACTATCCGGACACGTTCGAGGCCGCGTTCGGCGACCGCGTCGTGCGCCGGCCGCAGACGACATCGGCAAGTCTGCGCATCTACGGACCGCTGGAAGCGCGTCTGACCCAATGCGACCGCGTCATCCTCGGCGGGCTCACTGAAGGCGTCTGGCCACCCGCGCCGCCGACCGATCCCTGGCTCAGCCGGCCGATGCGGCACGAACTGGGGCTCGATCTTCCGGAACGGCGCATCGGACTGTCCGCGCACGATTTCACGCAACTGCTCGGCGCCGGCGACGTCATCCTCAGCCATGCCGCCAAGACCGGGGGGTCGCCGGCGGTGGCGTCCCGTTTCCTGCATCGGCTCGAAGCCGTCGCGGGCGCGACACGCTGGGCAACCGCGAAACAAGCCGGCGCGCGATACATTCAGTATGCCGAAGCGCTCGACCGGCCCGACGAGGTCACGCCGATCGCGCAGCCCGCGCCGAAGCCGCCTCGCGCGGCGCGGCCGACGCACCTGTCCGTGACCGCGATCGAGGACTGGCTGCGCGATCCCTATACCATCTATGCCAGATATATCTTGAAGCTCCTGCCGCTGGAGGCCGTCGACATGCCGCTGTCGGCGGCGGACCGCGGCTCGGCGATTCACGACGCGCTCGGTGATTTCACCAAACGTTATCCGGCGAGCCTGCCCGACGATCCGGAAGACGTACTGCGCGCCATCGGCGAAAGCCGTTTCGCGCCGCTGATGCAGCGGCCGGAAGCGCGCGCGCTGTGGTGGCCACGCTTCCAGCGCATCGCGGCATGGTTCGCTGAATGGGAGCTGACGCGGCGGGCGCATCTGGTCAGGATCGACGCCGAGGTCAGCGGCAAAATCGAAATCCCGATCCACGGCGATCGCAGCTTCATTCTGTCGGCGCGCGCCGATCGTATCGAACATCTCGGCGGCGGCCGCTTTGCCGTTCTCGATTACAAGACCGGCAATCCTCCGAGCAGCAAACAGGTGCGGCTCGGCCTCTCGCCACAGCTCACGCTGGAATCCGCGATTCTTCGCAACGGCGGCTTCGCGGGCATTGCTCCCGGCGCATCGGTCAGCGAGCTGGTCTATGTCCGGCTGAGCGGCAACAACCCTGCCGGCGAATCGAGACCGGTCGATCTCGATAACGGCAAAACCGCAACCCAGTCGCCGGATCAGGCGGCCGATCGCGCTCTTGAAGAACTCACCGCGCTGATCCGCGCTTTCGACGACGAGCAGCAGGGCTACGCATCGCTCGACCTGCCGATGTGGAAAACCCGCTACGGCGCCTATGACGATCTCGCACGGATCAAGGAATGGTCGGCGGCCGGCGGACTTGGGTCGGAGGAATCGTGAAAGCGCCCCGCCCCGTTCATCCCGACGCCAGCGCGCGCCAGCAGCGCGCGTCCGATCCGGCCGCATCGGTGTTCGTGTCGGCCAATGCGGGATCTGGCAAGACGCACGTTCTCGTGCAGCGCGTAATCCGCCTTCTGCTCAACGACGTCGACCCCGCGCGCATCCTCTGCATCACCTTCACCAAGGCCGCCGCCGCGAACATGGCGGAGCGGGTGTTCTCCACGCTGGGTCACTGGGTCACGCTCGACGATGAGACCTTGAACGTGGCGCTGCGCGATGTCGGCATCGCGCAGCCCGGCGCAGGATGGCGCGAGCGAGCACGCAAGCTGTTCGCCTCCGCGCTCGAAACACCGGGCGGCCTGAAAGTGCAGACCATCCACGCGCTCTGCACGCGGCTATTGCAGCAGTTTCCTTTCGAGGCCGAAGTGCCGGCACGTTTTACCGTGCTCGACGAGCGCGACCAGACCGAAATGATGGAGCGCGCAAGCATCCATGTCATGCTTGACGCCGCGCAGAATCCGGACAGTCCGGCCGGCCGCGCGCTGCAATATGCCATGGGCGCGGAGGCCGACTCGACGCTGCGCGATGTCATCCGTCAGGCTTGCCTCCGCCGCGATCATGCCGTGGCGTGGACCGGGGATCGCGGCACCGGGCAAGCGGTCCGGGACGTCGCCGATGCGCTCGGCGTCGATCCGGACGAACGCGTCGAGGGCGTCGAGCGCGAGATGATCGACGGGCCGAACCTGCCGCGAAGCAAGTGGCTCGATACGGCGACGCTGATCGCAACAGGCAGTTCGAATGACATCAAACAGGCTGAACGGCTGCGCGCCGCCCATGCGGGAGCGGGCGACGCCGCGCGGGCCGATCGCTATCTCGACGTCTTCCTGACCGCAGGCGGCAGCCCGCGCAAATCCTTCGTCACCAGGAAGATCAGCGATGTCAGGCCCGGCATCGCTGAAATGCTCGCCGATGAATGCCAGCGCGTGATCGCGCTGCTCGCACGCCGCTGCGCGATCAACATCCGCGACCGCACGCAATCCCTGCTCGTCATCGCCGCGGCGGTCGCCGCCCACTACCGGCGCGAGAAGCACGAACGCGGCCTGCTCGACTATGACGACCTGATCGACAAGACGCTTCGGATGCTGGAGCAGACCTCGCCCGGCTGGGTTCACTACAAGCTCGATCGCGGCGTCGATCACGTGCTGATCGACGAGGCGCAGGATACCAGCCCCAAGCAATGGGACATCGTCGAGCGCATCATCGCGGACTTCACCACCGGCGAAGGCGCGCGCGAGGGCGTGCGCCGGACCGTATTCGCGGTCGGCGACGAGAAGCAGTCGATCTTCTCGTTCCAGGGCGCGGCGCCGCGCGAGTTCGACGAGCGGCGGCGCAAACTGGAAAGGAAGTTCACCGATGCAAGGCTTCCGTTCCGCAAGGAGGATTTCATCTATTCGTTCCGGTCCGGCAAAACGATCCTCGAATCGGTCGACCATGTGTTCCGCGATCCCGAAATCTACGCCAGCATCCATGCGGTCGGCGCTCACCCCGTGCACGAATCGCTGGCGGACGCCGCACCCGGCATCGTCGATCTCTGGAATCTGGAGGAGCGGGACAAGCGCGAGGAGATCGAGGGCTGGCGCGCGCCGTTCGATGCGGTCACCGCAACCAGCCCCGAGGTCAAGCTCGCCCGACGCATCCGCGACGAGATCAAGACGCTGATCGCGCAAGGCGCCATGACCGGGCATCTGGGCAACCGCCGCCCGCTGGGCCACGGCGACATCCTGGTGCTGGTGCGGCGGCGCGGCAACGCCTTCGACGCCGTCATCCAGGCGCTGAAGCAGTCCGGCATTCCGGTGGCCGGCGCGGATCGTCTTAAACTCACCGAGCATATCGCGATCATCGACCTGATGAACCTTGCGGATGCGCTGCTGCTGCCACGGGACGATCTGGCGCTGGCGGTGGCGTTGAAAAGCCCGCTGTTCGGCCTCGACGACGACGACCTGTTCAAGCTGGCGTGGCAGCGGGAGGGCTCGCTACGCGATGCGCTCGCCGGGCACGCGGCCGCCGGCGACAAATTCCGCGACGCCTTCGAACGCCTGAAGCGGTGCGAAAGTCGCGCCGCGCGCGACACGCCGTTCGCGTTCTTTGCGTGGCTTCTGGGCGAGGAAGCCGGACGGCGGCGGATCCTGCGCCGGCTCGGCCATGAAGCCAATGATGCTCTCGATGAGTTTCTTGAACTGGCGCTGACCTATGAGCGCAAGGCCCCCGCGTCGCTGCAAGGCTTCATGGCGTGGCTGCGCGCCGCAGATACCGAGGTGAAGCGCGACATGGAAATCTCGCGCGACGAGGTCCGCGTGATGACCGTGCACGGCGCCAAGGGGCTGGAGGCCTCGGTGGTGTTTCTCGCCGACACCTCGACGTCGCCGGCCGACACCGAGCGTCTCAGCCTGATCCGCATGGCGCGCGGCAACGCTCCCGCCGGCGTTGCCGGCGTGACGATCTGGGCCGGCAGGAAGGCCGAGGATCCGCCCTGCGTGGCGCAGGCCCGCGCGGTCATGACCGCGGAAACCGAACACGAATATCGCCGCCTGCTTTACGTCGCAATGACGCGCGCGGCGGACCGCCTGATCGTCGGCGGCTGCAAGCCGGCCAACCGCAAGGACGTTCGGGAATTGTCCTGGTATGACCTGATCGAGAAAGGTCTGGACGGTTCCGGCCTTGCGATGCAGGCGTTCGAAACCGCAAGCGGCAAGGTCAAGCGTTTCACCCGGCCAGATCACGATGATCCTGGATCGAATCGATCCAGGATCATGAACGTGATCGATTCCAATATTTTAGAGCGGGATGCGGGCGGAAAACCGCTGCACACTTT
>JAANMW010001314.1_pt1 | contig 26430 bp, 18 predicted proteins | sample 7279671 | NCBI WGS metagenome assembly JAANMW01 (sample SAMN14094541, study PRJNA606508) | bioreactor metagenome | isolation source: A lab-scale SPAN reactor treating ammonium-rich wastewater day 247 | place: Ireland: Galway | collected 2017-09-19 | reverse complement strand
ACGTCCCCGCCTGCTCCGGCGTGATTTCCACCAGTTCCAACACCGGCCCGATGGCGCCGGCCACCGCATTGGTTTCCTGATGCCACCATTGATACGCCAGCGGTTCGCTCCCGCTGGCCGCCACTTCCAGCCGCGCCACTTCGCCGTTGGTCACCACCAGGTCCGCCGGCTCCGCCGTGACCGCCGGGCCCACCAGCACCGTCAATAAGGCCGGCGCGCTGCTCGTGCTGCCAATTTCATTATCCACTCTCACGGTGTAAGTTCCGCTGCTGGCCAGGTTGATATTGGTCAGCACCAGGGTTGGACTGGTGGCCTCCGACAATGCATCTGTTTCATTGAAGAACCACTGATAGGTGAGCGGCTCCGTGCCGCCTGCTTCCACTGTGAAGACGACAGTATCTCCGTTTGTGGCCACCAAGTCCGATGTCTGCGTCGCGATAAACGGCCGAACCAAAACCGTAAGTTCCACGGGCGAACTCATAGCGGTGCCATAGAAGTTACTCACAAACACCGAATAGGTCCCGGCTTGCTCCGGGAGCAGGTTGGTCAGGCTCAACACCGCGCCCGTGGCGGAGAGCGTGTTGGTTTCATTGAACAACCAAATGTAGTGCAGCGGCTCCGTCCCGGTAGCGATGGCTTCAAAAAGTACGGTGTCGCCGTTAGTCGCCACCTGTGAGTTGGGAGACACAACAAGCTCCGGGGGGACGAGGCAAGGGTTGCCAACTTCGTAGCACACGGTCGGCGACAAGTAGAGCGACCAGCACAACAGAGACCCGGTGTCTGCTTCCACTCCATCCGCCACTTTGAGCGTCCACACACCATTCACGTCGGGCCCGGTGCGGCCCCACAGCGCGGAGAGCGGGGTTTCGGGTCGAAATGTTCCCACGAATGGCGCGGTACCGGAGGCGATGGACTGAGCGGCATGATCGGAAAATACGGTGCGCGCTGAGCAACTCGTGCCGAAATTCATGCCACTACCGCCGCGATTGGCGCTTAGTACGACTTCAGTGCCGTCCGGGGCCACCAACGAAATGTGCAAATCCGAATCGTAGGTATGCTGTAAATGCACTGACACACTTACCTCAGCGATTCCTGCCGTAAAATCCTGCACAGAAAGAGGCGCTTCCAGGGTGCCGGCGTCGGGAATCGGCAGCGGAACGTCAGTGGCTTGGTATTCAATCGCCGGTCCGACACCGTTGGTCGTAGGTCCGATGGGAATGGAGAAGCGGTAATCACCGGCATTTTCGGAGGTTACGTGAAGCTGAAGCACAGCCCCTTGCCAGCAGGTGTAAGTCGAGTCCGAACTGATGCGAAACGGAAGCGCATGAGTTGCCACGTCACCGGGAGTCACCTCGGGAAAATCCTGCGCGATAGGCTCTGCCAGCACGCCCATGGTGGTACTCGTCAGCACGGCGCTGACACCGGTTGCTGCCCCCGCGTTGGTGCTGGCCAAATTGCGCAACACCACACGAATCTCGGCACATTCGCCGGCATTGAGCGCGCCACTGCCATCCGCGTCAATGAACTGAATTTCCTCCAGGACGAGCCTGGGCGCCGGTGCTGGGATGAGGTTTATCATCAGCGGTAACATCGGGATGCCGGCGCCAGAATCCCGATCCCAGCCGGGGGCTTCGATATCCAGCACTCCCGTGGTCAAGGCGCCGCGAATCTGTTCTGGAGTCAGGGACGGATTGTAGGACAAAAGCAGGGCGGCGATGGCGGCCGCGTGAGGCGCGGCCGCCGAAGTGCCCAAGAACAACCCAAAGCCCGGCACCGAGGTGGCAACGCCGTCGGCGGCGGTAAGGTCAGGCTTCTGCAGCACCACACCGCCGCTGGAGGAGAAATCGCCAGGAGTGATCGGTTGTCCGTCTGGATGAAAGAACATCCTCCGCGGGCCGTTCGAACTGAAACTCTCCACCGGATTCGTCGTTCCCCCCACGAAGGCAGTTGGGGGACTGGGTGCTCTCGTGGCCGCGACGCAAAAGGCGTTGGGAGCACCGGAGGCGTTGTGACCGCGCGTGCTGCCGCTCGTGCCGATTGCCAGGCGTTCGCGAAACGCGCCCAGGTGCAGGAAGCGAGAGTCGCCGGAGTACTTCACGATCACCACGCGTTCGCCAACGGTTGAGGTGCCGATCCACTCATACGGATCCTGTTGGCCGTCCTGAATGTTCGTCGAACTGCGGACCACGTTGCCATCCGCGTCCAGCACGTAGAGGTCATAGTCGTTGGTGGACTGTCCCAGCGGATCGGCCCAGAACAAATCGAGCCTGCGGAATCCGCCGCCAGAAAGGACGGTGTTGTAATCCGCGCCACCAAAGCTATGAATCCTGCCGCCGCGTCCGAAGCTGACCGGCCCGGCATCGTTGAAGTCGCCTTCCCAAGTCCCGGAGGTGCTGTGCGTCAAGTTACCCTCGTTGCCAGCCGAGGAGAAATAAAGGGCGCCGCCGGCCGATACATCGTTCACCGCCTGAGCGATGGGGCCATCCTGAAACGGCGATTCGTTGAAATAGATCACGTCATCAACGATGATCCGACAGCCTGCGTCATACAGGCGGCGGATATTCTCGGCAAACGACGCCACACCTCCGAACGCCGTGGCGAAGTACAATTCCGAATCCGGTGCCAGGTCATGGATGATTTCCATCATCGCCGTCCCCTCACCGGTACCGAAGCCGAACGCCCCCGGAAGGACGGTGATTTCGGGCAGTTCGCCCCGGTTCCGGGAGTCTTCGTGATAGTTGGCGCTATCGGAGAGCACGCCAATCTTCACCCCGGCGCCGGTGGCCAGGAAGCCCGCGCGAAACGCGTTGGCTTGGTGGGCGACGTCTCCTTCAGAAACCACTGCGCCGGCATGGGTGTGCGCGGCTACGGCGGGCCGAATGAAACGCACTTCGGGACGCGCCGCGAGCGTTTCTGCCAATGCCAAGGGCACCACTGCGCGAAGGCTCCGGTGGCGCGGGTATTGGCTGAGCACATCGCCGCCCCGTTGGTTGATGAACAGGAGCAACGCCGGCCGGACCTCGCCATCAATGTCCACGGTGAATCTGCCGTCCGCCTCGGCTTGAATGGTGGGCGTCAACGCACTGGCAGTCGCTACCGCTCGACCGAAGCGTTGCTGGCGCAGCGCATAGATCAACTGTGAATCCAGTTTGCGGCTGGTGGGGCTGCGGGCCGCCTTTTCCTCCTGAATCCCCTCAATCTGTGCGCGTGTCTGCGCACCCAAGCCGGCGGTGCCCAGGGATTGAGCCAGCGCCGAGATGGCGAAGCCCAGCAAAACCACGGCCCAAACAATCAGCCGCAGCGCGGGGCGCAAGCGACCCAGGCCGCCAGGGGCACAAGAATTCTCTAACATTCGACTCGATTACGCGGTTGTTTGGGGTCGCAAGCAACATCTGATTTGATGAAACCTGCGGCCCGCGACCCATTACCGAACCTTACCACCTGCCGCAGGCTCCTTGACGGGTAGAGTGTAGTTGCAGACACGCCTTGCTGCAACTTGAATTCCGACACTTGAATTCCGATACCTGAACCTCCTCAACACAGCCGTCGCCCGAGATGGCTTGTAATTCCCAACGGGCCAGTTTTCACTGCGTTGGCATGAGCGCTGATTCCAAGAGGATTTCGCAACATGCGTCGTGGTGGCGGACTGCCTTGTTATCGCTGCCCGGCGTGCTGTTGACGCTGGCCATGGTCACTGACGCCAAGGGCCAACCCATCACGGCGAGTGACATCAAGGTGGAAATGCAAAACCGGCGGACGTGGAGTTTTCCCGCCGCGGGAGTGCATTTCACCAGCGAATTCTCCGGAGCGCGCCTGAACGGGTGCGAACACCTGGGTGGGGATGAGTTCAAGCTGGTGATCTCGCCCGAGAATGTTCCCATCAACCGGAGCCCGTGGTACGCGTTCAAAATTTGGTCCGACCAACCGAAGCCGGTCACGCTCCGTCTCACTTACACCTATGGCCAACCGCGCACCCGACCCTGGTTGAGTCGCGATGGCAACCAGTGGAAGGAAATCGCCAACGCCGACTATGCCGTTGAAAGCGCATCGCGCACGGCCGTGGTCAAACTGGACGTGACTCCGCAGCCACTGTGGGTGGCAGCGCAGGAAATGATCGGCTTGAAAGAACTCAGCGTCTGGACCGCTGCGAAGATGCGGCTCAAGTTTGCCCAATCGAGCATCATCGGTCGTTCCGTTGAGGGCCGCCCCATACGCCAGATGATTTTCTCCGAGACTGCCAAACCCCATTACGTGTTTGTAATTGGTCGCCAACATCCGCCGGAAGTCACCGGCTCGCTGGGCTTGATGAGTTTTGTAGATACGATCACCGGAAATTCGCGACTCGCCCGCCAGTTCCGCCGCGAATTCCAAACGGTCGTCGTGCCGCTGGTGAATCCCGATGGTGTCGAGCACGGCCATTGGCGCAGCAATCTGGGCGGGGTGGATCTGAACCGCGATTGGCGGCCTTTCGCACAGCCCGAAACCCGTGCCCTGAGAGATTCCTTCTTGAGCCTTGGGGAACAACCCGGCGCCCAGCCGTTTCTCTTGGTGGACTTTCATTCCACGCACACGAACATCTTTTACGCGCAGCCGGACCAGCTTCCAATGTTTCCCGCCGACTTCACGCGCCGTTGGCGGGCGGCCATTCACGAGCGTTGCCCGGAGATCTATTTCCGGCGCGACGACTCGCACAATGTCGGCAGTGCCACTTCCAAAGCCTGGGGTTACGAGCAATTTCGCGTGCCGGCCATCACTTACGAATACGGCTACGACACCGACCGCAAACTGATTCGCCGGGCCTCGCAGGTGGCCGCCGAGGAAATGATGAAACTTTTGTTGGCGGAATTGCGCAGTCCACAGCCCGGCCGTCGGGACAGACCGTAGCAGTGATGTTTTCCGGCTTGAAGCCGTCCCTCCGCGCACGACAGCGGTTGACTGGATTCCCGGACGCGTCGCTACCGCCACAAATGCTTCGGATACTTCCGCTGCAATTCCGATTTAATCCGCGGGTAATGTTCGCGCCAGAAATTTGCGAGGTCCTGGGTGATTTGCACTGGCTTCATGCCCGGCGTGAGAATGTGAACCAGCACCGCCACGCGCCCCATCGCAATGCGCGGCGTTTGATGCACGTCGTAAAGCTCCTGGATCCGTAGCGCGATGTGCGGCGGATTGCCGGCTTCGTAAGTTACCTTCGGCGTGCGCCCGTTCGGCAGCATGAGGCGTTCGGGCGCGTGCTGGTCGAGCAGTTCGCGTTGGGCGTGTGAAAGCCATGTCATCACGACGGGTTTCACCTCGCGCTCCTTGATGTCCTTGTAACTCACCGCCCCGTGGCATAGCTGTTCGATGATATATTTGCGGTCCTCGTCGGTAATCGGCGGCAACTGCAAATCCGCGCAATGCTCCCCGAGCAGCCGCAGGCGCAGCAGCCACTGCTCGACGCTGTGATCCCATTTCGGCAGGGACAAGCGGCCTGACAGAATCTCCTCCGCCAGCATCCTGGCGGCCGCGTCGGCCGGCGGCGGGTCAATGCGCTTGGTTGACAATGCCAGACCGCGGAACCGCAGCAACTCGGCGGCTTGAACGCGCTTGGCCTGTGCGTCCCACTGCACGTGCAGTTCGGATTTCAGGTCGTCGGGAAACAGTTCACGCAACCATTCGGCTTCAATGGCGGTCGCCAGTGAGAGAATCGTGTTCACCTCGTTGTCGCGTCCGCCGACTTCGCGGATTTCGGACGCAACGAACAACGGCGGCGTTTGCACCACGCTCTCACGCGCCAGAACACCCCGCCGACCATGAACCAGTTCGCAGCGCAAAGTGCCCTGGTCCAGCCGACGCGCCACGCGGTCGCTGAAACCGATAAGAATGCACTTCTGCAACGCTTCATCCTTAACTTCGCGCAGTTGGGTGTCCAACCCCTCGGCTTTGGCAATCCGTAGAAACTGCTCGTGCAGCGGACCGACTTGTCGCGCCGTCACGGCGTGGATACCGAGCCGGCGGCAGGCATCGAGGCGAAATTGGTTCTTCTGCGCGTAAGTCCACGCACGCATGAGAATCCAGAAATCGGAGGACGCCTTCTCGCCGAGCAAATCTTCGCGATCCGCTTGCACTGCCTTGCCGCCGCCGCGCAACAGCAGATCGCGTCCCTGCGTCAGCGCCGCGACCAGACAGGCCTGATAAACGCAGCCGTATTCCTGCGCCGCCAGCAACATGCGCGAGTAACGCGGGTGCGTGGGGAAGGCGAGCATCTTGCGGCCGAGATCAGTGATGGTAGCCGCCGACGTCAGGAGGTGGTCGGCGTCACTTGCCGGGGAATCCGCCTCCGCACGTCGGCGGCTACGAAGCGCCCCCAGATCCAGCAGCAACTCCTCCGCGTGTGTTAGCGAAATTTCATCCGGCTTTTCCAACCAGCGGAACGCGCGTAAATCCTCCACGCCCGCCGCCTTGAGCGTGAGCACGACTTCCGCGAGGTCCAGCCGTTTGATTTCCGGCAATTCATGCGGCGCGCGCGCGTCGTGCTCCGGCTGCGACCACAACCTCATGCACGTTCCGGGCGCCGTCCGGCCCGCCCGACCCGCGCGTTGATCCGCGCTGGACTGGCTGATCCTCTCAATGAGCAGGGTATTGATGCCGCGGTTGGCGTCGTAACGCGGAATCCGCGCCAGCCCGCTGTCAATCACCAGCCGCACGCCGTCAATGGTGATCGAGGTTTCGGCGACGTTCGTGGCCACGACGACCTTGCGTTGCTCGTAACGCGCGACCGCCGCGTCCTGATCGCGCGGCGGCAGTTCGCCGTGCAGCGGCAGCAGAATGAATCCTTTCGACTCGGGAACGTGCCGGATGGCTTCAAGCGTCTGGTTGATCTCAAAACTGCCGGGCATAAACACGAGCACGTCGCCTTGCCCACCCGAGCGGACGAAGTTGCTGAACGCATCCGCGGCGAGTTCCCAGAGCGGCGGTGAATTCGGGACAAGCCGCCGCGGTAGGTATTCAATCTCGACGGGGAATGTTCGGCCTTCCGAACGAAGGACCGAGCAAGTGATTTCGGATTTCGGATTTCGGATTTCGGATTTTGACAGGTATTCCTCCAACGCCCCCGCCTCCAGCGTGGCAGACATCACCACGATCAGTAGATCGGGTCGCTGTTGTTCCTGAATCTCCAGCGCGCGAGCCAGGGTGATGTCGCCGTAAAGGTGCCGTTCGTGGAACTCGTCAAAGATGACTGCACGCACGCCGCGCAAAGTCGGGTCTTGAATCAATTGCCGCAGGAGAATCCCTTCGGTCTCAAACTTGATGCGTGTGGCGTTGCTCGTGACGTTCTCGAAGCGAACCTGATAGCCTACCTCGCGTCCGAGTTCGACCCCCAGCTCGCGGGCCACGCGCGCCGCCAGCAATCGCGACGCGAGCCGCCGCGGCTGAAGGATGACGACCTGCCCGTCGCCCAGCAGTCCGTGCTTGAGCAGCATTTGCGGGACTTGCGTGGATTTCCCCGAACCTGTGGGTGCTTGCAGGATGAGCCGCTTCGCCGCCTTCAGCGAGGCGACGATGTCCTGTTCGATTTCATAAATGGGCAACCGTTCCGACATGGGCGGCCATAGATATCGGAGTCGGCGTCGTAATGCGAACCCAAAGCGCGCCTGCCAGCCGTTTCCGCAGGGCACAAAGGCGCCGCTGTGCCAAGGTCCGCGAAGTCAGGCGTTTCTTTCTCGGCCGAATATTTCCCCCTGTCGTGGTGCGATCAAAACCGGACAGTCGTGTGCGATCAAAACCGGAATAATCCTGAAAACGGCAGTAGAAGGGGAGGCTCCGCCGCTGGGGTGATGGAAATTCACCCGCTGGACCGATCGGAACTGCTGGGCCCGCGGTGGGGCGGTGCCTTTCAACCGCTGGGGCCGGGCAGTAACCCCGCCGGGCGCAGCCACGGACGCAAAATCCGCTCCCCAATCCGTTCCCAGCGCGCCGCCGCCGTCAACGGCTCCGCAGTGTTCAGCCATCCGCTCAGGAACAGGCTCACGCCGGTCAGCCGCCGCTGCGCCCGGGCGGCTTCGGCGTGGGTGATCGTCCGCCGCAGGGTGATTTGCCGCCCGCTTTCGATGACCCGTCCCACGGCACACAGCAGCAGGGGGCGGCTGGTCAGCGCCTCGCGCGGGCGTTCCGGTTCGGCGCCGCGCACGCACGACTGGCGGTGCCGCCGGGACGACGGCGGTTGGGGTGGCAGATCGGCACGGTTGCGTTGGGCATGGCGGCCCACGGTTTGTACGACTATGTGATCTTCGCCTTTCAGGCTAAGATCATCACCAGCGGGATTGCCTTGGTGCTCTGGGCGTTTGTCATCTGGCGCGCCCACCAGTGCGTAAAGCAAGCGGGTTAGCGGGAGCAACCGACATCCTTGCTGGCAAGCTCATCGAGCGTTTCGCCTCGTGCCGGGGAGAAACTGCCCGGACTCGCAGTGGGGATGCGCTACTTCAGGCAGCAGTTGCGGTCCGTCCGCAGCCAGACCCACCGTCGGTGGTCAGGAATGGATACGATCACCGGCTGCGGCGAACGAATGGAAAGGAGCGATGGGATCCGTATACCTTCAGTGTTGACACGGACGGGTTGACCGGCAGAGGATTCGCCCATGAATGATAACAATACTTCACTGACTTCTCGACGCGATTTCATCAAACAAACCGGAACGCTGGCTGCGGCCTCGGCCCTGGCGGGGGTGGCAATTCCGCACGTGCATGCCGCCGGCGACGAGACCATCCAGATTGCGCTCATCGGCTGCGGCGGACGTGGCAGCGGCGCCGCTGCCAACGCCCTGTCCGTCAAAGGCGGGCCCATGAAACTGGTGGCCATGGCGGATGTCTTTGAGGGCCGGCTCAACTCCAGCGTCTCCAACTTGCGGCGCAATTTCGCCAGCAAGATGGACGTGCCCAAGGACCGCCAGTTCGTCGGCCTGGACGGTTACAAGAAGGCGATGGATTGCCTCAAGCCGGGAGACGTGGCAATCTTTGCCACGCCGCCGGCCTTCCGCTGGGTGCATTTCACCTACGCCATCGAGAAGGGGTTGCATGTGTTCATGGAGAAGCCGGTCACCGTGGACGGTCCAACCAGCAAGCGGATGTTTGACCTGGCGGAAAAGGCCAGCGCCAAGAATCTGAAAGTCGGAGTGGGACTGATGTCACGTCATAGCCGGGCGCTTCAGGAAATGGTCAAGCGGATTCAGGATGGTGAAATCGGCGAGATCATCCTTCAGCGCGGTTACCGGATGCACGGGCCGGTCGGGTTTTTCTCCTCGCTACCGAAACCGCCGGGCGTCAGTGATTTGATGTATCAGATCGAACGCTTCCACAGTTTCATCTGGGCCAGCGGCGGCAACTATAGCGATTTCTATATTCACATCATTGATCATATGGGCTGGATGAAGAACGCGTGGCCGGTCCGGGCGCAGGCGCTGGGGGGACGTCATTATCGCACGAGTCCCGAAGGCGTCATCTACGTGGATCAGAATTTCGACACCTACGCGGCGGAGTACACCTATGCCGACGGCACCAAGTTCTATTTTGACGGGCGCTGCATGACGGGCTGCTACGACAATTTCTCCAGCTACATTCACGGCACCAAAGGAAGCGGGATTGGCTCCAAGAGTGGTGATTGCGGGTATCCGTCCAGCCTGTATAAAGGCCAGATGCCCAAGAGCGCCGAGCGAATCTGGGAATCCAATATTGCTCCGGAAGAGCGCGATCCGTATCAGAACGAATGGAACGATCTGATGGCCGCCATCCGCAACGACCAGCCCTACAACGAAGTCAAACGCGGGGTGGAAGCCAGCTTGGTCACTTCCATGGGCCGCATGGCCGCGCACACCGGGCAGGAGATCACGTTCGAGGACATGCTCAATTGTGAGCACGAAATGGCACCGGGCCTGGACACGATCACGGAAAGCTCACCGGCACCGTTGGTGGCGGATGCCAATGGTCGCTACCCCGTGCCGCAGCCGGGGCGCGTGACCAAGCGGGAATACTGATCTGCTCCAAGTTCCTCCCGGCCGGCGGGCCGGATTCTTGCCCGCCTTCCGTTGCGAAGTTCTTCGCCTGCCGGTATCCGGCAGGCGCATTTTTTCCTGCTGGTTCAAATGTCGGAGCGATTGACTTATTGACAGAATCAGCCGGCGGGCGCCTACTCACGGACGAAACCAAGGTCCGTGAACGTTGTGCTGAACGTCTGTCTTTCGAGAGATGGGTGAAGCTTTCGGTTAAATGAACGTAAAAGTGACGACGATGAAAACCTCTACCATTTTCGTAATGAGAATAGCCTGTCTCTCACACGGTTTTGCAGCATCCACGACCCGTTGGATCATCATGTTAATGCTGGTCTGGCTCGCGCCGCTTCCGGCGGCTGAGTCGGGGACACGGTTTTACACGCAACCCGGTGGCAGCATTAAGATCCAAGGCGACTGCGATATTCATCAATACGAAGTTCACGGGAAAGAAGTTAGCGGAGAAATCGAATTCAGGGCTGGTTTCCCACCTCGGTTACCCCAGACAGCCAAGTTCGGGACATTGCCGACGCACCTGGAAATCTCCATTCCAGTTCGCTCGCTGCAATACGGTTCTGGCCGCGCCATGGATAAGGCGCTGCATTCCCTCCTGAAAAGCGAAGCGAATCCCCGGATTCACTTTCGATCCAGGAAATTGAACCTGAAAGTTGTACCGCAGGTTAGCGGCATGCCTTACGGCTTTGAAGCTCACGGAGAACTGGTTGTGGCCGGCGTGACCAATCAACTCTCGATGCCTATGGAGGTCCTTCCGCTTGTCGATGGCAAACTGAAAATCACGGGAAGCACCTCTGTCAATTTGAGCGACTTCGGCATCGAACCACCCCGAATTAAGGCCGCGGGCAAGGATGCCGCTGACTTCTACATCGCGTATGGCGATGAACTGAAGGTAGCAATTGAATGGTATGTAGGGCAGGGGCCGGCAAAGAAAGGAAAGCTCTGAATAATCGTTCCACCATGTCTACCTGCATCCCGGTGCTCTGCGCGGTTGATGCTTCGCGCGGATTGTGAATTGAGCGGGCCAAATTGCGCCAACGGCGGCAGTTCACTTCAATTGCAAATCAGCCGGCTTGACGCCTTTTCGGTGCGTGCCAAAACCAAACCAAGTCGGTTTGAACTCATCCACATAATTCACGTCCGCCTTGGCGGGAATCTTCGATTCAAGGCCGAGCGTCCAGTAGCACGCATTGACGAGCAACCGGCGCAGCCCTTCGCTTTCCAAGTCCACCGCCGCGCCCATCGTGGTGGTCACGATTTGGGAACTGTTGCCAGTTTCACCGGTGTAATCCCGCACCCAGACCAGTGGCATCATGGGATCATTCTTCTTGCCAGCGACGGGCGGATCCGTCTGGTTCATCCCGGTGAGCACTTGTCCCTGCACCAGCACTTTCGCGTTGTCCGGTAGATTCACCACGCCATAGACGTCGGATGGTCCCCAGATATCCTCCACGCCGCGGAGAATTGGGTGGTTTTTCAAGGCTTCGACAATGACGCCTCGCGCGCTTTCCTTGTTGTGGATGCCGTGGTGGTTGATCCAGGTTTCGCCGAGCACCTGCTGGCCAAAGCCGCCGCGCCATTCCTTGTTGCGCCAGTCAAACTTCGCATACGCGCTGGCCTTGTTCTTGTCATAGGAAAACGCGTGCGTGCTGGTGCGCAATCCAATGATCGGTTTACCGCTGTTGAGGTAATCCACAAAATGCTTCATCTGCGCGTCAGGCAGTTCGCGGAAACGCAGATTCACGACGCACAAATCTGCGGTGTCGAGCGCCTCCATGCCGGGAATGTTGTCGCGAACGGTCGGATCAATCGTGCCGTCAGCCGGATTGATCGAGAAGAGCACCGTACATTTGAAGCCGTGCCGCACCGCCAGGATTTTGGCCAGCATCGGCATGCCTTCCTCGGAACGATATTCCTCGTCACCGGTCAGAAACACGATGTGTTTGCCGCGCCCGGGTCCGTCTTTGCCTTCATAGACGACCCAATCGGCGGCGGGGCTGAGGACGGCGATGGTGAACAAGCTGGCGAGCGTGATCAGGAGTTTGGTTCTCATGGCTGGTGGTATGGTTAAAACGCAATTCGGCTCGATCTCACGCCGCAAATCCTAATCCGCGGGCGAGAAATCGCAAAGGAGAATTCCGACTGAGTTGCGCCTCAACCCAGGAGTAATCCTTGGCGGCTCGAACTGGCCTGAGTAATGTCCTTGCGCGATCAAAGCGCGCAACCGGCTTAAGCTAACACGATGACCCAAGCAATCCAGCGTATCAACTCCGCCCAGGGCGACGAGCTTTCGTCGCTGACGGATAGCCATTTTGATATGGTGGTCCTCAGCACTGGGTTTGCGCCGAAGTCCAAGCAGCGAGTTCGCGCGGCACAAACCAGCCAGCTTACGGCTGCCTCGGTTCGGTTGGTCCGGGAATGTGCGCGCGTGCTGCGCTTCGGCGGGCTGCTGTTCGTGTACGGCCCGCCGGTCGAATTGATTTTTTGGGGCCGTTTTCTGCACGCATTACGTGACGATTCGCAGCAGATGGTATTCAAGTACTGGATCGCGCTCGATATTGATGATGCCCCGCACGGTCCGTGGCTCAAAGCCACGCATCAAGGGTTGTTGCTGTTCCACAAGACCCGGGCGGATCGGAAATCTCCCACGCCGTTTCGCCCGGATACGAACGCGATCCGCGTGCCGCACGCGTATTGTGCCGCGTGTGGACAGAACCTCAAGGATTGGGGTGGCAAGAAGCATCTGATGAACCCGCGCGGCGCGGCGCCGTCCGATGTGTGGCGCGATCTGCCGCGCCGGGCCATCCGCGACAATGTGATTCCCGAAGACGTGTTACAGCGCATCCGACTTCTGGCTGGTGGAGACAGCGTGAAAACCTTGCATGTGATTCAGACAGGGCAGGGGATTGAACTCAATTCGGTCCTGACAAGTGACGTAGCGATGGCGGCTGCCGACTCAACGACCGGAGCGTTTCAGGAGTTTGCCAGCCTCGAAACCGACCGTGTCTATCAGGGCGACTGCGTGGCTTTCCTAAAGCGGGTCAAGACGCTGCATCCTGAAGGCGTGTTTGATCTCGCCTTTGCGGACCCGCCTTACAATCTCGAGAAGAAATACGACAGCTACGCCGACGCCTTGGCCGAGCAGCATTATTTGGAATGGTGCAACGCGTGGCTGGACGGGATGGCAAAAACCCTGAAGCCCGGCGGCAGTCTGTTGGTGCTCAACCTGCCCAAATGGGCCATTCACCACGCGACGTTTCTGAGCGAACGCCTGGAATTCCGCCATTGGATTGTCTGGGACGCACTGTCCGATCCGCGCGGAAAACTGATGCCGGCGCATTATGCGCTGTTGTATTTCACCAAGCCCGGAGGAGCGCCTGTGTTCAACTATTCACCCGTGGGAACGCCCGCGCGAGCGAGTTTGGTCAGCCCGCCCGATTCCCCAAGGTACTGCCTGCGCGCCAAGTGCATCAAGGAGCGCAAACTGGTGGGTGACGACGAGAAAGTGGAATTGTCGGATATATGGGCGGACATCCATCGGATCAAACACAAGCGCGACCGCGACTCGCACCCCTGCCAGTTGCCGGAAAAGCTGTTGGAACGAATCATACTGTTAACGACTCGCCGCGGCGGTGTGGTATTCGATCCTTTTTGCGGTGCCGGCACCACGGCAATTGCGGCCGCAAAATTGGGCCGCAAGTTCGTCGTCACCGATCTGGACCCAAATTACGTGCGCATTACCAACGAAAAACTGGCCGCGATGCGCCAGAACGCCGATCTCTTCGGCAGTTACGTTGTGCCGCGCGCTTCCGTTGCCCGCCCGCGCGGCAACGGCTCGAAACGCGGGATCGAACTCTATTTGCAGCAACTCGGCCGCAAACTCGGCCGCGTGCCCACGGAAACCGACGTGAACGCGGATCGCCCGGAGATTCTTGGACAAATAGACCGGACTTATCCGACGCGCAGTGCTGCTTTCAAGCGGGCCAGGATTGTTTTGCCAAAGCCGGACTGACGCGCAGCGTAGGCGACTCCTGGCCCGGGGTGGATCACGCGACGTCCTCGTTCCAAACCAGCCCAGCGGTTGAGCGTCGGTATGGCGGAGATTTGGCCCGGAGCTTCCGCCCGCGTTGGGACGGAGCAGTGGTCTGCGACCGACTTTGTAACTTTCAAGCGCCATTAGCCGGCCCCAGGTTGGCCCTCCGGGCTGTCGGCGGTTCGTGCTGTGGGTGAAATTCCAGTTTTGGCTTGGTTTCTTCGCCAGCTTTTACTGCTTGATCAAACCGTGAATCCGCAATATAAGCTTTCCCGATACTCAACCATGAAGCGGCCATCCAATCCGCACGGGTGCGCAAAGGGGGTAGCGTTGTGTACCGGAATCCATCCAAAGTCGCTGGGTTGGGCATTGACGTTCGCATTTGTAAGTCCCATCTCAAATCCTCTGACACCCAACAACAAGAACCATGAAGACCCTTCTTATCATTACACTCAGTCCGGCCAGCACTGCATTAGTTCAACGCAATCTCTCCCGCCGGCGGCGACTCGATCCTTGGGTGCTGGCCGCTTTCCTGTGCCTCATCGCCAGTTATACCTTCGCCGCCGACAAGACCTGGATCGGCGGCAGCGGCGACTGGCATGACGGCAATATGTGGGATCCCGCCGGCGTGCCAACATCGGGTGATACCGCCAGCGTCAACAACGGCAACGTAACAGTCACCCAAGCCGTCACGGTCGCCGGGCTGGCACTCACCAACACAACGATCAACAACACCGCGACGATGATGGTGACCAATTTCACGGCTCATTCGGGCTTGCTGACCGGCGACGGCCTGTTTGTGGCGGCAGCGGGCGGGACGATGACGCTCCCGGATAACTATCCCCAAGTGAACGGGAAGACGCTGCGACTTGAAGGCAATACCCTGGTGCAGGGAGGCTCCGGCGGCTTGTATCTGTTTCCAGGCGCGGTCGTGCAAAACCTGGGTCTCCTTGAACTGCAAGATGACAGCGACCGGGTCCTGTTGAGTTGGGGCGGGGAAGGCTCCGGCAACTACTTGTTCAACCAGGGCACGTTGCGCAAAAGCGCCGGGACAGAAATCAGCGTCTTTCAGCTTGGTGCGGTGGTGACCAATGCCGGCACCGTCGAAGTGCTGACGGGCGCGCTCCGGTTCGGGGACGTTTTCGTGCAAACCGGCGGCGAGACGGTTCTCGGCGGCACGGGCATATACCTCGACCGGCGATCCTCCATCCTCGGCGGTGTGCTCCGGGGCAACGGCACGGTTTTCGGCACGCTCACCAACGCCGGCACGATCAGCCCGGGCGCATCCGCCGGTGCGATGAACATCCTGCGCCACCAGTTTGTCCTGGCGGGCGATTACGTCCAGACCGCCGCCGGCACGCTGAATATCGAACTGGGCGGCCTCACCCCCACCAACCAACATGAGTGTTGAACATCGAGGAAACCGCCACCCTGGCGGGCGCGTTAAACGTCAGTCTGATCAACGGCTTTCAACCGCAACAGGGCAACAGCTTCACCCTCGTCACGTTCGGCTCGCGCGCCGGCACGTTCGATTCATTTAATCCGCCCGCGCCGCATCTCTACGCCTGGGACATCGCCTACACGGACACCAACATCGTCATTTCCGTCCTCAACACCGCCCCGTCCTTCGCCGGGGCGCAAACCGTCCATGCCGGGCCGGAGGAAACGCCGCTCGCCTTCAACTTCAGCGCCGCGGATGCGGACCTGCCGGCGCAGACGCTCAACTACTCGCTCGTCAGTCCGCCCTTGGGCGCGAGCATTCACCCGACGACCGGCCAGTTCAGTTGGACGCCCGGTGAAGCCGTCGGGCCGAGCACCAATCCGGTCACCGTCATCGTCACCGACACCGGTACGCCGCCGCTTTCCGCCACGAACACGTTTCAGGTCATCGTCCACGAAGTCAACAAGTCGCCCGCCCTTCAGTTGCCGGGCCATCAGGTGGTGAACGAACTCGCGCCGGTGAATCTCAACGCCAGCGCGAGTGATCCCGATTTGCCCGCCAATCCCCTCACGATGGAACTCGTCTCCGGCCCGGCGGGTCTGGATTTCAACCCGTCCACCGGCGACATCACTTGGACGCCGACCGAAGCCCAAGGACCGGGGCTTTACCCCGTCACCATCAAGGTCACGGACAGCAACCCCGCCGCCACCAACCAAACCAGCCTCAGCGTCACCAACAATTTTGAGATCACGGTCAACGAGGTCAATTCGCCGCCCACCCTGACCGGTCCGGCCAGCCAGATCATTGACGAACTGGCCTTGTTCGAGGTGAACGCCACCGCCACCGACAATGACATTCCAGCCAACGCCTTCACCTATGAACTTGTCAACGGGCCGGCAGGGCTGACGGTCAGTCTGGCGGGTGTGGTTTCGTGGACGCCGACCGAAGAGCAGGGGCCGGGGATTCATCCCGTTACCCTTCGTGTGATGGACAACGGCGTGCCGCCCTTGTTCCACACCAACACCTTCCAACTGACAGTCAGCGAAGTGAACGAGACGCCGGTGTTCCATCCGGTTTCCGACGCGGTGGCGCACGCGGCGGGCACGTTCTCCCGGACGGTGACGGCCACGGACGCGGACTTTCCGGCCAACACGCTGGCCTACTCGCTGGTGTCCGGCCCGGCGGGCGCGGGGATTCACAGCGGCACCGGCCTGTTCACCTGGGACATCCCGGAGGCCAGCGCGGGAACGACCAACCCGGTCACTCTGCGGGTGGTGGACAACGGCGTGCCGATGCTGACGAACACGGTTTCGTTTGCAATCGTGGTGGTGGACCCGTTGACGATTCTTTCCGTGAGCAAGACTTCGCCCAGTGCCAGTTCCGTCATCTGGAACTCGGTTTCCAACCATGTCTATGCGCTGGAAGCGCGGACGAACCTGACGGCGGACGCGTGGAGCGGCGTGGGCAGCAACGTCACCGCGACAAATGTGACGGCCTCCAGCGACGACCCGGCGGCGACAAACGCAGTGAAGTTTTACCGCGTGCGCCAGGTGTCGCCGTGATTGCCATTATTGTGGATTGGGAACATCAAAGCAGATACCTATGAAAACAAAATCCCTGCATCTCCTCTGTGGCGTCGGCCTGTGGCTCGCGTTGAGCGTTCGCCCCGCCGCCGCCTTCACCAACCTGACCGTCGTCCCGGACCCGGTCGTTCCCTCTGCGAGCGCCCCCATACCGCAGGCGCACCCGGCGTCGTCGCTGGCCGTTTCCGGCGATACCATGGTCGTTGGCTCCTGGCGTGAGCAGGGCAGCGCGACCGGGGTGAATGGCACGCCGGACCAGACTCTGTTTGAAGCTGGGGCGGCCTTCGTCTTTGTGCGCGACGGCAGCAACTGGGTGCAGCAAGCCTACCTCAAGGCCTCCAATACTGAATCCGGCGATGCGTTCGGCACCGCCGTCGCCATCTCGGGGGACACCATTGTCATCGGCGCTCCCGGAGAAGACAGCAACGCCATCATCATCAACGGGAATCAGAGCAACAATTCCGCCGGAAACTCCGGCGCCGCGTATGTGTTCGTTCGCTCCGGCACCAACTGGTCGCAACAAGCCTACCTCAAGGCTTCCAACACCGATGCGGGCGATGGGTTTGGCATCTCGGTGGCCATCTCGGGTGACACCATTGTGGTCGGGGCGTTCGGCGAAGCCAGTAATGCCGGTGGCGTGAATGGCAATCAGGCGGATAACAGCGTCGCCAGCGCCGGCGCCGCCTACGTCTTCGTCCGCAGCGGCAGCGCCTGGTCGCAACAAGCCTATCTCAAGGCCTCCACGCCCAAGTTTGACAATCGCTTCGGGTGGGCGGTGGGCATCGCCACCAACACCATCGTGGTCGGAGCCAACCGCGAGAGCAGCAGCGCGACCGGCATCAATGGGGACGCCGCCGACAACTCCGCGTATCAGGCCGGGGCCGCCTACGTCTTCGTCCGCAGCGGCAGCACCTGGTCGCAGCAGGCCTACCTCAAAGGCTCGAATACGGAGAGCGGAGATCAGTTTGGAACTTCCGTGGCGATGGCTGGCAACACCATTGTGGTGGGCGCGCCCGAAGAAAGCAGCAATGCCACCGGCGTGGATGGGGACCAGAATAACAACTCCAGTTTCGCCGCGGGCGCCGCCTACGTGTTCGTGCGCAACGGTGTCACCTGGTCCCAGCAAGCCTACCTTAAAGCGTCGAACACCAAATCTTCCGACCGATTCGGCACCGCCGTCGCCGTCCACGGCGACAACATCGTCGTCGGCGCGCCGTGGGAATCCAGCAATGCCGAGGGGGTGAACGGCAACCAGAACAACAACACCCGCTCCCAATCCGGCGCCGCCTACCTGTTCAACCGGAACGGGACTACTTGGTATCATCAATACTATCTCAAAGCGCCGCCGCGATATGCAACGTCGGAAAAGCAATTCGGTGGCCGCCTCGCGCTCACCGATGCGGTTGTCGTCATCGGGAGTGTGAACGCGGATGAAATCGGTTTGTTCATTGACACCACACCACCGCCGCCGGCCGGTCCCTCGCGCATCGTGTCGCTCACGGTCGCGTCGGATTCGGTGATCCTGGAATGTCTGGGCGACCCGGACACCAGTTACAAACTTTTGCGCCGTCCGGACCTCCAACCCGAAACCGGATGGCTCTGGGTTGGCTCAGGATTCGCGCAGTTCGATGGCACTTTCACCGTGGTGGATCATGAACTTTTGCCCGATGGCGCTTTCTACCTTTTGGAGCGGGAAGATTAACCCGCCGCCGAAACCCAAAGGCGAACCTCAACCAACCATCCAGCCGCGAGCGCGTCCAGCCAACGGCCAAACCGCCGGCGACGCCTTCAGCCTGTCTGTGGCGCACGCTGGCAACTGGGTGGCGGTGGGGGCTTTGATGCAGGACAATCCCGACGCCCTGTCCGGTGCGGTGCATTTGTTTGATTTGACGCAGCCCCTGATGACGATTCGCCAGACGGCGGAAGGCGTGTTGCTGGAGTGGAACACGTTCTATGCGGATTTCACACTGCAAAGCACCATCGTGCTCGGCCCTGATGCCGACTGGCAACCGGTGCAGCCCGCGCCTTCCGGCATGTCGCACCTGATTCAGCCCACCAATGCCAGCCGGTTCTACCGCTTGGAGAAGCCGTGACAACACGGGGCTGTTAGAGCGATTGCCGAAACTAATTTCCCAAAAGCGCCGGTTTGTGCGGAGCGCCGCCGCTCCCGGCGGAGCGCGGACATTCTTGTCCGCCAGTTGCTTTTGTTCTTCCGGGAAACGCCGACAAGAATGTCGGCGCTCCGTTGCCCAGCCGCTTTTCGGAAATCTATTTTGGCAACCGTTCTGGACGCGCAATGGCCGGTCGTAGGCGCGACCTTCAAGACTCCGGTTCCGCCTTCGCAACTCCGGGTGACGACGGCTACCGGCGTGGCTGGCGCGGCGTGAACGTGGCTTTGTTCGCCGTCCACCATGCTTCCCATTTGACCGGATCAGCCTCAGCAATGTCCTTCCCCGTAATCGTTCGCAACGTGTAGAGGGCGTGGCTGCGGATGACGGAATTGGTGTCGCGGAGCAGGGGCAGCGTGAGTTCGACGGCGGTGGCATCGGCGATGTCTTGCATCGCACGCAGGCCAGTGAGACGGACGCTGCCAAATCGGTTGGTCAACAGCGGCGCCAGGTCAACGGCAGTCCCCGGCGGAAACGAATCCATCGGTTCGCCCACGTAACGAATGCGTCCGCCACCACGGAGAAGATTGGCCACGAAGGCTACGGTGTCTGCATTGGAGTGATTCAGCAGCGGTAGCAAGTCCGGTAGCGGCAAAGGCCGGCGGCTTCGGAGCAAAACACTCACGGAGGTGCTCTGCACGTCTTCGCTGGGATCGCGCAACAATCGAAGGGCTTCGCGGAAGACTTCCTCTGAACCCGCGATGCGGTTGATGCCGGCCGCGACCGCAAGCGCGGACGAGCGAACTTGTGGCTCAGAATCACTCAGCAACCCAAGATAAAAAGACGTGCGCTCGGTGGACTCGCGGTCCGAAAGGCAGATGATGGCTTGCTGACGAATCTCAACATGCGGATCGCGAAGCAGTGCAATCAACGGTTGAGTGAATCGAGCATCCCAATTGGATCCAGCACAGCGTGCGGCGTGCAATCGGACGCGCGGCGATTCGTCGCGCAGAAGCCTCTCCAACAGCTCGGAAGGTAGAGTCTTCGAATGGTCTTGGAGGGCGCGGAGGGCATTCAATCGTTCGGTTGGATTCCGGCTCCTGCACGACGCGAGCAGAAACGGAATGGCGTCATCGCCCAACTGAACGAGCCGTTGCGCGGGGACGAAGCCATAATCTTCCGACACGGCGGCCGCCAGCATCGGTACCGCGGTCTCAAACTCCAGGTCCTGCATTTCGGCCGTGGTGAACGTGCGGACCAGCTTTGTCAGATGCCAATCCCGGCCTTTGAGTCGCGCCAGCACGCGGGAGGACTTCGTGATCTGCCCTGGTTCCACGCGCATGTGCTGAAGCAATTCCGACGGTTCACCGTAAAATGCTTCATACAACTTTTCATCCGGCATGGGTGTCCCCATTTCCGCAGCGAGCACATTCAAGTCTTCGTTGGTCCAGTCCCGGGCGACGCGGCGGTCGGCGCGCGGCAGGCCGGCTTTGGAATCCCGCGCATCCATCTGCCGGGCGAGTTGGATGGCGCGGAGATTGTGGATCGAGCGAGTTCTCGCGTCAGAACGCTTGTCATTGCGTTCTATCCAGTCGCCGTAGCTCTGTTCCAACTTCTCGCACGCCTTCGCGAACGTGAACTTCTCCAGCAACGGCTCCTGCGAAAGCACGTAAAGCGAAACCTCGGACGGCTTGCCGTTCACCGCCGAAATCTTCAGCGGGAAAATGCACTTGGGGGTGTCGAAGCTGATCAGTAGCGGATGCAGTTCGCCGCTGGAAAGTTGTTGCTGAACCTTCGTGCGGGCCTTCGCGGACGCGTTTGTGTCTTTCGGCGCAGTGGCGGAAACGGTTTTGAACGCGCGGCCTTTGTTCAGTTCGATCTTCGCGGCGATGAAATACCAGCCGCGGCGAGTGTAATCGTCAACAATCTCGGATGTGTCCTCGGGCAGCGAGAAATCATGCGCCTTGAGCCAGCGCGCCAAGCTGCCGGCGTCCTGCGCGGAAAGGATGGCCACCTCGTACGCCCCGACGGTTTTGATTTCGATGACGCGTACTGGTTCTGGAGCGCCGCTGCTTATCGCCATGCCCAGTGTCCCGGCGGTGGCGGCGCCGAATTGCCTTTGCGTCAGTTCGCTCAATTCATAAAACGGTTCCATCGAACCCTTCTCCACCTTTGGCAACGACGGCACGGGAATGAGCCAGCCGAATTCCTCCAGTGGCCCTTCGTATTTCACCTGGAGCAGCAAATCCTCGCGGCCCGCGTCGTGGACGATGATCGCCTTCTTCGTCGGCTCATTGATGTCAACTGCCTTGTTCCATTTGAAAACGAAGCAGCCGTCGGCAAACATAGGAACAGGCGATAACCCGCCGATTGCGAGAGAAAGAAGAACGCAAGCCAGCCAAGCCCGCTGGCTCCTCTGCGGAGGGACACGCGAAACCTCCGTCCTGAACGCCATCTCAGAACCTGCCTGCATGACAGTGAGACTAATCCCGTAGTGACTGCGTTCAATCGAAATCATTCTTGCGAGCCAGCGTGCGCCAGGTGGTATGTCGCGCCCATGCAAAATCACGCGACCGCTGTTGCCACTTCGGACGTGAATTCCCGGATCTACGCCTGCACTCGCCAAAGCTCGTCAAGCTGGCCTTCAGCCATCGCCGCAAACGCGCGCGGATTCTTGGGCAAGCCCTCGACTCGTAGGTGCCGCCAAGCGCTGTTCATCAGTTCCAACGTCTTGATCGTCCGCACAAGGCGTTCAGCCTTCTGATTCATGAAGCTCGATCCTCAACATGTTTTTCCCGACCAACGCCTCCTCGCGCACACCTCTGAATGAACCACGAAACGTTCACGAGACGTCCATTCCCAGAGTGGATCCTCTGAGCATTGGCTTCATGTGCATTTCAGGGCACGAGGAATCTCCTCACTCTTGTGCTTCCTCCGACGACGCGCTGACGGGCTGGTGAATTTACTTGCCTTGAAATCGCAAGGGTGGATAGCTTCAACCCAGGTTCAGCGCCAATGTAGCTCAGTGGTAGAGCAACGGTTTCGTAAACCGTAGGTCGTCGGTTCAATCCCGACCATTGGCTCCATTTCCTGCCTTTCGCGTCCCCTCCAAGAGTCCCTAAGAATGAGGGACTTGTGAATGGCGCTTGGAATCTCTGCCGCTTCCAACTTCAACGACCTTCAAAGTCCCTGGGACGATTTGCCCAAGGATTTGCCCAAACCTTCGGATGAATTGAGATGCAAAATCGGTTCTATCCGAGGTTATGGCTGCGGAACGGTTCACGATAACAAAGTTTACAAATCCGAGCGGCGAGCAGGTCTGGCGCGTCGAAGGCCGGATGCCGGACGGGCACCGTGTTCGCCAGAATTTCCAGGACCGCGACGACGCCATCGCCAAAAAGGCCGAGCTGGAGCTTCAAGCCATCAACCAGCCCGTCACGCTGAGCCTGAAGCGGACCCGGCTGACCGACGAGCAGTTGACCAAGGCGGAGGCGGCGTTCCTGAAGCTGGATGGCAAGGGATCGCTGCTGGCGGCGGTGCATTACTACCTTATCTCCGGTCAGAAGAAAATCACCCGGATCATCGTCCGGAAAGCCTTCGACCTTTACATGGCGGATGCGGTGGAACGACATCTCCGTCCCAGAACGATCCAGGAGCTTAGAAGCCGTGTCGGATTCTTGGTTGCCGCCTCTGGGGATCGCTGGCTTGACGAACTTCGCAATCCTGATTTTCGTCGGGTGGTCTATCGTCATCCTGACCAAGCCGCGATCACGAGCAACGGCAATCTGCGGGTGTTAAACGGGTTCCTGAACTGGTGTGTGGAGAACGACTTCTTGGCCGTGAATCCCCTTACACTCAAGAAAGCTCAGTCGGACGAGCAGGAGCCGGAGATCATTTCTTTGGCACAGGTCAAGGCGCTCCTTTGGGCAGCAATTACTTTCAAGACCGGCGTCGTGGCACCGTATTTCGCAGGTGCCTTGTTCACCGGTTTGCGCCCCGAAGAACTGGACAAGCTCGGATACGACAAGATCGACACCAACCACGGCTTCCTGAACCTCGATGGCGCGGGGACCAAGCTCCACCGACGAAGGATGGTTGCGATCAAGCCGAACTACCTCGATTGGCTGAACCGTTATTGGGGAAAACCGTTCGTCGGAAAGAACTGGCGCAGGCACTTCGACGCCGTTCGGAAAGCGGCTGGTTTTCAGGTCGGTGAAGACGCGGACGATCAAGAACGCGAGACTTGGGTCGCAGACGTGCTTCGTCATACGGCATTGAGCAATTTCCACGCAATTTGCCAGGACGAGAAGCTCACCGCTGCCTGGGCCGGAAACAGCGTGGATACGCTGCACAAACATTACCGAAGGAATGTGCCCAAGCATGAGGCCGAAGCCTTCTGGGCCATCACGCCCGCATCGTTGGAAGCCGAGTTCGGCTCCAAGTCAGGTGGGTCAGCGCCACAGGAGCATCCAATGCCCGGCGACGCCTTGATTCAGGTCGAGCGGAGTCCGGTTCTACAGACGTAAGGTCATTATGCTGATAGACAATTCACAAAGCGCCGGTCGCGGGAAGGCCGCGCCGCTGCCAATTAACCGACTGGTCGGTGCCGACGAGCTACTGCTGGAGGTTTGGCCGGATGAGCGTTCAAGGCCAAGTCTGCGGTGGTTAAAAAAGCAAAAGAAGCGGCGAACGCTGCCCTTCGTGGTGCTGGGTGGGCGGGTGAAATTCTGCCCCGATATGGTGCTCGCGGTGGTAGGGCAGAAGTTCACCGTGCGACCGCCCGATCTGGTCCATCACCCGGCCTTGAAGGGTAGCCTGCCCGCCCCAAAGGAGTTGATCGGTGCCAAAGGTCTGCTGGAGACCCTCGCTTCAAGGCTGGGCGTCCACAGTAGCTTGCGTTGGCTCCGCCAGCGCCAGCATGAGCGAGCCTTACCGTTCATCAAGTGGGACGGGCTGGTGTTTTTCTGCCCAGGTCAGGTGATCGCCTGGCTGGAACTCGCCCACGAAACCGGGCTGATGCGATCCACGAGAAGAAATCGTGGAAGTCACCGCTCCGCCGATCTCATCGTCTCCACGGTGAGCACCAAGGCTCACGCCCGCCATCGGCTAAAGCCTCGATGGTCACCACGGAAACCGCGCATCGGAGTCTCTCCACCGCCCAGCGGAATCATCATCAACATCCTGGACGGGCAGCTTGTCCGGGAGGCTGAACCGCCCATCATCACGCCTCCGCGTCGATTGGCAGTGCGCCTTGATCCATCGCCCAAGTGGGCCTCGTTCAAACGAGCGTTCACCCCTTGAAGTGGTAGATTTCGTTCCGGTCGCAGGTTACAGGCGGTCCTGCCGCACATGGTGCGCTACGAGTTCAACCTGGTGACCATCGCCGGACCCGTCCCGAATGACCGTGGCCCCGTGGCTCCGTAGCCGAGGGCGACGCTGGCGAGAATGTCGGCGATCAACTATTGACGCCGCGCTGGCCACATCCTGGTTGCCAAGTGCCAATCCGGGGATCGTGGTCCGGTCCAGCGTCTTTTGGCCGGACCCTTCCGGTCGTGAAAAGCACATTCTGAGATCACCCCTTGACCGCTCGCCCCTGGCCCAGGTCGGCGCGGGCCGGGCGCGATCTGGAACCGCCGATGGCCCACCGGTCATGAGGTAGCTGTGCTGCCCCCAGGGAGTCGCCCCCGCGTGTCACCCACGATAGGTGTTGTTTACGAAACCTACCCGCACTCGCCGCCGCAGGCTTAGTCACGTTCTCCGTTCTTCCCCGTAGCTAGTTTAGCCTTGATTGGAGTCTCGAGAATAGGTCTCTTTTTTCATTGTCTCATAAACCCATCTGTGATATATTGGATGAGACATGAAAGACGAAAGCACGAGCAGATTGATCGGCTACGCCAGAGTCAGCACCAACGGCCAGGAACTCAGACTTCAGCGCGATGCCTTAGAGAAGGCCGGGTGCCCGAAAAAGCTGATCTTCGTGGACAAGGTGTCCGGCGCGAAGGCGGCACGACCTGGACTCGACGCCTGCCTACAGGAACTGAGGGAAGGCGACACCCTGATCGCGTGGCGTCTGGATCGGTTGGGCAGGTCAGTGCGGCACCTGATCGACCTGGTTGAGCAGCTACGCCAGAGGAAGGTCGGGTTCAAGTCGCTGTGTGACGGTGCCATCGACACGACCACCGCGTCCGGTGAACTTATCTTCAATGTGTTCGCCTGCTTGTCGCAGTTCGAGCGCCGGTTGATCCAGGAGCGGACCCGCGCCGGGCTGGAGGCTGCCCGTGCCCGTGGCCGGAAAGGGGGCCGGAAGCCAATAGCGCCAAATGATCCACGGATTCAGATGGCCAAGAAGTTGCACGCCGACAAGTCGCTCTCCATCGAGCACATCTGCCAGACCCTGCGGATTTCCAGGGCGACTTTCTACCGGTATCTGGCGACGAACTGAGCTTGACGGAATCAACGCGTAGGATAATCTTACGAGTGTGACGACGACGATTACAGTGACCACCAAGCGCCAGGTGGTGTTGCCCAAGTCCATGTGCGAGCGCAAGCGCATCCGGCCAGGAACCTCCCTGCGGATCACTGAGGTCGGGGATGGCTTCTACGTGACGCCGGTGCCAGAACCGACCGAGGCCGAGCTGGCGGCGGTGTTCAAGGCACTGGATGCGGGACGGCGCACCCGGCCCATCAACGCTGAGGATGAGGCTGTCATCCAAGACGAGATCACGAAATACCGGGCTGAAGTGCGGAGGCGCAAAGCGTGATCGTCGTCGTGGACACGAACGTCGTGGTTTCGGCGGCGTTCTGGCCCCGGAGTGAAGACCGGCGATGTTTCGTGCTCCTGGCGCGGCGGAAGTGCCGCCTGGCCGTGACGGAGGTCATCCTGGATGAGTATCGCGCCCTGGCAGTTCGGATCGGACGCCGGGAGTGTCCCGACAAAGACCCCACCCCCTTCGTGGACTGGATCGAGCACGTGGCCCTGCTGGTGGAACCATCCCCCTTGGGCAAGCGGCGCAGTCGGGATGCCAAAGACGATCCGTTCCTCGCCTGTGGTTTGGCCAGTCATGCCGAGTTCATCGTGACGAAGGACAAGGATTTGCTGGCACTCGAAAAGCCCTTCGGGATCGAGATCATTAGTGTTTGCAGATAAACCTTCCACCGGTGCGTCAGCATGGAGTCTGGCAGCGATTTGAGCCTGCGAATGTTGGCGTGGTGATTGAATGATGGCAGGA
>JAANMW010001311.1_pt1 | contig 26484 bp, 21 predicted proteins | sample 7279671 | NCBI WGS metagenome assembly JAANMW01 (sample SAMN14094541, study PRJNA606508) | bioreactor metagenome | isolation source: A lab-scale SPAN reactor treating ammonium-rich wastewater day 247 | place: Ireland: Galway | collected 2017-09-19 | reverse complement strand
GCATCCAATTTGCCGGCGATGTAGTGTTGAACAAGGTTTGTCATAGTGTTGATGTGTCAAATGAGAGAAAAACCGCCCGAACTTTTGATGGACGGGCCGGACCGAGGCAGGTCAGGAAATGGGGCGAACAGGGCTGCCTAAACTGCCAGGCCGCTAAGGACGTCACCAATGCGTGACACCAAGGTATCCACCATGGCCGGTTCAATGGTGAGCGCGGGGCCGAGCAGCATCGTGTCGCCGGTAAATTTCACCAAAACCCCAGCGTCGTACAGCTTCTGGATGACATCCAAGCCCCGGGCGCCAGCAGCGCCCGAAGGCGACAGATCGATGCCCGCCATCATTCCTAGGCCGCGCACATCGGTGACAACCGGCAAGCCGCCAAGCGCGTGGACTGCCTTCTGAAAACCCGGCTCCAATGTTCTGGAGCGTTGCACCAACTGTTCCTTGTCAAAGATATCCAAGGTGGCGAGCGCCGCTGCACAGGCAACGGGGTGCGCGCTGTACGTGTACCCATGGAACAGTTCCACGCCTTTGTGTTTTCCCGCGTCCGTCAGTTCAGCGTAGATTTTTTCGCTGACCATGACAGCGCCCATGGGCACACTGCTGTTGGTAATGCCTTTGGCGATGGTCATCATGTCGGGCGCCACCCCAAGCCGCTGCGCCCCAAAGTTTTCGCCGAGGCGGCCGAATCCTGTAATTACCTCGTCGAACACCAGCAAGATGCCGTGCTCATCACAAATAGCGCGCAGCCGTTCGAGGTAGCCGACAGGCGGCACCAGGACGCCCGTCGAACCGGCGACAGGCTCGACAAAGCAGGCGGCGATGTTCTGACCGCCCACCAGCGCGCACAGGCGCGACAAATCGTCTGCAAGTTCTTTCCCATCCAAAGGCTGCCCCACACTGAAGCGATTGGCTTCAAGCCAGGTATGGCGCATGTGTACGACTCCAGGCAAGCCGACGCCAAACGCATCGCGATTGGCCTGGATTCCACCAAGCGACATGCCTCCGAAGTTGACGCCGTGGTACGCACGCTCACGGCTCACGAAACGCACACGGTGTCCGTCACCTCGTTTTCTGTGCCACGCCAAGGCAATCTTCATGGCCGAATCAATGGACTCAGAGCCCGAATTGGTAAAAAAGCAGCGCGTGAGACCTTCTGGCGCATAGTGGGTCAAGCGTTCTGCAAGCTCGAATCCAAGCCGATGCCCATTCTGAAAAGGCATTGCATAGGACATGCGCCCCAATTGATCACCTACGGCTTTTGCAATTTCGGGGCGGCTGTGCCCACAAGGAGCACTGATCAAGCCGCACATGCCATCGATCAGTTCACGTCCGTCTTCCGTGTAGCAGTAGATGTCCTTGCTGCGGACAATAATCCGCGGGTGGGCGCTTGCTTTGAATGCACTATTGGCGGTGAAAGGCATCCACCAGTGATCAAGGGATAGTTGCTTTGACATGCATGGCTCCGAACAGTTTGTGTTGGTTGCACTCTATCGGTGGTCCGCAAATATCTGATAGCGTGGATCTGATGTTTAGATAGGCTTTTTCTTTCGTATGAATCACTTGGCGGGTATCCGCACCTGCATCTACATGGAGCATCCCAGGGCACTATGAGCATCGGTCAAGTCAGCGACATCGACATAAGACTGTTGAAGGTCTTCAAGTGTGTTGTGGAATGTGGCGGGTTCACCGCCGCTGAAGGCATGCTGAACGTCACTCGAGCTGCAATCAGCCTGCGCATGACCGATTTGGAAGAACGGTTGCAAGTAAGACTGTGTCGGCGCGGACGTGGCGGTTTTTCGCTCACTGACGAGGGAAAAGTGATCTACGAGGCGACGCTCAAGCTTTTTGAAGACCTCGAAGCTTTCCGCCTGAAAGCCAATGAAGTCAGTGGAGATTTGCGCGGCGAATTGAAGTTCGGGATAACGGACAATTTGGTGACGTCGCCGCACATGCACATCACGCAGGCTCTCAACGCATTGAGAAAAATTGGTCCTGCCATACGTTTCAGCGTTCAAATGACGAATCCTGAAAACGTAGAGCGAGGCGTGATTGACGGTCGCTTTCACCTTGGCGCCGTCCCCGAAAGCCGCCGCACATCCACCTTCGATTACCACCCGCTGTATGACGAAGAAATGCTTCTCTACTGTGGTCCAAACCATCCGCTGACGCACGAAGCGGATGATGACCTTATCCTCCAGAAGATTGGTATGTATGAAGCCGCAGCACTCAATTCTGACGCGACGTCAACCGCAAACCGGCCAAAAGTTGCACTCAACGTAAGCGCAAAATCAACCGATCGAGAGGGGGTCGCCTTTTTGATCTTGAGCGGCAACTACATTGGTTATCTACCCGCACACTACGCCCAGAGATGGGTGACGGAAGGCCAGATGCGTGCACTGGTCCCGCACAGAGTGAGTCATCAGATCAGCTACTGCATCATCAATCGCCGCAGCACAGAACCTCATCAATTGACGAAGCTGTTTCTGGAAAACCTTCAACGAATTGACACCACCCAAACCTCGCCAAAATGAGCGAACACGCGGACTACAGGAGAAGGATCGGCAGAACGCTCACCCACACCAGCTCAACATCGGCAGCACCACAACCACGCTGCTACGGCTCTCGGAGCTGCCGGTATTGATTCTGCGGAAACTCTGTTTTTGATAGCTACTGGCGCTTACCCAATAAGCGCCATAGCCACTTTTCAACCAAAATTCTCACCTTGCACTGGTCGTACGGCCCGCCGCCCCGCCCGGTTGACCAGCGCCACCAGCGAGAGCATCACCGGCACTTCCACCAGCACCCCGACCACCGTGGCCAGCGCCGCGCCCGAGTGCAAACCAAACAGCGAAATCGCCACGGCCACGGCCAGCTCGAAGAAGTTCGAGGTGCCGATCAAACACGCCGGCCCAGCCACCTCGTGCGGCAGACGGAGCCAGCGCGCGCCCCACCACGTAATCGCAAAAATGCCGTAACTCTGCACGATGAGCGGCACGGCAATCAGCGCAATCACCAGCGGCTGCGCGACGATGGTGCCCGCCTGAAAACCAAACAGCAGCACCACGGTAGCGATCAGCCCGGCGATCGACCAGGGCTTGAGGCGCGCGACGAAGTCGCCCACGGCATGCGCCGAGCGCCGTTGCAGGAGCGCCCGCGTGGCCATGCCCGCCGCCAGCGGCAGCACCACGTAGAGCACGGTGGAGAGCACCAATGTCTGCCAGGGCACCGTCACATTCGTCACGCCGAGCAGAAAAGCAGCAATGGGCGCAAAGGCGACCACCATGATGAGGTCGTTGACGGACACCTGCACCAGCGTGTAGTTGGCGTCGCCCTTGACCAGCTGGCTCCAGACGAACACCATCGCCGTGCACGGCGCCACGCCCAGCAAAATCATGCCGGCGATGTATTCGCTGGCCGATTGCGGGTCCACCCAGGGCGCAAACAGGTAGCGGAAGAACAGCACGCCCAGCGCCGCCATGGTGAAGGGTTTGATGAGCCAGTTGACCACCAGCGTCAGCAACAGGCCGCGCGGCTTTTTGCCCACGTCCTTCACGGCGCTCCAGTCGATCTGGATCATCATGGGGTAAATCATCACCCAGATGAAGACGGCCACCACCAGGTTCACGTGGGCGAGTTCCAGGGCGGCAATGGCCTGGAAGGCGCCCGGAGCCAGCAGCCCCAGGCCCACGCCGGCCAATATTCCCAAGCCGACCCACACCGTCAGGTAGCGTTCAAAAAGACCCATTTCAGACTCCAGCCGCTTGTGCTTGAAATTGAGACCCGGCAAGCTCCAGCAGGCGCGCAATGCCCACCGGCTCCTCGCTCAGCAGCGGCACGATGGCCCAGCGCGTGGCGTGCTGCGTGGTCACGGCATCGATCTCGCGCAGTTCGTTGCGGGCGCGCTGACGCAGCAGCGGCGAGGTGACCCGAGCAGCCGCCACGCTGTTGTTGATGACCCAGGCCCAGGGCTCGATGCCGGCGCGGCGCAGGTCGTTCTGCAGGTTGGCGGCTTCCAGCACCGGCGTGGTCTCGGCCAGCGTGACCAGAATCACCTTGGTCTGCTTGGGGTCCTGGAGCTGCATCATCGGCGTGGTGAAATGCACGCCCGTGCTGCCCATCTGGCGCACGATGTCGCGGTGATAGGCGCCCGTGGCGTCCAGCAGCAGCAGCGTGTGGCCGGTGGGGGCCGTGTCCATCACGACAAATTTCTTGCCCGCTTCGCGGATGGTGCGCGAGAAGGCCTGAAAGACGGCGATTTCTTCCGTGCACGGCGAGCGCAGGTCTTCTTCAAGCAGTGCGCGCCCTACGGCATCGAGCTTGGCACCCTTGGCTGCCAGCACCTGCTGGCGGTAGCGCTCGGTGACCTCGTGCGGGTCGATGCGGCTCACGGTGAGGTTCTCCAGCGCGCCCCCCAGTGTTTGTTCCAGGTTGGCAGCCGGGTCGGATGTGGACAAATGCACCGGAAAGCCCCGGTGCGCGAGTTCCACCGCGACGGCGGCGGCCAGCGTGGTCTTGCCGACGCCGCCCTTGCCCATCAGCATCACCAGGCCGTGGCCGTCGGCGGCGATGCCGTCCACCAGCGCGGCCAGGCGCGGCAGGTCGATGTCGGGTTGCGCACCTGCGTCGCCAAGCACTGGCGCCGCCGCCGTTTCCACCAGCAACTGGCGCAAGGCCTCGCGCCCCACCAGGTTGAAGGGCTTGAGCGCCACGAGATCGGTGGGCAGCGCCTGCAAGGCGGGCGGCATGGCGGCGAGCACGGCCTGCTCGCGCCGGCAGATGGCGGCGGCCAGCGGGTCTTGCGCCGCTTCGCCGGGCGGAAACACGCCATTGACCACCAGGTACTGCTGACCCAAACCGATGGCGTGCAGTTCACCGTGCGTGCGCGCGGCTTCGCGCAACGTGGACTGCTGCGCGCGGGCCACCAGCACCAGCCGGGTGCGCGTGCCGTCGGCCAGCGCCGCCACAGCCGCCGCGTACTGGCTGCGCTGCTTTTCCAGCCCAGCCAGCGGGCCCAGGCAAGAGGCATCGCCCTTGCCAGACTCCAGAAAACCGCTCCAGGCCCCCGGCAGTTGCAGCAGGCGGATGGTGTGGCCGGTGGGTGCGGTGTCAAAAATGATGTGCTCGTAGCGCGCGTCCAGGCTGTCGTCGGTCAGCAGCGCGGTGAATTCGTCAAACGCCGCAATTTCGGTGGTGCAGGCGCCCGAGAGCTGCTCTTCAATGCCCTTGACCACGTCGTCGGGCAGCACGCCGCGCACCGGGCCGACGATGCGGTCGCGGTAGCCCTGCGCGGCAGCCTGGGGGTCGATCTCCAGCGCCCACAGGCGCGGCACCTCCGGGACGGCCGTGACCTGGTTGCCTATGGCGACGCCAAACACCTGGCCCACGTTCGACGCCGGATCGGTGCTGACCAGCAGCACGCGCTGACCCTGCGCGGCCAGTTGCATGGCCGTGGCGCACGCCAGCGAGGTCTTGCCGACGCCACCTTTGCCGGTGAAAAAGAGAAAACGCGGAGCGTTGTCGAGAAATTTCATAGGGTCTTTCGGTTCAGCAGCAGGCGCCGCCCGAGCAGCAATTGCCCGCGGACGGCGACTCGGTGGCAGGTAGCGCAATGCCGGCCCAGCGCGCCAGATCGCTGCGGCTGGGGTAGCGGCCGGCCAGCGCCACTTCGCCCGCCACCAGCGTGAGCGGCAGGGCTTCCTGGCCGGAGCGCTGCAGAAAGCCTTTCACCAAGGGGTTCTCGGCAAACGCCAGGGGTTGCTGCGCGAGGTTGAAGCGCTCGATCTGCGCGCCGTTCTGACGCGCCCAATCCACGTCGGCCGACGCATTGACGAGGTTCTGGTCCACCTCGGTGCCGCACACGCCGCTGCTGCAGCACAGGGCCGGGTCAAAAATCTGGATGGTACTCATGGTGAACTCCTAATTTTCAGTGGCAAGACAGGCCGCGCGCGGTGTCCTGCAACAGGTTTTTTTCCAGCTTTTCGGGCGGCAGGCTCAGCAGCAACTCCAGGCGGCGTTTGATAGCGTGCAGCGTCTGGCGGAAGGCCTCGCGTTTGACGGCATCCGGCGCATCGCCCGCCGACGGGTCGGCATAGCCCCAATGCGCGCTGGCCGGGTGGCCCGGCCAGATCGGGCACACCTCGCCCGCAGCGCCGTCGCACACGGTCACGATCAAATCCATGTGCGGCGCGCCGGGGGCGGCGAATTCATCCCAGCTCTTGCTGCGCAGGCCATCGGTGGAAATGCCGGCGTTTTGCAGCGTCTCCAACGCCAACGGGTGGGGCTGCTGCCCGGGCCGGGGGCTGCTGCCAGCCGACCATGCCCGCCAGTGCTGCGTGGGCGCTTGGGCGTCCAGGTGGTTGAGCAGCGCCTCGGCCAGGATGCTGCGGGCAGAGTTGTGGGTGCAGAGAAACAGGACATTGCGCATGGGGTGGGCCGATCAGAAGGATGGTGGAGTGAAAAGGAGCTGCGCTTTGCACGCGTCAGGGGCAGTTGGTGCAGGCGGCCATGGCGCCGGCCGGCAGGCAGGCCTCGGGGTGGCCGGCGCAGCATTCGTCGGTCAGGTAAGCAATCAGTTCGACCATCAGGGCGATGTTGGCGCGGTAGCGCTGGTAGCGCCCTTCTTGCGTGGCGCTCAGCAGGCCGGCCTGCGTCAGCGCCTTCAGGTGGAACGACAAATTGGTGGCTGGCACCCCTAGCGTGGTCGCAATCTCGCCGGCCACCAGGCCTTCCGGGCCTTGCTTGACGAGCAGGCGAAAGACATCCAGGCGGACGCCCGATGCCAGCGATTCAAAGACAGTGGTGGCGGTGGTTTTGTCCATTCGTTAATTATTCAACAATAATTGAATAATTGCAATGACAATCCAAAAATACCATCTATCACGCCTCAAAAGCTATCTATTGAATAGCTACCAACGCTTTTCTGCTATGCGTTAGAAGCCGATTTCTCTTAATTTTCAGCCACGCCTCACTGCACCTGCTCGAAGTCGATGAACCCGCGCTCCACATTCGTGTCCACCAGCTTCACCCGGATTTTTTGCCCCACTTCCAGGTTCCACTCTCCGGCCACCAGCAAACCCTCGGCCGGGGGCGTGAAGATGCGCACCCAGGTGGCGCTTTCGGTGCGACCGGTGACGATGGCGTCAAAGTGCTGGCCCACCAGGCCCTGCAGGTACAGCGCCGCCTCGGACTTGCGCACGCTGCGCTCCACCTTTTGTGCGGCGTCTTCCTGCTGCGTGCAGTGCTCGGCCAGAAGCTCCAGTTCGGCCGCGCCGTAGGGCGAGCGCTCGCTTTGCAGCAGCGCTTTGACCATGCGCAGACTGACCAGATCGGGGTAGCGGCGGTTGGGCGCGGTGGAATGAGTGTAGTCGCGCACCGCCAGACCAAAGTGGCCGATGGGCTCGCCGTGCGGGTGCTCGACCACGTATTCGCCCGAGCCCATCAGCTTGATGATGACCAGCGACAGATCGGGAAAGCGCAGCGGATCGGCCTTGCGCTGGCGTGCCAGAAAGCCCTCCAACGCGCGTGAATCGGGCGTTTTGGGCAAGGATTCGCCGTATTTGCTGGCCACTTCGACGATGCGCAGCCAGCGCTCGGGCGAGCGCACCACCCGGCGCAGGGCACTGCCGCCGTGTTGCGCCAGGAACTGCGCCGTGCAGGTGTTGGTGGCGATCATGAATTCTTCGATCAGTTGGCGCGCACGGTTTTGCACCTGCTGGGCGATGCCCACCACGCGCTCGCCCTCGAACACGGCGCGCGGCTGGAAGGTTTCCAGTTCCAGCGAACCCTGGTCACGCCGGCGCACGCGCATGCGCTGGGCCACGGCGTCCTGCGTACGCAGTTGTTCGTCCATGCCTGGCACAGCGCGCGCTGCCTCAGGCAAATCACCCTCGCCTTCTATCCATGCGGCGACCGCGTCGTAGGCCAGTTTCGCCTGGTTGCGCACGCGGGCGCGGTGCACGGTGCTGTGCGTCACCACGCCATCCTTATCGACCACCATCTCGGTGACGATCGCCAGGCGTTCCTGCCCGTCATTGAGGGACGTCAGATCCGTGGAGAGACGCTCGGGCAGCATGGGGAATATCCGCGCCGAGGTGTAGACCGAGGTGGTGTTGGTGCGCGCGTGCAGGTCAATCGCGGAGTTCTTCTTCACCAGCGCGTCCACATCGGCCACGGCGACAAAAATCTTCACCGCGCCGCCGCCCATGGCCCCGCAGGCGGTGAGCTGGTCCAGGTCGAGCGAGTCGTCGTTGTCGATGGAGCACCAGGGCAGCGCGGTCAGGTCGCGGATGGTGGGACTGGTGTCCACGCCCGGGCCAGTGAGCGCCGCCAGCTCGCGCAGCGCGCCCGCGGGAAACTCAGGCTCCAGGCCGCGCTCTTTCATCGCCTCGGTGGCAATGCGGACCAGGTCGCTGCGGCGGAAAGTTTGTGGATGGCTCATGGTGTCACTGTAGGGCAGTCGTCAGCGCATGGGATGCGCGGCAGGCCGCACGCGCACAAAAATCACCATGGCCGCCAACGCCAACGCAGTGGCCAAGCCAAAGGCAAGGCTGGGAGACACCGTCCACAGCGCCCCTGCCACCAGCGAGGCCGGCAGGTACAAAGTCCCGGTGACGAAGTTGTAAGCCCCCATGGCCGTAGCGCGGCGCTCGGGCTCGATGTCGGCAATGAAGGCCTTGCTCTGCGACTCTTCAATCGCATAGAACACGCCATAAAGGCAGAACACGGCCACCATCTCCCAGCGCGTGCTGGCAAACACCATCCACAGGTTCAGGCCGGCGTACACGGCGTAGCCCAGCAGCACGATGCGGCTGCGCCCCACCCGGTCGCCCAGGTGGCCCACCAGCGGCGCGGCCACCACGCAGGTGGTGTTGAACAGGGCGTAAAGCAGCACCACATCCGTCAGGCTAAAGCCCACGCCGTGCGCGCGCAGCAAAAAGAAACCCAGGCTGAAGTAGGCCAGCGCAAACACACCGGCGGGCAGCAAAAAGCGCTTGAAACCGGGGCTGAGTTGCTGCCAGTTCTCATGCAGGCTCTCGCGCGGGTGGGGCTGGCCCGGCGGGTTGTGGATCAGCGTAAGCACCACAACGCCCAGCACCGCAGGCACGACAGCCACCAGGAACAGCACACTGTAGGTGCTGGCCGATTCGCCCAGCCACTTCAACAAACCGTAGGCCACCAGGGGGCCGAATACGGCGCCCGATTTGTCCAACGCCTTGTGGACCCCCAGCGCAAAACCGCGCGAGGACTCACCGGCCACCGACACCAGCCAGGCATCGCGCGGTGGCCCGCGAAAGCCTTTGCCCAGGCGCTCGATGACGCGGAATGCGGCCAGCCCGGTGATGGACGAGGACACCAGCAAAATCATCTTGGCCAGCGCCGAAAACCCATAGCCTGCGGTCGCGAACCACTTGCGCTGGCCCGTGCGGTCCGACAACCATCCAGCAAGGTAGTTGAGCGACGAGGCAGAGAAATCGGCCAGCCCTTCAATGAGCCCCAGCAGCGCACTCGACGCCCCGGCGACCGTGGTGAAGAACACGGCGAACACCGAGAAAATCATCTCCGAGCTCAGGTCGGTGAGAAAACTCACCAGGCCGAGTTTGAGCACATCGGGGTGCACCTGGGGCGTGCGCTTGCCTGGATGGGGCTGCGGGGCAGCCTGATCGCTGGATGGAAGGGATGGCATAGCGCGATCTGGGTTTGTGTGGCTCGGCAGCGCGCAGGCGCCATGGGCAAGGACACTCTTTAAATAATAGCTGCTCCCGCTGATCCAGAAAGCGTTAGAGCCACTTTTCATTCAAACTGTCAGCATGCTGAGTGTGACGCTCAATACCTCACGGGCTGGGCGCAAAATCGATAAATCCTTGGGCCACATCGGTGCTGATCAGCTTGACGCGCAGCTTCTCGCCCACGTCGACCTCGGGCCCGGCATTCACCAGCTTTCCCTCGACCGGTGGCATAAGCGTGCGCACCCAAGTGCCCCGGTTGTTTTTGCCGGTGACGATAGCGTCGAACTCGGCACCCCTCTTGTCTTGCAAGAACAGCGCAGCCTCGGATTTGCGCAGGCTTCGTTCCACTTTTTTGGCAGCGCTTTCCTGGCGGTTGCAGTGCTCGGCCAGGGCCTGCAGCTCAGGCACGCTGTAGGGCGAATGCAGGCTCGCCAGCACGGCCTTGACCAGCCGGTGGCTGATGAGATCGGGGTAGCGGCGGTTGGGCGCGGTCGAGTGTGCGTAGTCCCGAATCGCCAGGCCAAAATGGCCATAGTCTTCGACCGCCACGGTTTTCGAATGGTCCACCGGGGCGCCAGGCTGGGCATCTTCAACCACATATTCACCCGCGCCCATCAACTGCACGATGGTGAGCGACAGGTCGGAAAAGCGCAGCGGGTCGGCCTCGCGGCGGCGCTCCAGAAAGGCTTCCAGCGCTTTCGCGTCGGGCTCGGCGGGTAATGTGTCGCCCAATTTTTTGGCCACCTCGACCACGCGACTCCAGCGCTCGGGCGAGCGCACCACGCGGCGCATGGCCAGGCCACCGTGTTTCTCCAGAAACTGCGCGGTGCAAATGTTGGTCGCCACCATGAATTCTTCGATCAGCTGGCGCGCGCGGTTGTGCGCGCGCTGGAGGATGGCGACCACCTGCTCGCCTTGCACCTGTGCACGCGGCTCAAAAGTTTCGAACTGCAGCGCACCGTGTGCGGTGCGGCGTTTGCGCAGCGCCTGGGCGGCGGCGTCCTGCAGGCGCAACTGGGCGTCCATGCCAGGCGCTGCCCGGGCGGCAGCGGGCAGCTCGCCATTGCCGTCCAGCCAGGCCGCGAGCGAGTCGTAGGCCAGCTTGGCCTGGTTGCGCACCTGGGCACGGCAGATTCTGAAACTACCCACCTGCCCCTGCGCGTCCACCACCATTTCTGTGACGATGGCCAGGCGATCCTGGTGCGCACCCAGCGAGGTCAGGTCGGTGGAGAGCCGCTCGGGCAGCATGGGAAACACGCGCGCTGCGGTATAGACCGAAGCAGTGTTGACCTGCGCATGCAGGTCAATGGCCGAGTCTTTGTGCACCAGCGCATCGACATCGGCAATGGCGACCAGCACGCGCCAGCCGTCTTTTGCTTCGTGGCAGACGCTCAACTGGTCGATGTCCTGCGAATCATCGTCGTCAATCGAGCACCACAGCAGCGCGCGCATGTCCTCGATACCGGCGCCCGACTCCTGCGACGGACCGGCAATGGCCGCCATTTCGGCCAGTGCGTCGGCAGAGAACTCAGGGGCCAGTCCATGTGCCTGCATGGCCACCACGGCAAGCCGCACCAGATCGCTGCGGCGGGCAATGGTGGCGGTGGATGCGAGGGCGGCAGTTGGGTCGTTGGGGGTATCACTCATGCCGCGATAGTAAAACGTCCACGGCTTGCGCGGGCACCACCGGCGCGTGGTCGCGGTTCAAGCGGCTGCTCTGGCACGCACTGGTCCATTGCGTTCTTTTTCCTTCGCCGTGCAAGGTCATCTGCTTTGGCGACAGCATCGAAAATATAAAAACAATAGCTGCTTGCGCTTGATAGACAAGCGTTTGAGGCCCATTTCATCTAAATTCCAGAAATCGCCAGATCCCCCCCTTTGGCGGCCTGTCTACACTGGCAACAGACCACGCCCTGGATTGTTAGGGCCAAAAGCTGTGTACCCTGGCCCTGAGAAAAATCACGATGCCCGCCAACCAAGCCCCCCCACCCGGCACAACGCCACCCCACACCGGCCTGAGCGCCGCCGAGGCAGCGCGCCGCTTGGCCCAAGAGGGCCCGAATCTGCTGCCCGGCAGCGCACCCAAGACCACCTTCGCCATCGTGCGCGATGTGCTGACCGAGCCCATGTTCCTCATGCTGCTGGCCGCAGGCGGCATCTACCTGGCGCTAGGCGACCGCGCCGAGGCGATCTTCTTGCTCAGTTTCGTGTTCGTGGTGATTGGCATCACGCTGGTGCAGGAGCGCAAAACGCAGCGCGCACTCGAATCGCTGCGCGACCTGTCTGCCCCGCGCGCACTGGTCATCCGAGACGGACAAGAGCAGCGCATTGCCGGGCGCGACGTGGTGCGCGGTGACCTGCTGGTGCTGCACGAGGGCGACCGCATCGCCGCCGACGCACAACTGCTGGAAGGCTTGCTGGAGGTGGACGAATCGCTGCTGACGGGTGAGGCCGTACCCGTGGCCAAACTGCCTGCTGCGCAAGGCGCACAGGGCTCTGCCAGCGCGGGGGCAACGGCCGCCAGCGCCGGGCCGCCCCAAGCCAGGCCAGCCCCCTCGGGGGGCAGCGCAGCACACGAAGTGGCAAGCGTGGGAGCGTCGGCCGCCAGCGCCGGGCCGCCCCAAGCCAGGCCAGCCCCCTTGGGGGGCAGCGCAGCACACGAAGTGGCAAGCGTGGGGGCTATGTTGTTCGCCAGCACCGTAGTGACCCGCGGCGTGGGCGTGGCGCAGGTGCAGGCCACCGCCGCCCACACGGCCGTAGGAAGCATCGGCGCCGACCTGGCCGCCACCACCGAGGCGGTGTCCGCGTTGCAAGAGGGTTCGCGCAAACTGGTGCGCCGACTGGGTGCAGGCGCCTTGGTGCTGGCCAGCGCTCAAATCTTGCTGAACTGGGGGTGGAATGGCCGGCCTGTGCTCGAGAGCCTGCTCTCAGGCATTGCCCTGGCCATGGCCATCCTGCCCGAAGAAATCCCCGTCATCCTCACCGTGTTTCTGGCGCTGGGTGCGTGGCGTATTTCGCAGCAAAAAGTGCTGACGCGGCGCATCACCGCCGTCGAGGCGCTGGGCGCCATCACGGTGCTGGCGGTGGACAAGACCGGCACGCTCACCACCAACCGCATGGCCGTCGCAGCACTGCAGACGGCGGATGCGCAGTTCACGCCCGAAGGCGCCAGCGACAGGCCCGAGGAATTGCCCGAGGAATTCCACCGCCTGGTCGAATTCGCCATGCTGGCCACGCCAGGCGATCCGTTCGACCCGATGGAAAAGGCCATTCAGCACTTTGGCCACCAGTGGCTGGCCGGCACCGAGCACGTACACGACGGGCGCGAGCCAACCTTTGAATACGCGCTGTCGGGCGAAATCTTGGCCATGACGCGGGTGTTTGCCAGCACCCGCCCTGCGCAATATCTTTTGGCGACCAAGGGCGCGCCCGAAGCCGTGGCCGACCTGTGCCACCTTGGCACCGACCAAAGAGCCGCCATCCAGCGCCAGGTAGAAGCCATGGCCGAGCGCGGCCTGCGCATGCTGGGGGTGGCGTGCGGGCGCTGGAACGCTGCCCCATCGGCGCAGGACGGCGCCCCGCCGTGGCCGCAAAGCCAGCACGATTTCGACTTTGAATTCCTGGGCCTGGTCGCACTGGCCGACCCAGCGCGCCCCGAAGTGCCCACCGCCCTGGCCGAATGCCGGCGCGCCGGCGTGCGCGTGATCATGATGACGGGCGACCACCCCGCCACGGCCCGTGCCATCGCGCAGCAGGTGGGACTGTCGGAGCGCCCCGACGTCATCACCGGCGCCGAGATGGAGGCCATGAACGATGCCACCCTGCGCCAGCGCCTGCAACATGTGGACCTGTGCGCACGCCTCAAGCCCCAGCACAAGCTGCGCCTGGTGCAACTGCTGCGCGCCTCGGGCGAGGTGGTCGCCATGACGGGCGACGGCGTGAACGACGCCCCCGCCCTCAAGGCCGCCGACGTGGGCATCGCCATGGGCGAGCGCGGCACCGACGTGGCACGCGAGGCCGCTGCGCTGGTGCTGCTGGACGACAGTTTTGCCAGCATCGTGGCCGCCATCCGACAGGGTCGGCGCATTGACGACAACATCCGCAAGGCGGTGCGCTTCGTGTTCGCCGTGCACATTCCCATCATCGCCTTGGCGCTGGTGCCCACGCTGCTGCACTGGCCGGTGCTGCTGCTGCCGGTGCACATTGTGCTGCTGGAGCTGCTGATCGACCCGGCCTGCTCCATCGTTTTCGAGGCTGAGCCCGAGGCCGAGGACCTGATGGAGCGCGCGCCGCGCCCGGTGGCTGATTCGCCGTTTGCAGCCGCGCCGCTGCTCTACTCGGTATTGCAGGGCCTGGGCATGGCGGCTGTTTTGTTGGCCGGGCAGGCCTGGCTGATCGACCAGGGATGGAGCCATGCACAAGGGCGCAGCGTGGTGTTTGGCACGCTGGTGCTGGGCGTGATGCTGCTCATCTGGGCCAACCGTGACCTCTCACGCCCTGCCTGGTTTGGCTTCACCGACCGCAACCCCTGGCTGTGGGGCATGGCCGCCGGCATGGGCTTGCTGCTGCTGGCCGTGCTGGACATCCCGTGGCTGCGCGCACTCATGGGGCTGGAGCTACCCGGCCGCCAGGGCCTGGCCGCGGCCGCCGTGCTGATCGCGCTGTGCCTGGCCTGGCTGGAGCTGGTGCGCACCGTGGGCCTGCGCTGGCGCCGCAACCGGCTCGCACCGCCCGCCACCACCTGACCCGCGAGGCACAGCCGCGCCCTGCGGTGCGGGGCGGCTTACTCTTGTGCGGTACTGCCGCGCACGGGCAGCGGCGCATGGTCCAGATCGGGCTTGCGCCAGGGGTCCACATGGGTCATCAGGTTGAGCACGCGGTGCCTTTGCAGCACCCGCTGGCGCGCCAGTACGGCAATGTCGTGACCTGCCTCGACAGTGAGCGCGGCGTTGACCTCCAGGTGCGCATCCACCACGACCATGTCGCCCATTTTGCGTGTACGCACATCGTGTACGCCACTCACACCTGGGGTGTCGAGCAGCGTTTGGCGGATGGCCTGCACCTCCTGCTCGTCCACCGAGCGGTCCATCAGGTCGTGCAGCGCGTCCCAGCCAAACTCCCAGCCCATTTTGGCCACCATAAAACCGACGATCAACGCCGCAATCGGATCCAGGAGCGGGTAGCCCATCAGGTTGCCGGCAATGCCGATCCCCACCACCAGCGACGAGGCCGCATCCGAGCGGGCATGCCAGGCATTGGCCACCAGCATGCTCGACTTGACGCGCTTGGCCACCGCCAGCATGTAGCGAAACAAAAGCTCTTTGCCCACCAGCGCGGCACCGGCCACCCACAGGGCCATCACGTGCACCTTGGGCACTTCGGCGGGGTTTTCCAGCTTGATGGCGGCCTGCCACAGCATGCCTACGCCCACGCCCAGCAGCAACAGGCCCAGCACCAGTGAGGCGGCGGTTTCAAAGCGCTGATGGCCGTAGGGGTGTTCCTCGTCGGCCTCTTTCTGGGCATGGTGGTTGGCAAACAGCACCACGAAGTCGGCCACCAGGTCGGACAGCGAGTGAATGCCGTCGGCAATCAGGCCCTGCGATTTGGAAAAAACGCCCACCACGATCTGGATGCTGGAAAGCACCAGGTTGACCCCCACGCTGACCCAGGTGCTGCGCGACGCAGCGGCCGTGCGCTCTGCGCGGCTGTGTTCGGTGTCTTCGTGGCTGTCTGCGAGGTCGTTGAATTGCATGGTCTATGGCTGCCTGAGTGACGGCAAGGCATGCACCCTTTGCACGCCCTGCAGGCGCTAGCTTACCCGCACCCACCAGCGCTGCAGCCCCGCCCTGCCTGACATCGAATGCCAGCGTCGGCCTACAGGCACTGTTTGGCGGCCCGCCTAAAGTCAGGCATGCGCTGCTTTTGGCGCCTGTGCACAACACATCGACCAGGAGAGCACCCATGCATTTGCCTACCCCTCTGCGCCGCGCCCCCTGGCTGCCCCTTGTCCTGGGCGGCGGCGCACTGATTTGCGTTCTGGCGCTGAGCGCCTGCGCCACGCGCGTGCCGCCGGGCATACAGCCGGTGGACTTTGATGTGGACCGCTACGTGGGCCACTGGTACGAGGTCGCGCGCATCGACCATATTTTTGAAAAAGGCCTGGTGCGCACCGGTGCCGACTACCGCCGCAACGACGACGGCACGATCCGCGTGGTCAACCGGGGCTTTGATCCCGAGCGACGGCAGTGGAAGCAGTCGACAGGCAAGGCTCGCTTTGTGGGTGCGCCCACGCAAGCGGCGCTGAAGGTGTCGTTCTTTGGCCCGTTTTATGGCGGCTACAACGTGGTGGCGCTCGACCCGCAGTACCAGTGGGCGATGGTGGTCGGCTCCAGCCTGGATTACTTCTGGATCCTGTCGCGCACACCTACACTGGCCCAGGACGTCAAAGACAAACTCATGGATCAGGCCCGTGCACTGGGCGTGGATGAGCAGCAGGTCCTGTGGGTGCCGCAAGAGGGTGCGAGCACCACAGACTGAAAAAAACCGCTCTGCTGCAACTATATTTTTAATAGCTGTCAGCGCTTACTGTATAAGCCTTAGAGCCTTTTTTTGCTAAAAATTCGCATCAGCCACGCCAGCAGCGGCCACCAGTCGCTGGGTGTAAGGGTGGCGCGGCGCATCGAGCACCTGTGCCACCGGGCCGTTTTCAACGATTTCACCGTCTTTCATCACCAGGACCTGGTGCGCCATGGCGCGGATCACATCCACGTCATGGGTGATGAGCACGTAGCTCAGGCCCTTTTCACGCTGCAGCCGTTGCAGCAAGGCCAGCACCTGCTGCTGGATGGTGACATCGAGCGCGCTGGTCGGCTCGTCGAGCACCAGCACCTGGGGCTGCACGATGAGCGCGCGCGCAATGGCCAGGCGCTGGCGCTGGCCGCCCGAGAATTCGTGCGGGTAGCGCGCCAGCAGGCCGGGGAACTGGTCTTCGCTCAAACCCACCTCATGCAGCGCCGCTTCGACCCGCTGGCGCAAGTCGGCCGCGGGCAAACCGGGCGCATGCACACGCAAACCCTCGCCGACAATTTCTTCCACCGTGAGGCGTGGAGAGAGCGACGAGAACGGGTCTTGGAAGACCACCTGGATCTGCTGGCGAAGGCGCTGGTTGTGCTGGGTATTGCGCGCTGCTGGCGCCTGCCAGGCGCTTCCGGCCACTTCCACGCTGCCTTGGTGCGGCAGCAGGCCCAGCAATGCCTGCGCGAGCGTGGACTTGCCCGAGCCCGATTCACCCACCACACCCAGCGTGCGACCAGGGAGCAGGCACATGTCGGCTCCGTCCACAGCAATGAACTCGCCTTTCTTGAACCACCCGCGCACGCCCGGCAAAGGCGTTGGATAAACAACGCGCAGGTTGTGCGCACGCAGCACAGCCTGTGCGTGCGCATCGGGCTCCTCTTCGACCACGTTGCGCTGGGGCTGGCTGGCAATCAGGCGGCGCGTGTAGGCGTGTTGGGGGTTTGCGAATACATCGGTCACCACCCCCTGTTCCACTAAAACGCCCTGCTCCATCACCGCCACGCGGTCGGCAAAACGACGCACCAGGTTGAGGTCGTGCGTGATGAGCAGCACGGCCATGCCCGTCTGGCGCTGCAGGTCGGCCAGCAGGTCGAGAATTTGGCCGCGCAGCGTGACGTCGAGCGCAGTAGTGGGTTCATCGGCCAGCAGCAGCGCCGGTCGGCTGGCCAGGGCCATGGCAATCATGGCGCGCTGGCGTTGCCCGCCCGAGAGCTGGTGCGGGAAGGCCGTGGCCCGCCGCTCGGGCTCGGGGATGCCGGTGCTTGCCAGCAATTCAATCGCGGACTGCCAAGACTGTGCCTGCGACAGCGCCTGTTTCAGCTCCAGCACTTCACTGATTTGTCGGCCCACGGTCATCAGCGGGTTGAGCGCCGTCATGGGTTCCTGGAAAATCATGGCGATGTCGCCGCCGCGCACACCGTGCATTTCGCGCTCAGAAAGCGCCAGCAGATCGCGGCCCTTGAACACGGCACTGCCTTGCAAGACGGCATCGCTCGCCAAGCGCAGCAGGCTGAGCGCTGTAATGGTTTTGCCCGAACCCGACTCGCCCACCAGTGCGAATTTTTCGCCTGGCGAGATGTCGAAGCAAATATCCCGAACGACTTCTTTCGCGCCAAAACGCACGTGCAGACCACGCACTTGCAGCAGAGGGCTACCCCATGCTGTCGTCATTTTTCGGCCTTTCGAGGGTCGAGCGCATCGCGCAGCGCATCGCCCATAAAGGTCAGCAGCAGGAGCGTGACCACCAATACCGCAAAGGTGGACAGCGAGATCCACCAGGCATCGATGCTGTTCTTGCCCTGGCTGAGCAATTCACCCAGCGATGGTGTCCCCGGCGGCACGCCCAAACCGAGAAAATCGAGCGATGTCAGCGCCAGAATGGCCGCACTCATGCGAAACGGCAAAAACGTGACCACCGGCGTGAGGCTGTTGGGCAGGATGTGGCGCCAGATGATTTGCCAATTGCCCACGCCCAGGGCCCGCGCAGCCTTCACGTAATCGAGTTGGCGGTTGCGCAAAAACTCGGCACGTACGTAGTCCGACAGGCCCATCCAGCCAAACAAACTCAGCAAGATGAGCAGTAGCGAAATGCTGGGCGCAAAAACGGCGCTGAAAATGATGAGCAGATACAGCTCAGGCATGGATCCCCAGATTTCGATGAAGCGCTGAAACGCCAGGTCGGTCTTGCCGCCAAAGAAACCCTGGATGGCGCCAGTGACCACCCCCAATAGCACGCCGGTCACCGTGAGCGCCAACGCAAACAGAACACTGACCCGAAAGCCGTAAAGCAGCTGCGCCGCCAGATCGCGCCCCCGGTCATCGGTGCCTAGCCAGTTGTCCGGTGTGGGCGCAGAAGGGTTGGGCGCCTTGGCAAAGTAATTCAGCGTATTGGGGCCGTAGGGGTTGAGGGTGTAGAGCGCCCAGTTGCTGCCTTGGCTGAGTTTTTGTTGGATGAACGGATCGAGATAGTCGGTGGGCGTGAGAAAGTCGCCGCCGAACGTGGTCTCGGGGTAGTCCTTGAGCATCGGGAAATAGGTCTGCCCCTCGTAGCGCACGATCAGCGGCCGGTCGTTGCTGACCAGCTCGGCGCACAGGCTCAGCGCCACCAGCACACAAAAAACCACCAGACTCCAATAGCCCAGGCGGTTGCGCTTGAACCGCAGCCAAGCGCGGCGCGAAGGGGAAAGGGAGGGCGCAACAGAAGACATCACGCTTTTGGGCGTCCAAGCAATACGGCTTGGCTGTATTGCAAGAATTCGTCAAGATGCTTCTCGATGATGGCCACGGTAATGGGAAGCTGAAGGGCTTTGTAATCGTGCACCGCAATGTTGCGAAAACCCACCATGCGCTTCAACCCTTCGGCGAGGGCGGGAGTGATCCAGCCGCCTTGCGCCAGCAGTGCAAAGACATCGCGCGCACTTTGCGGTACGCCCAAGCGCTCGCGCCGTATCAGGTGCTGGCCCATGTCCAGCGCCGCTTCGCAGGCACGCTGTATGTTGAGGATGGCGGCATCCTGCCGAGTGAAATCCGTGCCAAAGCTGCCGGGATCGCGGAAATACTCTTCCCGCGCTCGCGCCACGCAGCGCTCAATCGTTGCCGCCTTGTTGATCAATACGTCATCATGCATACACGGTTCCACGCAGGGCAATGTCACCCAGCAATCCCGCCCTGGCCGTATCCAGGGCCGTTTTCTCACTCAGGATAGCGCTCTCGAACAAGGCCGCCTGCGCGTCCTTGGCCCACCAACGCACCCCGGTCGTGATGATCTGGTACTGCATCACGGTGGAAGCGGCGCGCAAATCCAGCAGATCGACCGCACACCCGGCGATGTCTGCCAGTTCGCCCGAAAGTTGCCAGAGCAGCAGAACGTCGGCATATCCCGCCACGAGTACAGCCATGTCGAGGTCACTGTCGGCACGCGCCGCGCCTTGGATCCGGCTGCCAAATCCGTAGACGGCAAGCAGCCCGGGCACGCGACGCTGCAGCATGCCTACGATGCGTTCGACCGTCTCTTGCGCCACAGAAATATCTATTGTCATGCGCCTGCAACCTTTCAATCGAACTTGACACGCGGGTCTACCCACACATAACAAAGATCAGAGATCAGCTTGGTGAACAGGCCGATCAGCGTAAAAAGGTACAGCGTGCCCAGCACCACGGGATAATCCCGCCGAATCACGCTCTCGTAGCTGAGCAGACCCAGGCCATCGAGCGAGAACAGTGTCTCGATGAGCAGCGAGCCGGTAAAAAACGCCCCAATGAACGCCGCCGGGAAGCCCGTAATGATGGGAATGAGCGCATTGCGAAACACATGCTTCCAAAGCACCTGGCGTTCCGAGAGCCCCTTGGCGCGCGCCGTCAGCACATACTGTTTGCGGATCTCTTCCAGAAAGGCGTTCTTGGTCAGCATGGCTGTCACCGCAAAGCTGCCCAGCACCATAGCGATGATGGGCAGGGTGATGTGCCAGAGGTAATCCACGATGCGCGCACCCCAGCCCAGTTCATCCCAGTTGCTCGACGTCAGTCCGCGCAGCGGAAACCACTGCAACTGCCCACCAAAGATGACCAGCAAGGCCACCCCGAGCACGAAGCCGGGAATGGCATAGCCCACCAGGATGAGCAGCGTAGTCACCAGATCAAAGCGCGACCCGGCGCGCACCGCCTTGGCCACGCCCAGCGGCACGGCCACCAGATAGCTGATGAAGAAGGTCCAGAGCCCCAGGCTGATCGACACCGGGAGCTTCTCTTTCACCAGTTGCCACACATCCTTGTTCTGGAAAAAGCTGCGGCCCAGGTCGAAACGTGCGAACTGGCCCAGCATTTGCACAAAGCGCTCGGCCGGCGGCTTGTCAAAACCGTACTGCGCCTTGATCTGCTCCAAGCGCTTGGGGTCCACACCCTGCGCGCCCCGGTAGCCCATGCCACCACCTTCCGCGCCCGCCGCTCCGGCCTTGGCCTCGGCCAGGTACTGCTCCACCGGCCCGCCGGGAACAAACTGCACCACGGCAAAAGTAAGCAGCAGCACGCCCAGCAGCGTGGGCAGCATGAGCAGGATGCGTTTGAGGATGTAGGCAAACATACTGAGTTAACCCCTGGTTCTTGTCGCAGGGCGGTCGGCCGCCGCGCCGGGCCGCCCCAAGCAAGGCCAGCCCCCTTGGGGGGCAGCGACCCGTGCAACGGTGGAGCGTGGGGGCATCATTTGCGGGCCCACCAGGTGTTAATGACCCAGGTCTCCCCCGGAGAATACGGCGGCACCATGTCCGGTTTGGCAAGCCGCCAGGCGTTGTAGGCCATGCGGTGCGTTCCCGCGCTCCACTGCGGAATCAGGTAGTGGCCCGCGACGATGATGCGTTCGAGCGCATGGCAGGCGGGCAAAAGCTGCTCCTGCGTCTTGGCGCTGGTCATGGCGCGGATCATGGCGTCCACGGCTGGGCTCTTCACGCCGGTGAAGTTGCCTGAATCCTCGGTGTCGGCGGCCTTGCTGCCAAACAGGTCGGCGAACTCCTGACCGGGGTTGTTCGTACCCTGGTAGGCAATCGAGGTGATGTCAAAGTCGAACTTCTGCAGGCGCTGCTGGTACAGCGCGAAGTCGACAGAGCGAAACTTGAGCGTGATGCCGAGCTTTTCCAGGTTGCGCATCCACGGCGTGACAGTGCGCACGCCGCCCTCGTTGCTGTCCATGTATTCGAGCACCAGGGCTTCGCCTTGCGCGTTGCGCAGCACCCCATCCTGGACGGCCCAACCGGCTTCGTTGAGCAAGGCTTTGGCACGGCGCAGGTTGTCCCGCAGGCTGTGCGAGCCATCCGTGCGCGGGGGCTGTGGCATGGGGCCGAAGGCAGCGGGCGGGATGCTCTTGCGCCAGGGTTCCATCAGTGCGAGTTCTTGCGGCGACGGGCTGCCGTTTGTCTCGCAGCGGGTGTTGCCAAACAGGCCGTGCACGCGCTGGTAGGCGCCGTAGAACAGCTGGCGGTTCATCCACTCGTAATCAATCGCCAGGCCCAGGGCCTCGCGCACGCGCTCGTCCTGCAAAAACGGCCTGCGGGTGTTGAGCACGTAACTCTGAAACCCGGAGGGCAGCTTGTGCGTGAATTCACCCTTCACCAGCTCGCCGGTATCAAATTTTTTGCCATTGACACGTCGCGCCCAGTCGCCTGCGCTGAAGAAACGCATCAGGTCAAATTCGCCTGCCTTCAAGGCTTCGAGGCGTGCCGTGGCGTCTTTGTAAATCTTCACCTCGATGCGGTCGAAATTGTTCTGACCCCGGCGTACGTTCAAGTCACGCGCCCAATACTGGGGATCACGCACGTAGGTAATGTCCTTGCCAAAGCGCACCGGGCCGATTTTGTAGGGGCCGCTGCCAATGGGAATGTCGGTCACAACCTGGTCAAAGGGCTTGTGCTTATCGCCTTCCATGCCCCAGGCGCGACTGAAAATGGGCAGCCCTCCAACGGTCAGGGGCAGCTCGCGGTTCGGGTTTTTGAAGCGAAACCGCACTGTGCGGTCATTCACCACATCCACCCCTGCAACATCGATCAGCAGCGTCTTGTAGGCGGGCGAGGTAAACGGCCCCACCAGCGTTTCATACGTCCAGGCCACGTCCTGCGCCAGCACCGGATCGCCGTTATGAAAGCGCGCCTCGGGCCGCAGGCGAAAAGTGGCAGAGAGGCCATCGGACGCCACACCCACATCCTCGGCGAGCAGACCGTAACCCGTGGCGGTTTCGTCCAGCGAACCGGTCAGCAGGCTGTCGAACATCAGTTCGCTCAGGTAAGCGGGCGCCGCGCCACGCATGGTGAACGGGTTGTATTTGTCGAACGTGGAGGTGCGCACGTTGCTCACCAGGCGCAGGTCTCCGCCTTTGGGTGCATCTGGATTGACATACGCAAAATGAGTGAAGCCCGCCGGATACAGGGGCTCGCCCCAGAGTGCATACGCATGCGCAGCCCACGCCGGTACGGCGCAGACCCAAAGCATGAAAAGAGCCAAGTACCGCATGCGACAATTCTGCCCTACGTCGGCAGCATTTTTGCGCAGGCAGCGGGGTGAACGCCCCTCGGCCGGTGGTCTGCCGATATTCCGCATTCCACAGGAGAACAAACATGGGTTTTCTGACCGGCAAGAAGCTGCTCATCACGGGCGTACTGTCCAACCGCTCCATCGCCTACGGCATCGCCCGTGCCTGCCACCAGCAAGGCGCTGAACTCGCGTTCAGCTATGTGGGCGAGCGCTTCAAAGACCGCATCACCGACTTTGCCGCCGAGTTTGACTCGAAGCTGATTTTTGACTGCGACGTGGCCAGCGACGAGCAGATCGAACGCATGTTCACCGACCTCGCCCAGGCGTGGCCAAAATTTGACGGCTTTGTGCACGGCATCGGGTTTGCGCCACGCGAAGCGATCGCCGGCAACTTCCTCGAAGGCCTCTCGCGCGAAGGGTTTCGCATTGCACACGACATCAGCGCCTACAGCTTCCCGGCCATGGCCAAGGCAGCGTTGCCTTACCTGAACGACAAGTCGTCGCTGCTGACGCTGTCGTACCTGGGTGCGCTGCGCTCCATCCCCAACTACAACACCATGGGCCTGGCCAAAGCCAGCCTAGAGGCCAGCGTACGCTATCTGGCCGAAGCCGTGGGCCGCACCGAGGATGGCCGCGCCATCCGTGCCAACGGCATCAGCGCCGGACCCATCAAGACGCTGGCGGCCAGCGGTATCAAGGACTTTGGCAAGCTGCTGGGCCGCGTGGCCGATGCCGCGCCTCTGCGCCGCAATGTGACGATTGAAGACGTGGGCAATGTGGCGGCATTCCTGTTGTCCGACCTGGCCAGCGGCATGACGGCCGAAATCACCTATGTGGACGGCGGCTTCAGCCAGACGGCGGGCCTTTCCGCCGACCAGGTCTGACCCGCCCCGCAGGATTAGTAGTAAAAATGGCTGCTAGCGACCACCCATAAAGCGCAAGCAGCTATATCTTCAATAGCACCCTCCATTGCGTAGCATGCGCCGCAGACACTGTCTGACTTGGCTGGCACTGTCCGCCCTGCCCGGCATTGGGGTCTATGCCGCGGATGCGCCAGCCTTGCTGCTGGCGACTGTGTACCGGCCAGGCATGTTGCTGGCCGACTACTGGGTGAGCGAAAAATACGACGGCGTACGCGGCTACTGGGACGGGCACACGCTGCGCACCAGGGGTGGTGAAACAGTGGCAGCGCCAGCATGGTTCACCACCGGCTGGCCTTCGACGCCCATGGACGGCGAACTGTGGGCCGGGCGTGGGCGCTTTGCGCATGCCCAGTCCACCACCCGCCAGCAGCGGCCTGACGACACCGCCTGGCGGGCCATGCGCTTCATGGTCTTTGACTTGCCCCAAAACGCGGGCACCTTCGACGAACGGATTCCCGCGCTCAACGCTGTGGTCGAACGCATCGGCCAGCCCTGGGTGCAAGCGGTGGCACAAAAGCGGGTCGCGACCGACACAGCGCTCCAGGCCCTTTTGCAACGCACTGTGCGCGCGGGCGGCGAAGGACTGATGCTGCACCGGGGCAGCTCGCGGTACCAGTCAGGCCGCAGCGACGATCTGGTCAAGGTCAAAACCCACGAAGATGCAGAAGCCCGCGTCATTGCCCACCTCCCTGGCAAAGGTCGCCACACCGGGCGCATGGGGGCTTTGCTGGTGGAGATGCCATCAGGCCAGCGGTTTCGACTGGGAGCCGGTTTCACAGACACACAACGACAAACGCCACCCCCGGAGGGAAGCTGGGTGACGTACCGCTTTCGCGGTACGCACGACGGCGGATTGCCGCGCTTTGCCAGTTTTGTGCGGATGCGCGAAGACATGCCACACTGATCGATAGCTACATATTTAATAGCTACCAGCGCTCTGTCACATTGCGCCAAGGGCACTTATCACCAAAACTTTCACACCCCACCCGACGAGGTGAGGCAGCATCGGGTTGCGGCAGCCCCCCAAGGCCTGCCCTGCAGGATCAGACGTTGCGACCGTAGGGCCCATCGTCACCTACCTGCACCAGATTCTTGGCTGTGGCCAAAGGCTTGGGGTTCTTCGGCGCGTTGCTGTCAGCCACGCAGTCGGCGTAATAGCGCACCTGTCCAGATTCATCTTCGACCTCGACCAGGCCGTGGATATCTGTCTCGAAGCCAGGACACAGCTTGGCGAATTCGCGAGCGAACTTGAGATAGTCCACGATTTTCTTGTTGAACACCTCGCCCGGAATCAGCAGCGGAATGCCCGGTGGGTAGGGTGTGACCAAGCCCACGGTGATGCGGCCCTCCAGGTGGTCGATTTCCACGCGCTCGGTTGTGCGGTGCGCGATGTGTGAGAACGCATCCGACGGCTTCATGGCCGGGGTCAGATTCGACAGGTACATCTCGGTGGTCAGGCGCGCAATGTCGTACTTGGCGTACATCTCATGCACATGCTGGCACAGGTCCTGCAAGCCCATGCGCTCATAGCGTTTGTGCTGCTGGCAGAACTCGGGAAGGATGCGCCACATGGGCTGGTTCTTCTCATAGTCGTCCTTGAACTGCTGCAGCGCGGTCAGCAAGGTGTTCCAGCGGCCCTTGGTGATGCCGATGGTGAACATGATGAAGAAGCTGTAGAGCCCCGTCTTCTCCACCACCACGCCATGCTCGGCCAGGTACTTGGTCACGATGGACGCTGGAATACCGGTCTTGTCGAACTTGCCGTCCAGGCTCAGGCCTGGCGTGACGATGGTCGACTTGATCGGGTCGAGCATGTTGAAGCCATCGGCCAGCTGGCCGAAGCCATGCCACTTGCTGCCGGCTTTCTTGCTCTTGCTATCGCTGCGGATGATCCAGTCTTCGGCGCGGCCAATACCTTCTGCCACCAGTTTTTCTGGCCCCCAGACCTTGAACCACCAGTCCTTCTTGCCAAACTCGGCTTCGACCTGGCGCATGGCGCGGCGAAAGTCGAGCGCCTCCAGGAGACTTTCTTCGACCAGCGCAGTGCCGCCGGGCGGTTCCATCATCGCGGCCGCCACATCGCAACTGGCAATGATGCTGTATTGGGGGCTGGTGCTGGTGTGCATCAGGTAGGCCTCGTTGAAGAGGTGGCGATCGAGTTTGGTGGTCTGCGAATCCTGCACCAGCACGTGGCTGGCCTGGCTGATACCGGCCAGCAGCTTGTGGATGGACTGCGTAGCGTAGGTCACCGAGTGCTGGGGGCGCGTACGTTTCTTGCCCATGGCGTGGTAGCTGCCATAGAACGGGTGGAAGGCCGCGTGCGGCAGCCAGGCTTCGTCAAAGTGCAGGTTGTCCACGTAGCCATCGAGCATGCCCTTGATGGTCTCGGTGTTGTAGAGCACGCCGTCGTAAGTGCTCTGCGTAAGCGTGAGCACGCGCGGCTTGACTTTTTTCGCGTCCACGCCCTTGAGCAGCGGGTTGGCCTTGATCTTGGCCTGGATGGTGGCCGGCTCGAACTCGCTCTGCGGAATCGGCCCGATGATGCCGAAGTGGTTGCGCGTCGGCTTCATGAACACGGGGATGGCCCCGGTCATGATGATGCTGTGCAGGATAGACTTGTGGCAGTTGCGGTCCACCACCACCACGTCGCCCGGCGCCACGGTGTGGTGCCACACCATCTTGTTCGACGTGGACGTGCCGTTGGTGACAAAGAAGCAGTGGTCGGCATTGAAGATGCGCGC
>JAANMW010001308.1_pt1 | contig 26552 bp, 20 predicted proteins | sample 7279671 | NCBI WGS metagenome assembly JAANMW01 (sample SAMN14094541, study PRJNA606508) | bioreactor metagenome | isolation source: A lab-scale SPAN reactor treating ammonium-rich wastewater day 247 | place: Ireland: Galway | collected 2017-09-19 | reverse complement strand
GTGGGTCTCCTGCCTGGGATTGGCGTCTACTTCTTCCAGACAGAACCCACCGGCTTTTGATTCGAGGCCGAAGCAAGAAGTGCGAAACACGAGCTTGCATGGAGGGGAAAGGGTGATCCCGGGCGAGAACTGATGGCTGAGCAGTTACGACGGAGCCCTTATTCATCAACTGTAACCTTCGGGTGCCGAGCAGCGCCCGCCCGTGTCCGCCTCTAGCCGGTCGCGGCCCGCGCCGCGGCGGACTTGCTGCGCTCGGCGGGTTGGGCTCAGGCGAGGCGGGGGAGGACGAAGCCGCCGTCGACGCGGAGGACGCTGCCGGTGATGTAGGCGGCCTGGTCGCTGGCCAGGAAGACCACCATGTGGGCGATGTCCTCGGGCTTGCCGAGCCGGCCGAGGGGCAGGTCGCGGCCCATCTCGGCCAACTGCTCCTCGGTGTAGTACCGGCGCTCGCCGTCGGTGTCGATCCAACCCGGCTCGACGGCATTGCAGAGGATCTGGTCGGCCGCCAGCTCGATGGCCATGGTCCGGGCCATGTGGTTCATCCCGGCCTTGGCGGTGTTGTAGGCCATCGAGGTGGGGTAGGCCATCAGCGCGTGGACCGAGCTCATGAAGATGAGCCGCCCGCCCTGGCCTTGCTGCTGCATCACCCGCGCGCTCAATTGGCCGAGGTGGAAGGCCTGCCAGAGGATGCTGTCCCAGGTCACCGCGACCTCTTCGGGAGTCATCGCCACGGTCGGCTTGCGGATGCTGCGGTAGGCGTTGATCACGGTTATGTCCAGCCGGCCGAGCTCCCCGGTGGCGGCGTCGACCACCTCTTGGCAGCCGTCACGGGTCGAGACGTCGGCGGCGACCACCACCGCCCGGCGGCCGAAGGCGCGGATCTCCGCGGCCGCCTGTTCGGCGCCCTCGGCGTGCGAGTGGTAGTTGACCACCACGTCCGCTCCGCTCCGGCCCAGCTCCACGGCGCAGGCCCGACCGATGCCCCGCGAGGAGCCCGTCACCAGCGCCACCTTGCCGCTCAAGTCGATCTGCATCTGCCCACCTCCACCGTGGCGAGGCAAGCGATTCGAGCGCTTGCCGGCGACTCCTGCGCGGTTACTCGCGCCCGCAGTCGCGGTGTTGGAGGACGACGTGGAGCCCGGCCGACTCGCAGTGGGCGGCCAGGTCGGCGGCGACCATCACGCTGCGATGCTTGCCGCCGGTGCAACCCACGGCGAAGCTGACGTACCAGCGGCCCTCCTCCCAATGCGCCGGGAGGACGAAGTCGACCAGGTCGAACAGCCGCCGGCGGAGCGGCTCGGTGCGGGGGTCCTCCTCGACGTAGGCGCGGACCCCCGCGTGCTCGCCGGTGTGCGGCCGGAGCTCGGGCTCGTGGTGCGGGTTGCGCAGGTAGCGGACGTCGAACAGATAGTCCACGTCGGGCGGGATGCCGTACTTGTAGCCGAAGCTGACGATCTGCACCGTCTGCCGTTGCGCGCCGGGCTCGATGGCGAACAGGCGGAGGATCTCGCCGCGGAGCTGGCGGACGGTGGTCGCGCTGGTATCCAGCACCACGCTGGCGCGGCCCTTCAGCTCTTCCAGAAGGTGCCGCTCGGCCTCCAGACTGTGCAGCAGCGAATCGTGTTGGTGCTGCAGCGGATGTGGGAAGCGGTTCTCCTTGAAGCGCTGCACCAGCGTCTCGGTGCCGCTGTCCAGGAACAGGATGCGGAACGGGACCTGGGTCTCGGCCAACTCGTCCAGGGCAGCGCGGATGTCGTCGAAGAACTCGCCGCCGCGGGCATCGACCACCGCGGCCACGTGCTCGACCGGCGGCTCGCGCTCGGCGCACAGCCGGACGAAGGTCGGCAGCAGCCCGGGCGGCATGTTGTCGACGGTGAAGTAGGCCATCTCCTCGAAGCAGCGCACCGCCGTGGACTTGCCCGCGCCGGACATCCCGGTGACGATGACCAACTCGGTGGCACCCATCAGCGCCGGCGCTCCTGGTCGTCCAGCCGCTCCTCCTCGCGCTGGCCGTCACGCTCGATGATGGGCGACAGGAGGGCGTTGGCGACCGCCAGGCAGAGCGCGCCGGCGGCCGCCTCGCGGAAGCCGGCGACCTGAAACCCGCCGACCAGTTCGAGCACTCCGACGACGTAGAACGCGAACACGTAGAACAGGAACGACGCCGCCAGGCCGAGCAGACCCATGGACAAGAAGTTGAGCACGCAGCCGAGGGACTTGACCAGCTTGGCCAAGGGCTGGAGCAGCACGTTGCACAAGGTGATCAGGACCACCGCGCCCATAGCCGCGCCGAAGCCCTTGAGTTTGAACACGTCGTCGGCGGCGTTGGGCCCATGCGGGCCGTTGATCTGGTTGGCGACCAGCATGAGGATGCCGGCGTTGGCGAACCAGCGCAGCCAGAAGGCCTTCATCCGCCTGTCTCCCGGTCGAGCATGGCGCGTTTCATGGCCAACCCGCCGCCGAAGCCGCCCAGCCCGCCGGCGGCCTGGACGCGGTGGCAGGGGATCAGCGGCGGCACCGGGTTGCGGGCCATGACTTGGCCCACGGCCCGCGCCGCCCCGGGCCGCCCGGCCCGACGCGCGACCTCGCCGTAGGTCATTGTACCTCCCCGCGGGATGCCGCAAACCACCGCCCGGACCGCCGCCTGAAACTCGCTGGGCTCGGGCAGATCGAGCCGGACGGAGGAGAAGTCGACCGTCTCGCCTCCGTAGAACGCGGCCAGCTTGCCGGCCAGCGGGTGGTCGGCCGGCGGCGGCGCCGCCGGGCCCCCGCCGACCGCCGCCAGCGCCTGCTCGGCGGTGCTCCGCGGCAGCGCCACGCGGCGCACGCCCCGAGCCGTCTCACGCCAGGCCACGTAGCCGGCGGGCGTCGACACGATATGGATCCAGTCGTCGGACATGAGCTTTCCCTCCGCCCGTCGCTCGGGCGGTCAAAGCCCTCATTCCCGCTCACCTCCGGGACCCCTCCGCTGCGGTTGACAGGCCCCCTGGCGACTCCTATAATGGTCCCTGCCGATCCCCGATGAATGCAGTCTCGGAGCGGTTTCCCGGTCGATTGGAGCGCGGTGTGGGAGAGGTCTACCAGGCGAAGCTCGCGCGGCTGCGCGGGTTGCTGGAGCGGGAGGGTTTCGGCGCCGTCGTCCTGTCCCGGGTGGACAACCTGTTCTGGCTGTGCGACGTCGACACCCATGTCGGGCTCAACTCGGAGACCGGCATCGCTTCGCTGGTGGTCTCCGCCGAGGGCGTCCGGGCGGTGACCACCAACATCGAGCAGCCGCGGCTCAACGACGAGGAGTTCGGGCCGCTGGGGATCCCGGTCGAGGCCGTGCCCTGGTACGACGGCGGCCTGGACCCCGTGACCGCCCGCCTGACCGACGACGACGGCCCGGTCGCCTCCGACACCCCCCATCCACAGCGCGCGCTCGTCAACCTGGCGCCTCTCCGCTACGAGCTGCTGCCCGCCGAGGTCGCCGCCTACCGGGCGCTGGGCGAGGACATGGGCGAAGCCGTGGGCGCGGTGGCCGCCGGGTTCGAGCGCCGCGAGAGCGAGCACCGGTTGGCCGGCAGGCTGTCGCTGGCGCTGCGCGAACGGGGGATCACCCCAGTGGTCTTGCTGGTCGCCGCCGACGAGCGGATCGCCTGGTACCGGCACCCCATCCCGACCGGCAAAACGGTCGAGAACATCGCCATGCTGGTGGCTTGCGGCCGGCGCCACGGGCTGATCGTGGCCATCACCCGGATCGCCTCGTTCCAGCCGCTGTCCGACGATCTCCGGTTCCGGCACGACGCCGTCTGCCAGGTCGACGCGGCGTTCATCTCGGCCACCATGCCCGGCGTCTCGGCCGGGACCATCTTCGCCGCCGGGCAGGCCGCCTACGCCGAAACGGGCTTTCCCGAGGAATGGAAGTTGCACCACCAGGGCGGCGCCACCGGGTACGCCGGGCGGGACTACAAGGCCACGCCGAGTTCGACCGAGGTGGTTCGGCCGTGGCAGGGCTTTGCGTGGAACCCGTCCATCGCGGGCACCAAGTCGGAAGACACCATCCTGGCCGCCCCGGGCGGGCCGGAGATCATCTCCGCCAGCCCCGACTGGCCGTTGCTGGAGAAGGAAGCCGCCGGCCGCCGGTTCGCCCGGCCCGACATCTTGGTGCGCTGAGCTTGCGGAGGTCCAGACCATCGTGACGGCGACGCCGATTACCGGGGCAGGAGCGGGAGCCGGGTCCGCCGCGGCCGAGGCGGTGGTCGATCTGGCCGCCGCCACACTGCGGCTGGGCGGCCTCGCCGCGTGCCTGTTTCTGCGGCGCGACGGCAAGCAACTGGTCGAGTACCCGCCGCGCGACGACGGGCTGGTCCTGCCGGTCCAAAGCACTTTCTCGGGGAGCTGCGTGACCACCGCCAGGGCGTTGGTGGCCGATGTCGACGAGGACCTGCTGCATCCCCGCGAGCGCGCCCTGATGCGCCGGCACGACGCCCGGGTGTGGCTGGCGGTGCCGGTCATGGCGGGCGACGAGGAAGAGGCTGTCGGGCTGGTGGTGGGCCTCAAGACGACACCGCTCAGCGCCGACACCGGAGGCCGGGAGCGGACGGTCCTGAGTCTGGCCGCCAACCACCTGGCGATGCGCTGGCGGGTGTTCGAGTTGGAGCAGTCGCTGGCCAGCGCCCGGAGCCGCGCGCGGGACCTGGAGGGCGAGGCCGAGGGTCTGCTCCAAAGCCTCCGCACCGCGGCCATCGTGCTCACGCCCGAGAACCGCATCGACGACGCGAACCGCGCCGCGGAGCTGCTGCTGGGGTTCCAGGTGGACGCCGTTCGCGGCCGGCTGGTGGAGGAGGCCATCGCCCACGAGGCCATCGTCGACCTGCTCCGCAACGTCGGAGCCACCGGCGGCGGCGGGCTGCCCGAGGTCCGCTTCGGCGAGGACGGGAACATCGTCCTCGAGGTCCGCATCGCGCCGGTGTTCGACGGCCGCGGCGAGTTGCGGCGACGGATCGTGGTGTTCAACGACACGACCCTGCTGAAGCAGGCGGACGAGCTGAAGACCGAGTTCGTGTCGATGATCTCCCATGAGCTGCGCACGCCGCTGACGAGCATCAAGGCCTTCGCCTCGACCCTGCTCCGGACCGATGTCGGCAGCGTAGAGGATCAGCGCGAGTGGCTCCAGATCATCGACCGGGAGTGCGACCGTCTGACCGCCCTGATCAACGATCTGCTGGTCATCTCCCGCCTTGAATCGGGCCAGCGGCTGCCGATGCAGTTCGGTCAGTTCCAGCTCCAACCGCTGCTGGAGGACGTGGTCGAGGCGGCCCGGGGCTTGGCCACGCAGCATGAGTTCCGGCTGGAGGTGCCCGACGACTTACGGCTGGAAGCCGACGCCGAGAAGCTTCGCCAGGTGTTCAACAATCTGCTCACCAACGCCGTGCGCTACTCGCCGCGGGGCGGCGAGGTGGCGGTCCAGGCCACCGCGGAGGGGTCCGAAGTGCGGGTGGAGGTATCGGACCACGGCGTGGGAATACGTCCCGAGCATCTGAACCTGATCTTCGACAAGTTCTTCCAGGTCGACGGCTCGACCACCCGGCGCGTCGGTGGGACCGGGCTGGGCCTGTACCTGACCCGGCAACTGGTCGAGGCGCACGACGGCCGGATCTGGGCCGAGAGCGAGCCGGGCGTCGGCTCGACGTTCGTGGTGGTGCTGCCGCGCCGACGCCACGTGCGCGACCGGCTGGGGACGTAGTCATGGCCTCCGAAGCTGAGCAGTTCAAGCGCGAGTTCGAGGAGATGAAGGCGGACCTGACCCGCCTCCGGATCGAGAACGACCGCCTCCGCAACGAGTTGGCCGCCCGGCCGACGGGCGGCAGCGACACGGTCGACAAGCCCGGCCTGTTCGAGGGCACGCTGTTCATCTCCGAGGTCGAGGTGCGCAGCGCCATCGCCCGGCAGTTGCGCAACGGCGCGCGGCTCTTGCAGGCCACCAAGTGTCTCTACCTCCTGTTCGACGGGAACGCCGATCTGGTCGCGCAGCGGCCGGCGCTGGGGGTCGAGGAGGACCAGCTCGGCAGCTTCCGCACGCCGGTCAGTCGCGGGGTCTCGGGTGAGGTGTTCCGGACCCGCAAGCCAATCCGCGTCGACGACACCGCGGCCGACGACAAGGCCGGCGAGGAGCCGCTGGCGCAGCTCGGGGTGGTCAACGGGATCTGCGTCCCGCTGCTGGTCCAGATCCGGGACGAAGAGAACCGGGTGATCGATTCCAAGGCCATCGGCGTGCTGTGGGTCATGAACCGGCGCGGCGACGCGCCGTTCACCGACGACGACGAGCGGCTGCTGACCGTCTTCGCGCGGCAGGTGGCGGCGGTGGTCTCCAACGCCGAGTTCTTCAAGCACCTGGTGCAGCAGAACCAGACCCTGGTCAGCACCTTCGAGAACTTGCCGGCGGGGATCGTGTTCATCGGCACCGACGAGCGCATCCAGTTGATCAACGCCACCGCGCGGCAGCTCTTCGGCATTCCCGAGCAGCGCGGCACCGGCGAGCCGTATTTCCGGGTGATCGGCCATCAAGGCACCTGTGACCTGCTCGGTGGGTCGCTGCGCGATGACGAGGACAAGATCGCCGAGGTGCCGTTCACGGTCGAGGAAGAAGAGCGGGTGTTCCAGATCCAGGCGGCGCGGGTCCGCGGCGGGGACGACGCGCTCAACGGCGTGGTGGCCATCTTCGACGACGTCACCGAGGTGCACCGCATCGACCTGATGAAGCAAGAGTTCGTGCAGACCTTTTCGACCGAGCTGCTGGGGCCGCTGGCCAGCATCCAGGGCTTCACCACCATGCTCGAGCGCGCGGCGCCGGAGGAGTTCCACGGCGGCCTGCGGCGCGAGATTCACCAAGTTGTCAATGGCGAGTGCGACCGGCTCCGCCGCCACATTCAGGATCTGCTCAACGTCTCGCGGCACGAGCAGGGCCTGAAGATCCACCTCAACCTGCGGCGGGTCAAGCTGGGCGAGATGCTGGACCGGGTCGCCCACCACGAGATCGCCACGGCGCGCGGCCACCGGTTGATGATGGACGTGCCCGGCGATCTGCCCGAGGTGGAGGCCGACGCGGCCCGGATTGAGGAAGTCTGCTTCAACCTGATCAGCAACGCGGTGAAATACAGTCCGGACGGCGGCCGGATCACCATCCGCGCGCGGCGCGCTGGTGACGGCGTCCGGGTCGAGGTGGGCGACGAGGGGATCGGCATCGCGCCGGAGTTGCACGACCAGGTCTTCCAGAAGTTCACCCGCTTGCAGCACGGCGACGACCGCGTCAAGGCCGGACGCGGCATCGGCTTGTTCATCTCCAAGTTCTTCGTCGAATCCCACGGCGGGGAGATCGGGCTGGAGAGCGAGCCGGAGGTCGGCTCGACCTTCTGGTTCACCATCCCGCTCACACCCGTCGTGGAGCCCGTTCCCAGGAGTTGAGATGAGAGTGGCGATCGGCGCCGACCACGCCGGCTACGAGTTGAAGCAGGTCATCATCAAGAGCTTTCCGGAACTCGAGTTCATTGACGTCGGTACCCACGACAGCGCGTCTTGCGACTATCCCGACTACGCCGCGGAAGTGGCGCGGCGGGTGGCCGCCGGCGAGGCCGACACCGGGGTCCTGATCTGCGGCACCGGCGCCGGCATGGCCATGGCTGCCAACAAGGTGCCCGGCATCCGCGCGGCATGCTGCTCGGAGACCTACACCGCGCGCCTGACCCGTGACCACAACGACGCCAACGTGCTCTGTTTGGGCGCCCGGGTGGTTGGCGAGGGGGTCGCCACCGACATCGTCCAGGCCTGGCTGGAGACCGCCTACGGCCGGGGCGAGCGGCACCAGCGCCGGCTCGACAAGATCGCCGGTCTGGAACGGGAGTTCGGCCCGCGATGAGTACGCCTCTGCGCGTCCTGACCGTGTTCGGGACGCGCCCCGAAGCGGTCAAGATGGCCCCGCTGATTCGCGCGTTGCAGGCCCGGCCGGCGCTGTTCTCGGCGCACTGCGCCGTGACCGCGCAGCATCGGGAGATGCTCGACCAGGTACTGGCCGTGTTCCGCCTGCGCGCCGACTACGACCTTGACCTGATGCGGCCGAACCAGAGCCTGCCCGAGCTGTCGGCGCGCGTCTTGACCGAGCTGACCCCCGTCCTGCGCGAGGTGCGACCCGATCTGGTGCTGGTCCAGGGGGACACCACCACCGTCCTGACCGCGGCGCTGGCGGCCTTCTACGAGCAGGTGCCGGTCGGCCACGTCGAGGCCGGGCTGCGCACCGACGACCGGTACAACCCGTTTCCCGAGGAGATCAACCGGCGGCTGACCAGCCGGCTGGCCAGCCTCCACTTCGCCCCGACTCGCTGGGCGGCGGACAACCTCCTGCGCGAAGGGATCGACCCGGCCGACGTGTTCATCACCGGCAACACCGTGATCGACGCGTTGCGCACGGTGGCGGAGGACGCCGCCGGCTGGCCGCACGACCTGGCCGAGTCGGCCGTGGCCGGCCGGCGGCTGATCCTGGTCACGGCCCACCGGCGCGAGAATCTGGGCGAGCCGCTGCTGGCCATCTGCCGGGCCTTGGCCCGGATCGTCGCCGCCGCGCCGGACACCGTCCTGGTCTACGCCATGCACCGCAACCCGAAGGTCCGCGAAGCCGCGGCCGAGGTCCTGGGACACTGTCAGCGGGTGCACCTGATCGAGCCGCCGGACTACTTCCACTTTGTCGGTCTGATGCGCCGGGCGCACCTCATCCTGACCGATTCGGGCGGGATTCAGGAGGAGGCGCCGGCGCTGGGCAAGCCGGTCCTGGTGTTGCGGCGGACGACCGAGCGACCGGAAGGGGTCGAGGCGGGCACGGCGCGGCTGGTGGGCACCGACGAGGACGACATCGTCGCCGCGGCGACCGAGCTGCTGGCCGGGCCGGTGGCCTACGAGGCGATGGCCAGGGCGGTCAACCCCTACGGCGACGGCCGCGCCTCCGAGCGTATCGCCGAGGCCGTCGCGCACTGGTTCGGCCGCGGCCCGCGGCCGGCGGACTTCTGCCCCGAGGCAGGCGGAGAGCAAGCCGCATGAGCGTCTTGCAGGCCGCCGTCCTGGGACTCATCCAGGGCCTGGCCGAGTTCCTGCCGGTCTCCAGCTCCGGGCACCTCACGCTGGCCGAGCACTTTCTCGGTCTGCCCAGCGGCGAGGCCATGGTGGCCTTCGACGTGCTGCTGCACACCGCCACCCTGGTGGCCATGCTGGTCTATTTCCGCGACGACCTGAAACGCGTTCTGGGACGGTTCGTCCAGAGCCTTCCGGCCACCGGGCGAGCGGGCGGCTGGGTGCGGCTGGACCGCGATCCCGAGGCCAAATGGGGCTGGCTGGTGGCCTTGACCATGGTGCCCACCGGGATCACCGCCCTCCTGCTCGGCGACTGGATGAACCGGTTGGCCTCCAGCATCGCGCTGGTGGCGGTGATGTTGATGGTTACCGGCGGGCTGAACTGGTACGCCGACCGCTGCTCGCGGCGGGCCGGGGGCTCGCGGCGGATCGAGGACCTGACCGCGGCCGACGCGCTGATCTGCGGCCTGGCCCAGAGCGTTGCGTTGGTCCACGGCATCTCCCGCAGCGGGAGCACCATCGCCGCCGGGCTGGCACGCGGGCTGGACAAGGACTCGGCGCCGCGGTTCTCCTTTCTGATGGCCATTCCGGCCATCGCCGGGGCGGCGCTGGTCGAGCTGCCGAAGCTGGGCGACAGCGGCCAGGTCGGCCTGGCCGCGGGGCTGGTCGGTTTCCTGGTCGCCCTGGGATCCGGCTACTGGGCACTGCAGACCGTGTTCAAGGTGGTCCGGGAGGGCCGCCTGCGGGGCTTCGCGTATTACTGCTGGGGCATCGGTGGGCTGGCGCTCCTGCTGGAGCTGCTCGGCCACTGACGGCGCGGGAGACTGCGGAACCGGGGGCACGTGGTACCCCCAGGGAGCGTGACGTCATGTACGAACCTCGACCCGAGCACAAATTCACCTTCGGCATGTGGACCTACGGGAATCCCGGCCGCGACCCGTTCGGCGACGCGACGCGGCCGTTGGCTTCGCTTGACTTCCACCTCGAAGCGGCCCGCAAGCTGGCCGCGCTGGGCGCCTACGGGATCAACCTGCACGACAACGACCTGGTGCCCATCGACGCCACGTTGCCCGAGCGCGACGCCATCGTGGCCAAGTACCGGGCCGGCCTGGCCGACGCCGGGCTGAAGGTCCCGATGGCCACCACCAACCTGTTCAGCCACCCGGTGTTCAAGGACGGGGCGTTCACCTCGCCCAACCCGGCGGTGCGCTGCTATGCGTTGCAGAAGGCCATGCAGGGGATCGACCTGGGCGTGGAGCTGGGCGCCGGGATCTACGTCTTCTGGGGCGGCCGCGAGGGCAGCGAAGTCGATGCCGGGAAGGACCCGGTGGAGAGCATCAAGCGCTATCGCGACGCGTTCAACTTCCTGATTGCCTATGCCAAGGATCAGGGCTACCACATCCGGTTTGCCCTGGAGGCCAAGCCCAACGAGCCGCGCGGGCACATCTTCCTGCCCACCACCGGCGCCATGCTGGCCTTCATCGAGACCCTCGACGACCCGTCCATGTGCGGCGTCAATCCCGAGGTGGCCCACGAGCAGATGGCCGGTCTGAACTTCGCCCACGCGGTGGCCCAGGCGCTCGAGGCCGGCAAGCTGTTCCACGTTGACCTCAATGATCAGGAGCCAGGCCGCTACGATCAAGATTTTCGCTTCGGCTCGGTCAACCTCAAGGCGTCGTTCTTCCTGGTCAAGCTCCTGGAGGACAACCATTACGGCGGCTCGCGCCACTTCGACGCGCACGCCTACCGGACCGAGGACCGCGACGGCGTGTGGGATTTCTGTGCGGGCTGTATGAGGACCTACCTCATCCTCAAGGAGAGGGTCGCCCAGTTCAACGCCGACCAGGAGATCCAGCAACTCATCGCCGATCTGCACGCCGATTCGCAGGGCGTCAGCGGCGAGTTGTGCTCGTTCGGTCCGGAGAACGTCCGCACGCTGCGCAACCTGGAGCTGGACATCGACGCGCTGGGCGCCACCGGCAGCCGCTTGGAGCGTCTCGATCAGTTGACCGTCGAGGTCCTGCTCGGCGTCCGGTGAGCGGCCCCCCGCCGCTGGCGCAGGCGCCGGACCCGCGACCCTTCCTCCTCCGGAGGAAGTGGCCCGCAGGGCCGATGGAGGCACCGGCGAGCACCTGATGCTGTCAGGGGATGCTGCTGGGCCGGCGGCCGTACCACTTGCGCTCCCCGCGGGAATGAAGGTAGACTCGGTTGCGTTGGGAAAGGCAAACCGTCATCTCGGGGGTGTGCCATGCGCAAGACGACCCTGGTCCTGGCCCTGCTTGCCCTGGCGGCGCTGACGCCGGGCGCGGCGCAGTCGGGCGGGCGGAAGATCGCCCTGGTCATCGGCTGCAACAACTACCTCGCCGGCTGGTCGCTGTCCGCGCCGAAGCTGGATGCGATGAACCTGGCCGTGAAGTTGAAGGCGGCCGGGTACCAGGTGCACCTGATGACGGACGACAGCCGGGGGATCGACGGCGACCTCAATCCCAACCAGTTCTGCCCGAACAAACAGGTGATCGAGCGGGTGCTCAAGCGGCTGTTCCCGACCACCGGGGTTCTCGGCCCCGACGATACGCTGCTGTTCTACTTCGCCGGGCACGGCTTCCGGTGGGACAACGTGGACTACCTGGCGCCGCTGGACGCGAACCTGCCGGAGACGAAGTCGGCGCGAGTGCCGAAGGCGGATCTGCTTCCCTTCGCCGAGGTGCAGACGCAGATGAGCGAGACTGGGGCGGGCAGTCTGGTGCTGATCACGGACGCCTGTCGGACCGACACCAACGAGGTCCGGGGCAATCAGCCGGGGCCGATCCGCGACGATCAGGGCACCGGCGGGCGGCTGGGGATCGAGATCCGCGGTCGCGACCAGCGGATCGCGCTGATCCGTTCGTGCCAGGAGAAGCAGGCGTCGTACGCCAAGGCCGGCGAGGGAGGCTTCTTCACGCTCGGACTGGTCGACGGGCTGACCGAGCTGCGCGCCGACCGCGACGGAGACGGCGCGGTAACGATCGAGGAACTGTATGACCACGCCAAAGCGCGGGTGCGGGCCAGGCTGCCCCTGGAGGGGTACCGCGAAGAGGACCAGGAGCCCGATCTAGGGTCGTTCGGCAACCCGCGCCGTCAAGTGGTGGTCGCCGGGCGGACCGGCGGCGGGATCAAGCCCGTGGCGCTGAAGGCCCGGCTGCGGATCGTCACCATGCCGGACGGGGCGGCGGTATACATGAACGGCCGGCAGGTGGGCACGACGCCGTTCGACCAGGAGTACGACCTGACTGACGCCATCCAGAAGGTGCGGGTGGAACTGCGCCAGGACGGCTATCTGCCCGAGGCGTTCGACGTGCCGCTGACGCGTGGCGTGCCGCAGATTCTGGACAACGTCGAGCTGCGCCGCGTGCCGGCGCCGACCCCCGCGCCGACTCGGCCGACTCCCACACCGACGCCAACCCCACCATCCGGCGGCCGACCGGCCGGATGGCCGGATTACCTCGCGAGCTATCAGCCGCCGGCTCAGATGACCTGGTCGAGCTTCCGGGTGTCGCCGAAGGACGGGATGCCGCAGGTGCTGATCCCGGCGGGGGAGTTCCTGATGGGCAGCCCAGCGAACGAGAAGGACCGAAGCAGTGACGAAGGCCCGCAGAAGCGGGTCTATGTGTCGGCCTTCTGGATGGACCTGCACGAGGTGACGGTGGGGCAGTACAAGAGGTTCTGCCAGGCGACGAACCGCCAGCTACCCTCACCGTCGAGCTACGGCTGGGACGACCGGCACCCGGTCAGCAAGGTGAGCTGGGACGACGCGGCGGCCTACTGCCAGTGGGCCGGCCGGCGCTTGCCGACGGAGGCGGAATGGGAGAAGGCGGCGCGGGGCGGTCGGGAGGGGCAGCCATACGTCTGGGGCAACCAATGGCCGCCGCCGCGCGGCGCGGGGAACTTCGCTGATATGACGGCCAAGAAAAAGGAGCCGGGCTGGGCCATCATCGACGGTTACGACGACGGCTACGCCGGCGTCTCGCCGGTGGGCAGCTTCGCGCCGAACGGGTACGGGCTGTTCGATATGGCGGGGAACGTGTGGGAGTGGTGCCAGGACTGGTACGACTCCGGCTGGTACGCCAAGATGCCCGGCCGCGATCCGTGTAACACTACGCAAGGTTCCGCCCGCGTGTGGCGTGGGGGCTCCTTCCTCTCCTGCGTGCCCTGGTACCTCCGCGCGGCCATCCGGCACAGGACCGTGCCTGGCTACAGGGCCGTGGACTACGGGTTCCGGGCGGCGGCGGGCGCGGCGCAAGGCTCTTAGCGTTTAGATTTTTTCGGGTTGAGCATCTGGTTCTTGCGAAGCGAAACCGCACAGGCGAGCAGGGGGTCTGGGGGAGGCACTCCCCCAGCGGCGGGCGGCGCGGTCGCCCCTGCCGTCGTGGCATGGGCTTCCAGCCCATGCGTTCCGAGGAGCGCACGGGCAGGATGCCCGTGCCACGCGGTGCGCGAACGCGCCATTGCCCACGGTTGAAACCGTGGTCTCTTCGCACCAAACCCTCCCGCGGGGAGGGTTTCGCACGCGCAGACCCGTATTTCAATGGGGGGGCTGCGAGCGGCGTTTGGTGGTAGTCGACGCCACACCTCCTGTGGTCCCCCTCGCCGGCGGACGGCAAGGGGGACGGGGCTCGTTGGGGCGGCACGCTGGTTGTGTCGCGCCAGGCCGCGCCTTGGCTGGACGGGGGCGCGCGTGAGACCGGGAGCGCCGGCCGGTCGCTGAGCCTGTCGAAGCGCCAGGCCGGCTGGTCGCGGACGACGTGACGGGCTGGCAGGCGCCCAGGAAAACCGGGGACTGGTGTAACTACTCAGGCATCGCAAACCCCGTTGAGAAGCGGCTTTCCCCTCCTTGGAAGGAGGGGTTAGGGGTGGTGGGTTCGTCGAGAACGTCGCGGGATCGGGGCCAAGGGAGGTCGCTTCGACGTAACGCCCGGGTACGACCACCCCTTGATCCCCTCCTTGCAAGGAGGGGAAAGCCCAGCGACCGCTGTCGCCGTGGCCTGAGCAGTTACGGACTGGTACAATAACGCGCGGCGAGCCGTATCCGCCGCGCGTTACTTGTACCTGTCCCAGCGTTTTCCGCCGCCACGAGGAGGCTCGTGGGCGAAGACGCCAACGGCGCCACGTGGCTCGTCCTGGCGGGGGACAGGTACCGTCTACGGCCGGGCGCTGCGCGCAGGGTCGGGCTTCGCCCGACAGCCCGTAACGGTACCAGTCCCCGGGCTGGTTGTTGGCGGTGCGGCTCGCCGTGGACTCGCCGGCCTGCCTGCGCTACACTCCGTCCTCAGGTGCAAACAGATGATCTGTCGCAGCTTCTGTCATCTGGCGGGGATCGGGGACCAGACGGAGCGGTCGCTGTGGCAGGCCGGGGTCGAGTCGTGGGACGCGGCGCGGTCCGCGGCCGACCTGCCGGCCCGCTGGCGGCGGCTGCCGGCACTGGTCGAGGCCTCGGCGGCGGCGCTGGAGCGGCGGGACTGGGCGCACTTCGGGAAGCTGTTGGAGGCCCGGCACACCTGGCGGTGGGTGGAACTGCTGCGGCGGGCGGCCGTCTACCTGGATATCGAGACCACCGGCGGCCCGCCCGGGTACGAGTCGGTCACGGCTATCGCCTGTTGGGACGGGGCCGAGGCGCGGTTCTACGTCCGTGACGTCAACTTGGGCGAGTTCCCGCTGTACGTCGGGTCGTACGACCTGTTGGTGACCTACAACGGCGCGAGCTTCGACGTGCCGCACCTGCGGGCGCAGTTCCCCGGTCTGCGGCTGCCGCCGGTGCACCTCGACCTGCGGCACCCGCTGGCGGCGCTGGGTTACCGGGGCGGGCTGAAGCAGATCGAGCTCGACACCGGCCTGGCGCGGCCGGAGGAGTTGGACGGCGTCTACGGCGGGACGGCGATCCTGCTCTGGCGGCGCCACCTGGACGGCGATCCGCGGGCGCTGCCGACGCTGCTGCGCTATGCCGCCGAGGATGTCGTGGGACTGGAGCCGTTGGCGGTGTTTGTGTACAATCGCCAGGTCGCGGCGCTGCCGCTGGCGGCGCCGACGCTCAGCCCGAAACGGAGGCGGAAGATCGATCTGCCGTACTCGCTCGATCTGCTGCTGGAGTTGAAGGGCTGGTAATCGTTGGGAGAGAGCCGATGATCAGGGTGCGCTGCGCGGGCTGGGCGGTCTTGCTGGCGTTGGGAGCGGCGTGGTCGCAGGAGGCGCCGAACCTGCGCCTGACGCTGCCGCCGGACGCCTACGCGGTGGTCGGCCAGCCGTTCAGCATCTACTACGACAACCTCGTACTGACCGAGACGCCGGAGGCCTACACGTTCACCGTGCAGTGCCCGATCGGCGCCTGCGAGGAGCGGCGCTGGACGGTCACCCCGGCGCAGGCCGGCGACTACCCGCTGTCGGTCGAAGTCAAGGATGCCGCCGGCAAGTCGCTGGGCCAAGCCAGCACCAAACTGCACGTGGCCCGCGCCGACGCCGCGTCGGGCCGCTCGCTGACGGTGCTGATCATCGGCGACAGCCTGACCGCCAACGGCGCCTACGCGAGTCACATCGGCTCCCTGTTGGCGGCGCCCGGGAATCCGACCTGGTCCATGCTGGGCACCAACAAGACCGGCGCCGCGATGCCGGAGGTGGCCCACGAAGGGTACGGCGGCTGGACCTGGCAGCGCTTCGCCACGCACTACGAGCCGAACCCGGACCTGCCCAACCGCAAGTTCAGCAGCCCGTTCGTGGTGCTGGACGCCGAGGGCAAGCCGAAGCTGGACGTGGCACAGTACTTCGACACCAAGTTCGCGGGCAAGCGGCCGGACGTGATCACCCTCCTGCTCGGCATCAACGACTGCTTCGGCGCCAATCCCGATGATCCGGCCAGCATCGACGCCCGGATCGACGCCATGTTCGCCCAGGCGGACCTGTTCCTGAACGGGCTCCGCGAGGCGGCGCCCACCGCGGCCCTGGCGGTCGGCATCACCACCCCGCCCAACTCCCGCGAGTCCGGGTTCGAGGCCAACTACAAGGGCAAGTACCACCGCTGGGGGTGGAAACGGATCCAGCACCGGATCGTCGAGCGGATGATCACCAAATTCCAGGGCCGCGAGGCGGAGGGGCTGTACCTGGTCCCGACCGAGCTGGACGTCGACCCGGTCGACGGCTATCCCGACAACAACGGCGTCCACCCGAACCGGGTCGGCTACCAGCAGATCGGCAACTCCTTCTACGCCTGGATCAAGTGGCACCTGCAGACGGCGGCCAAGGGGTAGACCAGCCCCACCCGGTTTACGGCGCCTTGCCGCCGTACTTCTCGAAGTGGACCACCTCGCCCAGGGCGCGCTTGGGCGGGGGCGGCGGGAACTCACCGTGGCCGATGGCGATCAGGCAGATCACCCGGTAGCCGGCCGGCACGGCCAGCATCTCGGCCACGTCCGCCTCGCCGGACTTGTCATGGACGTGGACCCAGCAGCTTCCCAGCTCGTGGGCGCGGGCCGCGAGCATCAGACAGGTCGCCGCGCAGGCGGCGTCCTGGAGGTAGTGCCCGGTCTCCTTGGCCACCACCGCGACGCACACCGGCGCCTCGGCGATGAACCCGCCAAACTCGCTCGAGGCGGCGAGGTCCTCGCGGTGCTCACGCTCGTCGACGACGATGAACTCGCACGGCTGGAGGTTCATCCCGCTCGGCGCCAGCCGCGCGCAATCGACGATCTCCTCCAGCGCCGCCGGGTCGACCGGCTTCTGGTTGTAGGCCCGCATGCTGCGCCGCGTCTTGAGTACTTCGATGGCATCCATGTTGCCGCTCCCGATATCTTCGTCCACTAGTAGACTGCGAGGATTTCCACGGCGCGATCCGGGCACCTTCCCCGTGGCGATCATGATCCTCTGGTAGGGTGGCCCGCCGGCTGACAAACGGCAAGGGCGGACGAGTCCGGATCGCGGCCGGAGACCGCCTGCCGGCGGCGAACGTCCAAGGGTACAGGAGACGGCATGGGCGGACTGGTCGCGCTGGGGTGCCTGCTGGTGGTCGGGCCGCCGGCCCTGGCTCCGGCCACCTTCGACAACTTCGAGCGGTCCGAGCTGGGACCGGGCTGGCCGGGGTGGGGCGAGCCGCTCGGGCCGGCGGCCGAGAGGATCACCTTGTCCACGGAGCTGACCCCGCGCGGGCGGGCCGGCCGGCTGTGCTACCGGCAGGCCCGCCGGCACGTGATGATCCCCGCCCCGGCGGTGGCCTTGACCGGCCAGCCGGTGGCGCTCCACCTGCACGTTCAGGGCGACCGCTCCGGCAACTTGCTCAGCGCCAACTTGCTCGACGCCTCCGGCGAGTGGCTGAACACCGAGCCGGTCAAGCTGGACTTCAAGGGCTGGAAACGGCTGGCCCTGGACCTGACCAGGATCCGCGCCTCGGCCCACGGCGACGGCGATGGGCGGGCCGACCCGCCGGTCAGTCTGCTGAGCGTCAACCTCGAGTTCGTCGGGGCGTCCGAAGGGGAGCTGTGGCTCGACGACGTGTGGGTCGAGCAGCGGGCCGTGCCGGCGGTGGACTACCTCGACCTGGACCTGACCGGACTGGCCCGGGCGCGGGTGTTCTCCCGAGGCGAGTCGCCGGAGGTGCTGCTCACCAACCGCTCGCCCAGCTCGCTCCCGGTCCGGGTCGAGTGGCGCTGCGGCGCGCAGCACGCCGAGCTGGAGCGCCTGCCGGCGCCGGGGCAGACCATCCGGCTGCCGGTCAAGCTGGACGGCGTCGGGCCTCAGACCGTCGCCGCGGTGGTCCGGACCGAAGGCGGCGAGTTGCAGCGGTCGTTCGAGGTGGCCCTGCTCCCCGACCGGATCGGCGGGCCGGACACGTTCCTCGGTCTGGGCGAGCACAGCCTGGCCGACATCATCACCGGCCGCTTCGGCGGAGACCTGGCCGCGCTCCGGGCGGCCGGGGCCGACTGGACCCGGATCGCCTTCCCGGCCCGGCCGGGTGATCCGGCGCTGGCCGCGCCGGACTGGGCCGACGTGGGCCGGGCCCTGACCCTGGCCTGGGCCGAACGGATCCGGGTGGTCGGGTACCTGGCCGCAGCCATCCCCGGCGTGGCGGCCGGCGGGCGCGGGCCGTATCTGGAGTCGTTGGCCTGGCTGGAGACCAGCTTCGGCCAAGACGTGGGGGCGTGGCAGGTGCGGGCCGACGAGCCGGCCGGCGCGGCGCCGCTGGTCGCCGGCGCGCGCGAGGTGCTGCGGGGGGCCAGGCCGATTCTCTGGTCGGGCGCCGGCGGGTTCGACGCGGAGGCCAAGCCGGACGGGGTGGTGATCGACCTGGCCGACCGTGACGGTCCGCTGGAGCCGGGCCTGCCGCGGGCCTGGCAGCGGCTGTTCCAGGCGTCCGCGGCCGGGCCGGGGCCGGTCTGGCTGTGGGCGCGGAGCTGGCCGTTGGCCGAGTTGACCGGCACCGGCGACCGCGCCGCCGCGATCGCGGTGATCCTGGCCTGCGCCCGGGCCACGCCGAACGTGGTCGCCGCCGGCTGGGGCCGGCTGCGCGACGACGCCACCGGGCCGGGCCTGCTCGGCCGCGACGACGATCTCCGCCCGGAGTACCTGGCCTTCGCGGTCAGCTCGCGGCTGATCGGCGGGCTGGAGTGCGCCGGCATCCGGTCGCCGGAGCCAGGCCTGTTCGTGGCCACCTTCGGGCGCACCGGACCGGTGGTCGAAGTGCTCTGGTCGTCGGGCGCCGAGCACCGGGTGCCGGTCGGCGAGGCATTGATGGTCTTCGACTGTCTGGGCGGGGCGCTGCCGTCGGGGCCGGAGGTGGTCATCGGGGTGCGGCCGGTCTATGTGGTCAGGTCGTTGGGGTAAGCAGGGGACCCGGACGGCTCCGGCCCCGGAACGCGCTACGATTCGTCGTCTGGCGACTCGCTGTCGGTCACGCCGAGTTGTTCGCGGCGGGCTTCGGCCAGACGTTCGGCCTTCTCGCGCAGGTCCGGCTCCGTGTCCAACTCGTCGACGATCTCGCGGCCGATGACCGATTCGAGGACGTCTTCGAGGGTCACCAGTCCCTCGATCTGCCCGTACTCGTCGATCACCAGGGCGAGCTGCCGGCGCTCGGCGATGAGCTTGTCGAGGAGTTGGTCGGCGCGCATCAGCTCGGGGACGAAGGCGGCTTCGACGGCCAGGTCGCGGAGCGTGCGCAGGCGGTCGTCGGCGTGGCGGAGAATGTCGTGGCGGAGAACGATCCCGACCACCGCGTCCGGCTGGTCGTCATAGACGGGGATCCGGCCGTGCTGCCACAAGCGCTGATCCTGCGCGGCCTCGGCGATGCTCATGGCTGCGGGCGCGGCGACCATCACCGTCCGCGGGGTCATGATGTCGCGGACCTGGATGGTGTCCAGCCGCAGCACGCTTTCGACGATCCGGGCCTCCTGGTCGCGGAAGGCGCCGGTCTCGACCCCCTGCCGCATGAGGGCGGCCAACTCCCATTCGTTGATGGCCTGGGGGTCGGACCCACGGCGCTGGATGCCGCGGGTAATCAACTCGGTCAGCACGATCACGGGGGTCCACAGGACGACCAGCCAGTGGATGGGGTAGGCGACGACGGGAGCCACCTGGCGGCAGAAAGTCACGCCGACCATCTTCGGCACGATCTCGCCGAGGAGGAGGATGGCCAGCACCAAGCCGGCGGAGAAGAGGCTCAGGCCGAGGCTGTGGAAGACCTGCTGCGCATAGGCCCCGGCCAGCGTCGCGCCAGCGGTGTTGGCGATGGTGTTGGAGATCAGGATCCCGGCGATGGGCCGGCCGGGGCTCTCCTTCATGGTCTGGATCATCCGCCACCGCCGGTCCCCGGCCTCGACGCCGTGGTGGACGGCGCTGATCGGGACCGAGTAGAGGGTCGCCTCGCACAGGCTGCAGATCATGCTGAAGCCGACCGAGCCGGTGGTCGCAATGGCCAGTCCGGTGGCAGGGCTCACCTTGACTCCCTGAACGCCGTCCAGCGTCCGGCGCTAAGTATGCCGTGAGCCCGGTTTCCCTGCAACCGAGGGACACGGGGAACCGGGAGGCCGCCCCGCGTGTCTGGCGAAACACCGCTGCACGCCATGCGCGCCAGGGAGTTGATCACATGACGCACCGTCACTGCTGGTTCCTGCTGCCGCTGCTCGCGGCGGGGATAACCGGGGCCGCCGAGCCCATCGATCTCGCGCCGCAGGAGCTGCGCATCCCGCTGGGCGCGAGCCTGAACCTCGAGTTCGGCACCGTGCCGCAGCGGGATACGACCGTCCTGCTGCACCTCAAGGTCCGGCAGGATTCGCCGGGGCTGGGCGGGTCGAACTGGTTCATGGCCCTGCGCCTCAACGACCGGGTGATCGAGCCGGCGCAGAGTCGGAAGGTGATCCGGTTGGTCAACAAGCCGCTGGTCTCGCCGGTGGCGCCGAACCTGCCGGCGGCCTGGTACGGCGGCGGCAAGTGGCGAGTGCTGTACGCCCCGGACTTCCAGCAGGCGCTGGGGCAGAAGTTCTATGAGGGCAATCCGTACGAGCTGGTGATCGACATCACCGATCTGACCAACCCGGCCGCCGAGAATCGGCTGACCATCACCAACGGCGCCGACCAGGGCCTGGCCAGGCGGCTCGGAGCCAGCCTGGACCTGATCATCGGCGAGGCCAAGATCGAGGTCAAGCCAGGCGCCAGCCCGACCATGACCTCGGCCGCGGCGGCGACCCATCGGATCAACCGCGGCGAGCCGGAGGCCGGCCCGGCCAAGTACGCCGGCGAGCTGCTCCCGGGCGGCGGGGTCGGCCTGACGGTAGGTGGTCGGAAGCTGGCCTTCACCACGTCCATCTCGTACCCGAACGCCGGTTTCAACACCCTTGGCGCGTCCGGCGCCACGGGCGGTCAGGCCGGCGAGGTGAAGGTCGTCAAGGCGGCCGCCGGTGGCGAAGTGACGGCCACCTGGCCGGACTACGCCGTCCGCCGCCGGGTGCGTTTCGAGCCACGCCGGGTCAACGTCCAGGACACCTTCACCAACCGGCACGCCGAGGCCAAGCTGGGGCTGATCGTCCGGCACGAGCTGGATCTGAAGGAGTGCGGCGACGTGCCGGTCCGGCTGGCCGGCAATGGCCGCGCCGAGATCAACGACTACTACGCCCCGGCCAACCCGACCGTCCACGTCGGGCTGGGCGAGGTGGGCGTCGGACTGGTCTGCGAGGACGACGTCCTGCGCAACCAGGGCCGGCTGTACTACGACGCCGAGCGCTCGGTGGCCGGCGCGCGGACCGACATGCTCTGTCTGGCGGCCGGCGGCAGCGCGACGCTGGAGTGGTCGGTCTATCCGGTCGCCTCGCCCGAGTACTACGACTTCATCAACCTGGTCCGCGCCGACTGGGGCTCGAACTACACCGTCGAGGGCGCCTGGTGCTTCTTCTCGCCGGACATGATCCTGGCCATGGCCGCCGACGAGCTGAAGAACCGGCTCGACCGGCTGAACATCAACTTCGCCTGCCATTGGGGCGGGTGGGTCGATCCCCAGGCCGACAAGAAGCGGATCGGCTTCGGCACCGAGGTCTGCTCGGACTACTGGGCCGACTACCGCCGCCGGCTGAAGGAGGCGACCGCCAAGCTCCACGCCGCGCGGCCGGGGATCAAGGTCCTGATCTACTACGACTCGCAGCGCGACACCTACCTCGACGCGCCGGAGCGGTATCCGGACAGCAAGCTGACCAACTCCCAGAACCAGCAGCTCTCGACCGATTGGAGCAAGGTCTACTCGCTGACCTGGTCGATGATCGCCACCGCCGACAACAGCTACGGCAAGCAGTTGCTGAAGGTGATCGATACCTACATGGACGAGATCGGCGCCGACGGGCTGTACTGGGACGAGATGGAAGGCGTCGGCTACGGCGCGCCGCTGCTGACCTTCGCCCAGCCCGACGGCCATTCGTGCCTGATCGACCCGAAGACCTTCACCATTCAGCGCGAGGTCGGGGTGACCACGCTGTTGGGTGAAGGCCACCGCCTGGCGGTGATCGACCGGGTCCGGGCCAAGGGCGGGACGCTGATGGGCAACGGCCCGACCTGCACCCGCGCCGGGCTCGCCCGCAAGGTCCAGCGCATGGTCGAGATCCAGCACAACGACTACTGGTGTTACGAGGGTCAGCTCGACACGCCGCTGGGCTATGGCAGCAGCCCGCCGGGGTTCGACAACGTGACGCGCGCCCTGGCCTGGTCGACCTTGTTGGTCGGCACGCGGACCGACTATCCCTACGACTCTTCGGCCTGGTTCTACCCGGTCACGCCCATCGCGCTGCACCACGGCTACCTGCTCGGCAAGGAGCGGATCATCACCATGCACTCCGGCCGCTACGGCTGGCCGGGTGAGACGGTGAACTGCACCCTGGCGCTGTTCGACAAGGACGGGAAGCTGAAGCAGCGCAGCGAGGTGGTGGCCGGCGACGGGGACAAACGGGTGACGATCGACCTGGCCGACGGCGAGGTGGCGGTCCTGGTGCGACGGTAACAGGCAGGAGGTAGGGTCATGTCCTGGCAGGGAGCGGCCTTGCTGCTGGCGGTCGTGCCGGCCCTGGCGGCCGACATCGAGCTGGCGCCGACCGAGCTGCGCATCCCACCGGGTGAGCAGCGCCAGGTCGAGTTCGGGACGGTGCCGCAGCGCGACACGACGGTCTTGCTGCGGATCCGCACCCGGATCGACACGCCGCAGGTGAGTGGTTCGAGCTGGTTCATGGCCTTGACCCTCAACGGCCACCGGATCGAGCCGGCCAAGAGCCGGACGCTGGTCCGGCTGCTCAACCGCCCGCTGGTCTCACCGGTGGCGGCCAACCTGCCGTCGCCCTGGTACGGCAGCGGCCGTTGGCGGGTGCTCTACGCCCCCGACTTCCAGGGGGCGCTGCAGTACAAGTTCTACGAGGGCAATCCCTACGAGCTGGTGCTCGACATCACCGATCTGACCAACCCGGCGGCCGAGAATCGGCTGGTGATCGACAACGGCGCCGAGGCCTATCTGGCCAAACGGATGAACGCCAGTCTGGACCTGGTGATCGGCCAGGCCACCATCGAGGTGAAGCCGGGCGCCAGCCCGATGATGGGCTCCGCCAGCGCGGCGCGGCATCGGTTCACCACCGGCGAGCCGCCGGCCGGGCCGGCGCCGTACCGCTGCGAGGTCGCGCCCGGCGGCGGCCTCGCCCTCGACCTCGGGCCGCACCACCTGAAGCTGACCACCTCCCTGTCGTACCCCAACGCCGGCTTCAACGTGCTGGGCGCCGCGCCCACGGCAGAGGGGCAGGAGCACGCCCTGATCGGCGACGGCGGCGAGTGCACGGCCACCTACCCGGACTACGTTCTGCGCCGCACGATCCGCCGCACCCCGCGCCAGGTGACCGTCCGCGATGCCTTCACCAACCGGCACCAGGACGTGAAGATCGGGCTGATGGTCAAACACGAGTTGGACCTGTCCCACCTCAACGACCCGCCCGTGCGCCTCGCCGGCAACGGCGACCCGGCCATGAACTGCGACTACGCCCCGGCCAATCCCACGGTTCACCTCGGCCTGGGTGAGCAGGGCCTCGGACTGGTCTGCGAGGACGACGTGTTTCGCAACCAGGCTTGGCTCTACTGCGACGCGGAAGCCAAGGTGGCCGGACTGCGGACCGAGATGCTCTGCCTCCAGCCGGGGCAGACCACCACCTTGGAGTGGTCGCTCTACCCGGTCGCCTCGCCCGAGTACTACGACTTCATCAACCTGCTGAGGGAGGACTGGGGCGCCAACTTCACCATCGACGGCGCGTGGTGCTTCTTCGGTCCCGACATGGTGCTCAAGATGCCTGAGGAGGAGATCCGCGCCAAGCTCGACCGCCTGGCCATCCGCTACGCCTGCAGTGGCGGCGGGTGGGTGGACTTCCTCCACAGCCGCAAACGGATCGGCTTCGGGCAGGAGATCCGCTCGGACTACTGGGCCGACTATCGCCGCCGGCTCAAGGAGGCGACGGCGAAGCTCCACGCCGTCAAGCCCGACCTGAAGGTGTTGATCTACTACGACAGCCAGCGCGACACGGCCGCCGACGCGCCGGTACTGTTCCCCGACAGCAAGTTGACCAACGACCAGGGCCAGCAGCTCTCGACCGAGTGGAGCGGCGTCTACTCGCTGACCTGGTCCATGGTGGCGACGCTCGACAACAGCTTTGGCCAGGCGATGCTCGAGGTGGTCGACACCTATCTGGACGAGATCGGCGCCGACGGGCTGTACTGGGACGAGATGGAGTGCACCGGCTACGACCATCCGCTGCTGTCGTACGCGCAGCCGGACGGGCACTCGTGCATCCTCGATCCCAAGACCTACACCATCACCCATGAGGTCGGGGTGACCACGTTGCTGGGCGAATCACACCGGCTGGCGGTGATCGACAAGGTGCGGGCCAAGGGCGGCACGCTGATGGGCAATGGCCCGCCGTGCACCCGGGCCATGCTGGGCCGTCAGGTGCAGCGGATGGTTGAAATCCAGCACAACGAGTCCTGGGCCTACCAGGGCCAGCTCGATTCGCTGCTGGGGTATGCCTCGTCGTCCATGGACTTCAGCAACGTCACCCGCGCGCTGCAGTGGGCCACGCTGCCGGTCGGCACCCGGTGGGAGTACGCCTTCGACATCAACCCCTACCTGTACCCCGTCACGCCGATCTGGATCCACCACGGCTGCATCGTCGGCAAGGAGCGCATCATCACCATGCACTCCGGCCGCTACGGCTGGCCGGGCGAGACGGCGAACTGCACCCTGGCGCTGTTCGACAAGGACGGGAAGCTGAAACAGCGCAGCGAGGTGGTGGCCGGCGACGGGGACCAGCGGGTGACGATCGGCCTGGCCGAAGGCGAGGTGGCGGTCCTGGTGCGCCGGTAAGGCGGGCCGTCTACGAGTTCGCCGGCCAGGCGGAGCCCAGCCTCACGCCGTAGGCCAGCCGCTCGCCGTCATGGAGGACCGCGCCGGCGCCGAGGGCCGCGTACGGCCCCAGCACCGCCCCGGCCGACAACCGCGCGCCGGGACCCAGGTAGACCGGCGGCTGGATTGCGCCGTCGAGCTGAGCAGAGCCGCGCAGGAACACCCCGTGGTCGGTCTGCTCGGCGCCGGCCAGGTACCGCGGACAGTGCCTGGCCAGGACCTGGGCATGGGCCCGGTCCAGGCTCTCGAAGCTGCCCACATCGACCCACAGGCCATCGTCCAGGTGACAGTGAACCGGGACGCCGGCCGCCAGCAGGCGGGGCATCAGGTCCCGGGTCAGGTGCTGCGGCCGGCCGGCCGGGAGCCAGCGGCGCCAGATCTCCGGCTCGATCAGATGCACCCCGCTGAACACGCCGACGAAGCGGCCGGCCGGATCGTCCAGCCCGGTCCGGCGAATGCCGCGCAGCCGGCCGGTCTCGGACCAGGCCACCGGGTGGATCATCGGCCCGTGGTGCGGCACAGTGACCAGGGTCATGGCCGCGCCGGAGGCCCGATGGGCCGACAGCGCCCGGCCCAGGTCCAGGTCGAGGACGATGTCGCCGTTGACGCAGACGACCGTCTGATCGCCGAACAGGCCCTCAAACGCCTTGAGCGTGCCCATCCCCTCCAGCAACTCGGGTTCGTGCCGCCAGACCAGCTCCAGACCGTACGCATCGCCGTGCCCGAGGTGCTCGTGCAGCTTGTCCGGCAGCCAATGGGTGTTGATCCCGGCCCGGGTGACCCCGGCCTCGGCCAGCCAGGTCAAGATGGCGTCGAGGCAGGGCGTGTCGCAGACCGGGACCAGGGGTTTGGGCAGGTGGTCGGTCAGCGGCTGCAGCCGGGTGCCCAGCCCGGCGGCCAGGACCAGCCCGGTCACCGCCGCAGCTTCTTGGCCAGGCGCTTGACCCGGGGCAGGAGCACGGTGAACGCCCGGTACGGCAGCCGGGCGAAGATCAGGTCGAACTCGCCGACCCACTCGACCTCGGCCGGGCCGAACCCGGACTTGAACCGGTTCAGGCCGTAGAGCGGGCTGTCCACCGCCTCGGGCGGCGCCACGCCGCGGAAGTCGTAGACCCGGCAGCCGCGCTCGTGCGCCCAGCGGATGGCCTCCCACTGCAACAGATACCCGCTGTAGTGCTCGCGCCCCTCGTCGTTCATGCCACCGTACAGGTACCAGGTGGTGGGTCCGTAGGCGACGCAGAGGATGGCCCCGACGGCGCGGCCCTCGCGCTCGGCCAGGAACACCCGCGCTTCACACGCCCCGGTCAGCTCCGCGGCGATCGCCTCGAAGTAGCTCTTGGCCCTGATCCCGAACTCCTGCCGCGCGGCGGTTTCGACCAGAAGCTCGTAGAAGGCCTGCCAGTCGGCCGGTGACTCGGCCCCGCGGACCGTCACGCCGCGCTTCTCGCTCTTGCGGATGCGGTTGCGGTAGTCCGACCGGAACCCGGCGAAGACCGCTTCCAAGCCGTCGGTCAGGTCGAGCCGCATGACGTAC
>JAANMW010001307.1_pt1 | contig 26555 bp, 21 predicted proteins | sample 7279671 | NCBI WGS metagenome assembly JAANMW01 (sample SAMN14094541, study PRJNA606508) | bioreactor metagenome | isolation source: A lab-scale SPAN reactor treating ammonium-rich wastewater day 247 | place: Ireland: Galway | collected 2017-09-19 | reverse complement strand
ACCCCGCCTGCAGCCGCGCCTCGGTGTTGAACGGCTTGTGCAGCACGCCGCTGGCGTATTCGCGCAGCAGCTCGCGGAAGCGCGCGCGCGGCTCCACGCCGGCGCGATCGCAGTGCCAGCGATACCAGCGGCTGCCGGCGGCGACGTGGCCCACTTCCTCGCGGAGGATGATCTCGAGGATGCCGGCGGTGGCCTCATCGCCCAGCGAGCGCAGCTTCACGATCATCCCGGGCGTGACGTCCAGCCCGCGTGCCTCCAGCACGCGCGGCACCAGCGCCATGCGGGCCAGTCCATCGTGCGCGGTCTTCTCCGCCATCTCCCACAGGCCGTTGTGGGCATCGAAATCGCCGTAGTCGCGGCCGAAGTCTCGCAGGCGCGCGCGCAGCAGGTTGAAGTGGCGCGCCTCGTCGTTCGCCACCGACACCCAGTCGGCATAGAACGCCGACGGCATGCCGCGGAAGCGATACACCGCATCCCAGGCCAGGTCCATGGCGTTGAATTCGATATGCGCCACCGCGTGGATGAAGGCGGCGCGCCCCTCGTCACTGCCGAAGCCGCGGCGCGGCAGGTCGCGCGGATGCACCAGCGTCGGGCGCGCAGGCCGCCCCGGCATGCGGATCGGTTCGGGCGGCGGGGCGTCATCGGGCATCGCCAATTCGCCGCGCGCGAACGCGGCGGCCATCGCCAGCGTCAGCGCGGGTTTGTCGTCCGCGGTGTTGGCGTCGAGGCAGGCGCGGGCGGCGCTGAAGATGCTGGTCATGTGCAGTGAGGCTTGCCGCTGGGGGAGTGAACGGGTGCGTTTCAAGTCGCTCCCCGATACTCGCTTGGTTGAAACGCACCCGTTCACTCCCCCTTCCGACACTCTCGCAGGGAGATGGAGGGCATGCCCCGCAACCAAGCGAGTATCGGGGAGCGACTTGCGGGGCATGCCCTCCATCGCCCGTTACAGGAATCGTAGGCCGTCAGCCCCGCCGCTGCTTCTTCGCTTCATCCGAACGCTGCTGCTGGATGCGCTCGAAATAATCGGCATCGATGCCGGTGATGTATTCACCGTTGAAGCACGAACTGTCGAACCTGCGGCCGGGGAATTTCGGCCCGGCCACCGCGGCTTCAAGGTCGGCCAGATCCTGATAGACCAGCCAGTCGCAGCCCAGCAGCTGCTCGATTTCCTTTTCGCTGCGGCCGTGCGCCACCAGCTCCTCGCGCGAGGGCATGTCGATGCCGTACACGTTCGGGTGGCGGACCGGCGGCGCGGCGGAAGCCAGGTAGACCTTCTTCGCGCCGGCATCGCGCGCCATCTGCACGATCTGCTGGCTGGTGGTGCCGCGCACGATGGAATCGTCCACCAGCAGCACCACGCGGTTGCGGAATTCCAGCGGGATCGGGTTGAGCTTGCGCTTGACCGACTTCGCCCGCTCGCCCTGCCCCGGCATGATGAAGGTGCGGCCGACGTAACGGTTCTTGATGAAGCCCTCGCGGTACTTCACGCCCAGCGTGTTGGCGATCTCCAGCGCCGAATCGCGGCTGGTGTCCGGGATCGGGATGACCACGTCGATGTCGTGGTCCGGCCGCTCGCGCAGGATCTTCTCGCCCAGCGTCACGCCCATGCGCATGCGCGCCTTGTGCACCGAGATCTCCTCGATCATCGAGTCGGGGCGGGCGAAATACACGTATTCGAAGATGCAGGTGGCATGCGGCGCGGCGGGCGCGCATTCGCGTGCGAACAGCTCGCCATTGTTGGTGATGATGATGCCCTCGCCCGGTGCGACGTCGCGCACGCGCTCGAAGCCCAGCACGTCCAGCGCCACCGACTCCGAGGCGACGATGAATTCATCGCCAGCCGCGCCGCTGCGCTTGCCCAGCACCAGCGGGCGGATCCCGTGCGGGTCGCGGAACGCCACCAGCCCCAGCCCCAGCACCGTGCAGACCACCGCGTAACCGCCCTTCACCCGCCGGTTCACGCCTTCCAGCGCGGCGAACACCGCGTCCGGCGTCAGCGCGCGCTGGGTGTCCAGCTCGTGCGCAAACACGTTGAGCAGCACTTCCGAGTCGGAGCCGGTGTTGACGTTGCGGCGATCCTGTTCGAACACCTCGCGGCGCAGCGCCTCGGTGTTGATCAGGTTGCCGTTGTGCGCCAGCGCGATGCCGAACGGCGAGTTGACGTAGAACGGCTGCGCCTCGTCGCTGCCTTCGCTGCCCGCGGTGGGGTAGCGGCAGTGGGCGATGCCGACCTGGCCTTCCAGCAGCGCCATCGACTTGGCGTCGAACACGTCGCGCACCAGCCCGTTGCCCTTGTGCACGCGCAGGTGCGAGCCGTGCACGGTGGCGATGCCGGCCGCGTCCTGGCCGCGGTGCTGCAGCATGGTCAGCCCGTCATACAACAACCCGGCCACTTCGCTGTGGCCGACGATACCCACGATGCCGCACATGCTTGGGACTTCCTGTTGGAGTTGGATCAGGGGTGCGGACGGACCATGCCGTCCTTGCCCGCCGCCTTGAGTTTGGCCTTCAGCGCATCGGCCTCGGCGCGGGTCATCACCGGCCCCACCCGCACCCGGGTGAGGGTGCCGTTCGGGCCGGGCACGGAATCGGTGAACGCATTGAAACCGGCCTTGCGCAGCGCATCACGCTGGGCCAGCGCGTCCGGCGCCGAGGCGAACGCGCCGATCTGCACCACGAAACCGGTGCCGGCGGGATTGGCCGGCTTCGCCGGCAGCGGCTCGGGCTTGGCCACAGGCGCGGCGACCGGCTTGGCCGGCGCGGTCTTGACCGGTTCGGCCTTGGGCAGCGGCTTGGTTTCGATCTTCGGTTCCGCCGGCGCGGGCTTGGGCACCGCAGGCGGCGACGGTGCGACCGGCGCCGTGGTGGCCGCGGCATCCAGCGCCACCACCTTGGCGTCCACGTCGCTGCGCACCTGGCCGGCGCGCAGGCGCGCCGATTCGGCGGTGGCGCGGTCGGCGAATGGCCCGATGCGCACGCGCTGGGCTTGGCGATCGCCCAGCGCCACCGCCTCGCGATAGCCCGGCAGGCCAGCCGCGGCCAGCGCCGCAATCACCTTGTCCGCATCGCCCACGCTGGCGTAGCTGCCGAAACTGACGGCGAAGTCGCCGGCCGCGACCGCTGCCAATGGCGCCGCTTCCGGTGCGGGCGCCCCGGGAGCGGCGGGCATCGCATCGGGCATGCCGGAAACGCTGCCCGCGGGTGCAGCCGTAGGGGCGACCAGCGGCAGGTCCTGGGTCACGGTGCCGTCGGGCGCCTTCGGCTCGGGCGGCACGCGCAAGGACACATCGGAGACGCCACTGTCGGGCGCGGGCCCCTTGACCAGCAGCGGCAGGAAGATGACGGCCAGCGCGACCAGCACGGCGGCGCCGACCAAGCGCTGTTTCAGCGACGTATCCATCGGCATTCCGTGGGGCCAGGGCGCGGTGGGAGGACGGATTATACCGGCATGCCGACGGCGGTCAGTCCGCGGCGTTCAGGTAGTGCAGCGCTTCCGAGGCGGCATGGAACGACCCGAACGCGAGCACGCGGCCATCCGGCGCTGCCTGCGCCAGCGCGGCCGCCAGCGCGCCCGCCACGTCGGCGTGACGCGCCCCCGCAGCAGCAGCCGTACCCGCCAGCCGCTGCGCCAGCGCCGCCGCATCGCTGCCGCGCGGGCCGGCAGCCAGCGAACCGGCCAGCAGCCAGCCATCCACCTCATGGGCCAGCGCGGCCACCACGCCAGCGGCGTCCTTGTCGGCCAGCGCCGCGTACACGGCTAGGGTGCGCCGCTTGGGCTGGGTACGCAGCCAGTCGGCCAGCGCGGCGGCAGCCTGCGGGTTGTGGCCCACGTCGACGATGATTTCCACGCCATCGCGCTCGAACCGCTGCAGCCGCCCCGCCACCGCGGCATCGGCCACGCCGCGCGCCAGCGCTGCATCCTCCAGCGGCAGGTCCAGCGCCCGCAGCGCGGCGATCGCGCAGGCGGCGTTGCGCAGCTGCACCGGCGCGCCCTGCGCCTGCATCGGCAGCGGCAGCACGATCTCGTAACCGACCTCGCGCCAGCGCCAGTGGCCGGCATCGACCGGCTCGGCGAAGAAGTCGTTGGCGATCCGCCAGGCCGGCGCGCCAATGGCATAGGCATGGCGCAGCACGCTGGCCGGCGGGTCGTCGTCGCCCAGCACCAGCGGCTTGAACGGACGCGCGATGCCGGCCTTCTCGAAGCCGATCGCCTCGATGTCGCCACCCAGCCAGTCCTGATGATCCAGACCTACCGTGGTCAAGATGGCAGCGTCGGCATCGACGATGTTGACCGCATCCAGCCGCCCGCCCAGCCCTACTTCCAGCACGACCAAGTCCAGCCCGGCGCGCGCGAACAGCCACAGCGCGCACAACGTGCCGTATTCGAAATAGGTCAGCGGCGTCTCGCTGCGCGCGGCTTCGACCGCCTCGAAGCCTTCGATCAGTGCGTCGTCGTCGACATCGTGGCCGTCGATGCGCACGCGCTCGTTGTAGCGCAGCAGGTGTGGCGACGTGTAGGCGCCGACGCGCAGCCCCTGCGCGCGCGCGATGGCCTCCACGAACGCCACCGTCGAACCCTTGCCGTTGGTGCCGGCCACGGTGACGACGTGCGGGGCTGGCTTGTCCAAGCCCATCCGCGCGGCAACATCGCGCACGCGCTCCAGGCCCATGGCGATGGCATTCGGATGCTGACGCTCGATGAAGGCGAGCCAGTCGGGAAGCGTGCTTGGCATGGCGATATTGTAGGAGAGCGCCGAGGCGCCAGCCGCCCTGCGCTTACAGCGCGCGGTGCTTCGCCTCGCCGAAGAACGGGGTGTGGTGGGCGCAGTCGTTCAGGCGCACCACTTCCAGCGAATCCACGCCAGGGCCTTCGAGCAGGTTCAGCGTGGTGGGGGCCTGGCGGAAGCTCCACAGCTTGGTCAGCGGCAGGCCGAGGACGCGCGCCAGCAGCACGCGGTTGACCGCATCGTGGGCGACCACCAGCAGGGTGTCTTCGGCGCCCAACCCTTCACAGGCCCGCGCCAGCGCCGGCCAGGCGCGGTCCAGCACCATCTGCAGCGACTCGCCACCGGCGCCGGGCATCAGCACCGTGTCCGGGGCCTCGCGCCAGGCGCGCAGGCGCTCGGGATCGCGCTCGGCGATCTCGCTGGCCAGCAGGCCTTCCCATTCGCCGTGGGCGATTTCCAGGAAGCCATCGTCGAAGCCCAGCCGCGAGGCCCGCGCCACGCCCAGCGCCAACTGCGCGGTACGGGTGGCGCGTGCCAGCGGCGAGGCCACGGCGCGGTCGATGCGCAGCGACATCAGCCGTTCGCCCAGCGCGGTGGCCTGGGCGATGCCGAGGTCGGACAGGGGGATGTCGACCTGGCCCTGGTAGCGGCCTTCGGCGTTCCACGGCGTTTCGCCGTGGCGGGCAAGCAGGATCTTCATGCGCGGCGGACTCACCGTTTGTGCAGCGCACAATCCTAGCAGGTTGCACGCGGTTTACATCGGCCGCGGTAGGCTTGGGTTTCCGCAGACAGGAGTCCGGGACATGCAGGCCAAGGGCGAGTTCGAAGTCACCCGCATACCGCAGGAAGAGCTGGAGATCGGCGAGGGCGCGACCATCGGCCACTCCCGCTTCGACAAGCGTTTCCACGGCCCGCTGGAAGCCGTCAGCGTGGTGCACATGCTGGCGCTGATGTCGCCCGTGCAGGGCTCCGGCGCCTACGTGGCGATCGAGCGCATCGAGGGCACGCTGGACGGCCGCCGCGGCAGCTTCTTCGTCCAGCACAACGGCACCATGGATCGCGGCAAGCCCTCGCTCGACATCACCGTGGTCCCCGACTCCGGCACCGGCGCACTGGAAGGCCTGCACGGGCGCATCGGCATCGACATCACCGACGGCAAGCACTCCTACACGTTCGATTACGACTTCCGCGACGCGTGAGATCCGCGCAAAGGAAAACGCCGGCGCGAGGCCGGCGTTTCCCGTTCCAACTGGTGGCGCTTACTTCTTCGGCGCCACGCCCAGTTCCTGCAGCAGCTGCGGCGACGGCATGACCTCCTGCATGATCCAGCGCATGTAGCGCTGGTCCACCGAGATCATGCGGGTCATCACCGGCTCGAACACCCAGTTGCTGGCAACGGCTTCCTGGATGCCGTCGAAGGCCAGGCCGACCAGCTTGCCCTGCGCGTCCAGCACCGGCGAGCCGGAATTGCCGCCGGTGATGTCGAGGTCGGACAGGAAGTTCACCGGCACCGTACCCAGGCGCTTGTCGGCCAGGCCGCCGTAACGCTTGGCGGCCACCGCGTCGAGCAGCGCCTTCGGGTTGTCGAACGGCTCGGCCCCGGTTTCCTTCGCCGCCACCTGCTCCAGCAGGGTGAACGGCTGCTGCACGCTGCCGTCCAGCTTGGTGTAACCCTTGACGGTGCCGAAGGTGATCCGCAGCGAGGAGTTGGCGTCCGGATAGACCGCCTCGCCCTTGCTCTTCTTGTAGTCGGCCATCGCCTGCAGGTACAGCGGGCGCGCCTGCAGCGCGGTGCCGTACACCGCCTTGGCCTTCTTCTCCATGTCCATCAGGGTCGGCATCACCGCCACCGCGTACTGGATGGCCGGATCAAGGCTGGCCTCGAACGCGGCCTTGTCGGCGTTGAACCACTTCAGCCGCTCTTCCAGGCTACCCAGCTTGCTGCCGTCCAGGCGCGCCAGCGCCTTGTCGGCGGCGGCCTTGTCGCTGCCCCCCAGCCAGCCGTCGACGGCGGCGACATGCTGCTCCGCCGGCAGCGCCACGTAGCGGTCCAGCCAGTACTGCTGCAGCTGGCGGTCCATCGCCGGCACGTAGCGGCGCTCCATCTGCTTGAGGCTGCCCTCGATCACCGGCAGGTCGCGCTGCTGGTAGCCGGACTCGCGCTCGGCATCGGGCTTCTGCTTCTCGATGGCGAGGCGGTACAGGCTCACCGCGGTACCCAGCACGCCGCTGCGGTTGAAGCTGCCCAGCACCAGGTCACGCTCTTGCGTCAGCTTGGCGTCTTCCACCAGCTTCACCAGCGTCGCGTGCGCGTCCAGTGCCGGCTTGCCGGCCTCGCCCTGCCCCTGCAGCCAGCCCAGCACCGCCGCTTCCTCGCGGCGCTTGAAGCCCAGCACGTCGTTACGGGCGAAGCCCTCGAGCTGGCCATCGAAGTTCTTGCTGGTGTTGTTCCAGCTGGCCATGGTGGCGGCGTACTTCACCGCGATGTCGGGATTGTCCTTGCCTGCCGCCTCGACCAGCGCGATCTGGTCCTTGAATGCCTTGGAAATGGCCGGATAGCGCCATGCCTGGGTGTTCTCGAACTCCGCCGCCAGCGCGTAGCGGTCGGTGCGGCCCGGATAGCCCGCCACCATCACGAAGTCGCCCGCGCCCAGCGGCTTGTCGGCGATCTTCAGCCAGTGCTTCGGCTGGTAGGGCACGTTGTCCTTGCTGAACGCCGCCGGCTTGCCGTCCTTGCCCACGTAGGCGCGGTAGAACGAGAAGTCGCCGGTGTGGCGCGGCCACATCCAGTTGTCGATGTCGCCGCCGAACTTGCCGACGCTGGCGGGCGGCGCGTAGGCCAGCCGCACGTCCTTGATCTCGAGATTCTTGAACAGGCGGTAGGTATTGCCACCCATGAAGCTGTAGACGCGGCAGCGGTAGCCGGCGTCGGCCTCGCAGGCACTGGTGGTCTTCTTCTCGAACGCTTCGAGCGCGTCGGCGCGCGCGACCGGGTCGCTGCCCGCCGCCGCCATCGCCGCCTTGGCGTCCGCGGTGACGTCGGTGATGTCCTCCAGCACGTAGATGCGCGCGTTGGGACCGGCCGAGAGCTCATCGGCCGGGGTGGCCGGGTTGAAGCCGTCGCGGATCAGGTTCTTGTCGGCGGTCGAATTCAGCTGGATCGCGCCATAGGCGCAGTGGTGGTTGGTCGCCACTAGGCCCTGGGGCGAGACGAAGCTGGCGGTGCAACCGCCCAGCGACACCACCGCGCCCATCGGGTCGCCGGTGAGGTTGGCCAGCTGCTTCGGGTCCAGCTTCAGGCCGGCCTTCTTCAGCGGGCCGGCGATTTCCGGCAGCTGCTGCGGCACCCACATGCCTTCGTCGGCATGCACGGCGGCGGCGAAACTGGCGGTGGCCGCGGCGACGGCCGCGGCGAGGAGGGTCTTGCGCATCATCGTTGTCCTTGGTGTTTGCATCGGGGGAACGCGGGAATCGGTTTACTCGGCGGGCAGCTGCATTTCCTGCAGCAGGTGCGGCGCCGGATAGACCTTGGCCAGCAGCCAGCGCAGGTAGCGCATGTCCACGTGGATCGCGCGCTTGTAGCGCGGGTCGAACATCCAGCTGGCGCTGACCGCCTCCCAGTTGCTGTCGAAGTTCAGGCCGATCAGCTTGCCCTGCGCGTCCAGCACCGGCGAGCCGGAATTGCCGCCGGTGGTGTCGAGGTTGGTCATGAAGTCGACGGTCTGGGTCTTCAGTTCCGGGTCGGCGGTGCTGCCGAAATCGCCCTTGGCGATCGCGTCCAGCAGCGGCTTCGGCGCGTCGAACGGCTCGACGCCGGTCGCCTTCTCGACGATGCCGGCCACCGTGGTCAGCGGGCGGTAGTCCATGCCGTCGCGTGGCGACAGCGGGCTGACCTTGCCATAGCTGATGCGCAGGGTGGAATTGGCGTCCGGGTAGACCGCCCTGCCCTGCGAATTGCGGTAGGCGATCAGCGCCTGCATGTAGGCCGGGCGCAGCCGCAGCAGCTCGCCGGCGCGCTGCTTGGCTTCCGCTTCCAGACGCAGCAGCGCCGGCTGCAGGGTGGCGGCGGCCTTGAGCAGGGCATCGTCCGATGCAGCCAGCGCGGCGGCGTCGAGCTTCAGCGCCGCCATACGCGTGGCTTCGTCGCCGAGCCTGGTGCCGGCATACAGCGCGTCGAGCCGCTGCGCGGCCTCGGCTTCGTTGCTGCCGAACACGGCATCGAACTCGGCCACGCGCTGCCCGGCCGGCAGCGCGAAATAGCGCTTCAGCGCGTAACGCAGGGTGGCCTTTTCCACCTCCGGGTCATAGCGGCGCTGCAGCTGCTTCAGGCCGCCCTCGATCAGCGCCTCGTCGCGCTGCTGGAAGCCGGTTTCGCGCTGCGCATCCGGCTTGCCGCGCTCCAGCGCCAGCCGCTGCAACGTCACCGCCGAACCCAGCAGGCCGGGGCGCAGGAACGGGAGAATGAAGTCGCGTTCGCGGTTGGCGTCGTCGGCATCCAGTTCCGCCTGCATCGCGCGGATGTCGGCCAGCTTCGCCTTCGCCCCGGGCTGCTTGCCCAGCCAGACCAGCATCGCCGCCTCGTCCTCGCGCCGCACCCGCACCGCGTCGCTGCGGCGCAGGCCTTCCAGCTCGCCCTGCGCGCGCTTGAGCGTGTTCTTGTAGCCGGCGACGCTGGAGGCATAGGCCACCTGCTTCGACTTGCTGCCGGCGCTGGCCCGCTCGACGGTGTCGATCAGGCCGTCGTACATCGCCACCCGGGTGGGCAGCAGCCAGTCGATCTGGCCGGCGAATTCGGAAGCGGTGCGATGGCGGAAGGTGCGGCCCGGGTAGCCCGCCACCATCGCGAAATCGCCCGCCTTCACCGGCGCGGTCGATACCGTCAGGTGCGCGGGCGGCGCATAGGGGACGTTGTCCTTGCTGTACGCGGCCGGCTTGCCATCCTTGCCGACGTAGGCGCGGTAGAAGGTGAAATCGCCGGTGTGGCGCGGCCACATGAAATTGTCGATCTCGTCACCGTAGTTGCCGATCGCGCGCGGCGGCGCGTAGACGAGGCGGATGTCCTTCAGTTCCAGCTGCTTGATCAGGTAGAAATCGCTGCCGTAGTACATGTCGGCGACGCTGCAGCGATGGCCGGCATCGGCCTCGCACTCGGCGACCGCGGTCTTCTTCGCCGCATCCACGGCATCGTAATAGGCGCGCCCGGTCTTGCCCTTCGCGCCGGCAAGGATGCGGTCGGTGACCTTGTCGAAGCCCACCGTCACCCAGATCCGCGAGGCCGGGCCGGCCGAAACTTCGTCGGCGCGGGTGGCGGCGATGAAACCGTCCTGGATCAGGTTCTTCTCGGGCGTCGAGTTCAACTGGATCGCGCCCATCGCGCAGTGGTGGTTGGTCACCACCAGCCCGTCCGGCGAGACGAAGCTGGCGGTGCAGCCGCCCAGCGACACCACCGCGGACAGCGGCGGCTTGGTCACGTCGGCCAGCTGGGCGGGATCGCCCTTGAAACCGGCGGCCTGCAGCTGGGCGGCCAGCTGCGGCAGCTGCGAGGGCATCCACATGCCTTCGTCGGCATGGGCCGCGCCGCCGGCGAGGGTCATCGCCAGGGCGGCGGTCAGGGTGCGTTTACGCATGGGTGGGGCTCCGGAACGGCAAACCTGTATTAGACCACCCCCGCCACGCGACGGCCCGTGACCTTGGCCAGGCACGGCCAAGGGTGGGAACGGCGGTAAAATGGCGGTCTTATCCCGACCGGTCATGGACATGACGCAAGCGAACACGATGCGGGCGCTGGTCAAGCGCGAAGCCGCCAAGGGCATCTGGATGGAACAGGTGCCGGTGCCGGTGCCGGGCCCGAACGAGGTCCTGGTCAAGCTGGAGAAGACCGCCATCTGCGGGACCGACCTGCACATCTATCTGTGGGACGACTGGAGCCAGCGCACCATCCAGCCGGGGCTGACCATCGGCCACGAGTTCGTCGGCCGCATCGCCCAGCTCGGGTCGGCGGTCACCGGTTACGAAGTCGGCCAGCGCGTCTCGGCCGAGGGCCACATCGTGTGCGGCCACTGCCGCAACTGCCGCGGCGGCCGCCCGCACCTGTGCCCGAACACGGTGGGCATCGGCGTGAACCGCAACGGCGCCTTCGCCGAATACATGACCATGCCGGCCAGCAACCTGTGGCCGATCCCCGACCAGATCCCGTCGGAATTGGCCGCGTTCTTCGACCCCTACGGCAACGCCGCGCACTGCGCGCTGGAATTCGACGTGATCGGCGAGGACGTGCTGATCACCGGCGCCGGCCCGATCGGAATCATCGCCGCGGGCATCTGCAAGCACATCGGCGCACGCAACGTCGTGGTCACCGACGTCAACGACTACCGTCTGAAGCTGGCCGCCGACATGGGCGCCACCCGGGTGGTCAACGTCGCCAACACCTCGCTCAAGGACGTGATGGCCGACCTGCACATGGAAGGCTTCGACGTCGGGCTGGAGATGAGCGGCAATCCGCGCGCCTTCAACGACATGCTCGACTGCATGTACCACGGCGGCAAGATCGCGATGCTCGGCATCATGCCCAAGGGCGCCGGCTGCGACTGGGACAAGATCATCTTCAAGGGCCTCACCGTGCAGGGCATCTACGGCCGCAAGATGTACGAGACTTGGTACAAGATGACCCAGCTGGTGCTGTCCGGCTTCCCGCTGGGCAAGGTACTGACCCACCAGCTGCCGGTGGAGGACTTCCAGAAGGGTTTCGACCTGATGGAGGCGGGCAAGGCCGGCAAGGTGGTGCTGAGCTGGTACTGAGGCGCGCATCGCCCCACGAAAAAAGGCGCCTCGCGGCGCCTTTTTCCTTTTGCAGGCCGCTGCGTCAGCGCGCGAACTTCACCGCCAGCATCAGGCGGTCATCGGCCAGTCGGCCGAAGTTCTCATGCCCCGGATGGTCGACCCCGTAGTAGCCCAGCGAAACATCGGCAGGACCGAAACTGCGGCTGATGGCCAAGCCCCAGTCGGTGCAGTCCTTCGCCACGCCACTGTCGGCGAACACGCTGCGGCCCACGTTGGCGGACAGGGTGAGGTCGTTCGGCAGCGCCCAGTCGTGGGCCAGGCCGTAGTACCAGCCGGCGGTGTCGCTGCCCCAGACATCATTCGTATAGCCGACGGTCAGCGCCCAGTTTTCGGCGATGGTCGCAGTGGTGATCAGCTCGTTGTAGGCCAGCTCACTGGCACCCGGGTAGGTGTAACGATTGAGCGCGATGTCGAGGTTGACCTTGTCGGTGGCGTCGAAACCGTAGCCAACGAAGTAATCCACTTCGACGCTCGGGCTGTCTTCGCCGAAGTCCACGCCGGAGGCGAAGCTACCCACGTACAGGCCGGAGGCCGAGGTCCAGGTCACGGTACCCTGCACGGTCGCCTTTTCATCGGTCTGCGAGGCCCCGCGGAACAGGTAATCGGACACTGCGCTGACTTCCCAGCTGATGGACGAAGCGGGCGCATCGCCATCGCCCGCGCTGGCGGCGAAGGGCGCGGACAGCAGCAACAGGGCGATGGCGAGCGGGCGGCGGAATAGGGTCATGGGAGGCTCTGCAGTGGGCCGTTGGGTGGGATTACGACATTTTAACATTCGATTTCCAGTGCGAAGGACCTGCCGGTCGTAGCCGCCGCACCGGAAGCAATAACGGCCGCCGGCTAGAATCTGTAGCCCTGCCCTTACCCGCAACGACCACGCCATGACCAACGCTGCTTCGCTAACCCGGCACTACGCCGAGGAACTGGACAACATCCGCGCACAGGGGCTGTTCAAGTCCGAACGCGTCATTACCTCGCCGCAATCGGCCGAGATCGAGCTAGCGGATGGCCGCAAGGTGCTGAACTTCTGCGCCAACAACTACCTCGGCCTGGCCGACCACCCAGGCGTGATCGCCGCGGCCAAGGACGCGCTGGACAGCCACGGCTTCGGCATGGCCAGCGTGCGCTTCATCTGCGGCACCCAGGACCTGCACAAGCAGCTGGAGCAGACCATCGCCGACTTCTTCGGCACCGAGGACACCATCCTCTACGCCGCCTGCTTCGACGCCAACGGCGGGCTGTTCGAGCCGCTGCTGGACGAGAACGACGCGATCATCTCCGATGCGCTCAACCACGCCTCGATCATCGACGGCGTGCGCCTGTGCAAGGCCAAGCGCTACCGCTACGCCAACTGCGACATGGCCGATCTGGAGAAGCAGCTGCAGCAGGCCAGGGCCGACGGCGCGCGCACGATCATGATCACCACCGACGGCGTGTTCTCGATGGACGGCTTCATCGCGCCGCTGGACCAAATCACTGCGCTGGCGAAGCAGTACGGCGCACTGGTGCATATCGACGAATGCCACGCCACCGGCTTCCTCGGCGCCACCGGCCGCGGCAGCGCCGAGGTCAAGGGCGTGCTGGACCGGATCGACATCTTCACCGGCACCCTCGGCAAGGCCATGGGCGGCGCGCTCGGCGGCTTCACCACGGCAAGGAAGGAAGTGATCGAGCTGCTGCGCCAGCGCTCGCGCCCCTACCTGTTCTCCAATTCGCTGCCGCCGCACGTGGTGGCAGCGGGCATCAAGGCCTTCGAGATGCTCTCGTCCGCGGGCGAGCTACGCGACCGCCTGCGCGAGAACACCGCCTATTTCCGCGAGCGCATGACCGCCGCGGGCTTCGACATCAAGCCGGGCGTGCACCCGATTTCGCCGGTGATGCTGTACGACGCCCCGCTGGCGCAGCGCTTCGCCGAGCGGCTGCTGGAGGAAGGCATCTACGCGATCGGTTTCTTCTTCCCGGTGGTGCCCAAGGGCCAGGCGCGCATCCGCACCCAGATCTCCGCTGCGCACACCCGCGAGCACCTCGACCGCGCCATCGACGCGTTCATCCGCATCGGCCGCGAGCTTGGCGTGCTGAAGGCCTGAGGCTCAGTCGCCGCCGAGCGCGGCGATTTCACCGGGGCTCAGTTCGCGCCACTGGCCCTTCGGCAGTTCGCCAAGGGCCAGCGGCCCGATCGCTACCCGCACCAGCCGCAGCACGCCGATGTCGAAGGCTGCCAGCAGGCGGCGGATCTGGCGGTTGCGGCCCTCGTCCAGTACGACCTCCAGCCATGCGTGCTTGCCACCGGCGCGCAGCAGCGTGGCGGATGCGGCATGCAACCATTCGCCGTCCACCGCCACCCCGGACTGCAGCGCCGACAGCGTTGCCGCACCGGGGATGCAGTCCACCTGGACGTGATAGGCCTTGTTCGGGCCGCGCGCCGGGTCGGTGATGCCGGCCGCCCAGCGCGGGTCGCTGGAGAACAGCAGCAGGCCTTCGCTGGCCTTGTCGAGGCGGCCCACCGGTGCGATCCAGCCGAGGCCTGCACCGTCGAAGCAGCGGTACACGGTGTCGCGGCCACGCTCGTCGCTGGCCGTGGTGACTAGCCCTCGGGGCTTGTTGAGCATCAGGTAGCGCGGCGCGCCCTGTTCCGGCGCGGCGCCATCGATGTCGATGCGCGCCTGCCCTAGGTCAGCCGGGTGTTCGGGATCGCGCACCACGCGCCCGTCGAGGCGCACGCGGCCATCGCGGATGAGCCGTTCGGCTTGGCTGCGCGAACACAGCCCGCGCTTGGACAGCACCCTTGCCAGCCCGTGGCGCACGCCCATGCGCGGCAGGGGCCGTCAATTGACCGACTTGGTCTCCGCCGCGGGCACGGTTTCGGGCGCAGCGGCTTCCGCAGCATCCTTGCGCCCGACCACGCGCACGCCCCGCGACTTCATCCACGCGTCGAACTCGTCCGCGGTCATGCGCTTGCCGTTCTGGGTCATGTTGAAACGCCACGGCGTGTTGTCGAACGCGGTCTGCGGCTTGTAGGCGGCCGGGTCGATGCCCGCGGCACCCGGCGCGGCCGACTTCGCCATCGCACGGCAACCATCGACGCGGATTCGCGCCAGCACGTTGTCCACCGACAGCGCCTCGTCGAATGACTGCGCCAGCACCCCACTGGCACCACCCAGCTGGGTGATGGCCGGGGCGAACTCGGTGGCGACGGCGGAAATCACGGTCGGGCGGACCGGCACGGCCGAGACGACGCTGGTCGCGCACACGTCGCCGCCCGCCTGCGCAAACCCCGGAACGGCAAGCAAGGACAGCACACAGGCGCGGAACATGGACGACATGGCAACTCAACTCCCCGACGGACCGCGACAGTGTAGGCGCTGGCTGCGCCACACCGCAATTCAACGCAACCCGCGCCTCTAAAAAAAACGAAGCCCGGCACTGGGCCGGGCTTCGCTACCTCACGAACGACAGCCGGGATTACAGGCTGTTCAGCTCGGTGCGGCGGTTGGTCTCGCTCTTGCAGCCCGGCAGGGCCTGGCCCTTGTCTTCCAGCGGACGGCTCTCGCCGTAACCGGTCGGACCGGTCATGCGGCCGGCATCCACGCCGTTGCTGGTCAGGTAGTCATAGACCGCCTTCGCGCGACGCTCGGACAGGCTCTGGTTGTAGGCGTCGGTACCGCACTGGTCGGTGTGGCCGGCGACTTCAACCTTCAGCTCCGGATAGCGCTTCAGGATCTCGACGGCCTCGTTGAGGATCGCCACTGCGTCGGAGCGCAGGGTCGACTTGTCGAAATCGAAGTTCACGCCCTTCAGGTCGATCGAAACCGGCACCGGGCAGCCGTCCGGACCGATGGTCTGGCCAGCCTGCGAACCCGGGCACTTGTCGTTGCAGTTGTTGACGCCGTCGCCGTCGTCATCCATGTCGGCGCAGGTCTGCTGCGGCGCCGGGGCCGGGGCAATCGCGGCAACCGGCTCCGGGCCGAGGGCGATGGTCAGGCCGACCGAAGCCAGCAGGTCGGTGAACTGATCCTGCTGCTCGCCGATACGGGCCTGCTGGTCGTCGAAGTCGACGCGGGTGCCCACTTCGGTACGCACGTTCACGCGACCGAAATCACCCTGCAGGCCGACGCCGAGGTTGACCGCCAGGTTGGAATCCTTGTGGTCCGCCGGCGAAGTCGGCAGGGTGGTCACGAATTCTTCCTCGTGACGCTGCCAGCCCAGGCCGCCGCGCAGGTAGGGCCACCACTTGGAGTCGGCGTTGCGGAAGTGGTAACGACCGTCCAGGGAGACGCCGTACTGGCTCCACCACAGGTTCGGATTGATGGACTTCTCGGGATTCTGGTAGTTCAGCTCGGTTTCCAGCGAGAAGCGCTGGGTGAGGAACTTGCCGAAGCCGATGGTGCCGAAGAGCGCGTCTTCAGTGCCACGATCCGAGTCCTGGAAATTGATACCGGTCGAACCGGAAACGTACCAGCGATCGTCGAACTCCTGGGCAGACGCAGCCTGCGCCAGACCCAGACCACCCAGGAGGGCGGCGCAGAGGAGTTTCTTGTTCATGTTCAGCTCCTTGATTCAGTGAAAGAAACCGTGACGCAGGTTTTAAAGCGCTTGCTCCAGACGGCAGTTCCGGCGCTTGGCGCACGTTACAGCCGGGCACGTGAAAGCCACGTTAACACTAACATAACGGATAAATGCCTGCAAAGTTGAGTCGCCGCTCCGGCAATCCTCGCCAGCGAGCATGCACCCAACCATACCCGACGGTATGCTACGGCGATGACGACTCCCTACCCGCACCTGTTCGCCCCGCTCGAGCTGGGTTTCACCACCCTGCGCAACCGCGTCCTGATGGGCTCGATGCATACCGGGCTGGAAGACCACGCGACCGATTTCCCGAAGCTGGCCGCCTATTTCGCCGAACGCGCGCAAGGCGGCGTTGGGCTGATGGTGACCGGCGGCTTCGCGCCCAATATCGTCGGCTGGCTCAAGCCGTTTGCCGGCAGGCTGTCCCTGCCCTGGCACGTGCGCCGGCATCGGCAGGTGACGTCCGCGGTGCATGCGCATGACGGCAAGCTTTGCCTGCAGCTGCTGCACGCCGGTCGCTATGCCTACCACCCGCTGTCGGTGGCGCCTTCGCGATTGAAGTCGGCGATCAATCCGTTCACCCCGCGTGCGCTGTCTGCACGCGGCATCGAGCGCCAGGTCCGCGATTTCGCCACCGCCGCGATGCTGGCCCGCGAGGCCGGCTACGACGGCGTCGAGATCATGGGTTCGGAAGGCTACCTGCTGAACGAATTCACCACTTCGCGGGTGAACCACCGCAGCGATGGCTGGGGCGGAGATCCCAACGGCCGGATGCGCTTCGCCGTCGAAATCGTGCGTCGCGTGCGCGAGGCTTGCGGGCCGGACTTCATCCTCATCTACCGGCTGTCGCTGCTCGACCTCGTTGAAGGCGGCAACGACTGGGACGCCATCGTCGCCCAGGCCAAGGCGGTGGAGGCCGCCGGCGCCACCATCATCAATAGCGGCATCGGCTGGCACGAGGCGCGCATCCCCACCATCGCCACGTCGGTGCCGCGCGCCGCATTCACCGGCGCCACCGCCAAGCTACGGCCGCACGTGTCGCTGCCTCTGGTCGCCAGCAACCGCATCAACATGCCCGACGTGGCCGAGGCGGTGCTGGCCGCGGGCGACGCTAACCTGGTCTCGATGGCCCGCCCGCTGCTGGCGGATCCGCAGTGGGTGGACAAGGCGCGGGCCGGTCGCAGCCATGCCATCAACACCTGCATCGCCTGCAACCAGGCCTGCCTGGACCACGTGTTCGAGAACAAGCGCGCCAGCTGCCTGGTCAATCCGCGCGCCTGCGCCGAGACCGAGCTGAACTTCGCCCCGACGGCATCGCCGAAAACCATCGCCGTGGTCGGCGCCGGCCCGGCCGGCCTGGCCTGCGCCACCGAAGCCGCAGGACGCGGCCATCGGGTGACCCTGTTCGACGGGGGCAGCGAGATCGGCGGCCAGTTCAACCTGGCCAAGCGCATCCCCGGCAAGGAGGAGTTCCACGAACCGCTGCGCTATTTCCGCCACCGCATCGAAGAGACCGGCGTTGACCTGCGCCTGGGCACCTGGGTGGACGCGGATGCGCTGGAAGGGTTCGATGAAGTCGTCGTCGCCACCGGCGTCACCCCGCGCGGGGTAGATATCCCGGGCGCAGGCCACGCCAGCGTCGTCAGCTACCTGGACGTGCTGGAAGGCCGGGTCGAAGTCGGCGGCAAGGTGGCGATCATCGGCGCCGGCGGCATCGGCTTCGATGTCGCCGAGTACCTGGTGCAGGCCGGCACCTCGCCGACGCTGGATCCGGCGCGCTGGATGGCCGAATGGGGCGTGGACCCGACCTTCACCGCGCCGGGCGGACTGGCGCAGCCGCATCCGGAGCCACCGGCGCGGCAGGTCTGGCTGCTGCAGCGCTCGCCCGGCAAACCGGGCGCCCGGCTAGGCAAGACCACCGGCTGGATCCATCGCGCCACCCTCAAGGCCAAGGCAGTGAAGATGCTGGGCGGCGTGGAGTACTTGGGCGTGGACGACGACGGCCTGCATATCCGGGTGGACGGCAGCAACCAGGTCCTGCCGGTCGACCACGTGGTGGTCTGCGCCGGTCAGGAGCCCCGCCGCGCGCTGTTCGATGCACTGCTGGCGCGCGGTCGCAAGCCGCATCTGATCGGTGGCGCCAAACTCGCTGCGGAGCTGGATGCCAAGCGCGCCATCGACGAAGGCAGCCGTCTGGCGGCGTCGCTCTGAGGCCGGCCGGCGACGGACAAAACCGCCCGTGAAATCCCGATCCCGTCACAGATCCGACATCCCCCATTCAGCCAACGTTCGGGAATCAACCCCTACCTTGCGCCAACTTTTGGCCTGACCCACCGCCCATTCGCGTGATTGTCAGGTACACCGGCACGCCGGCCGAACCCATAACGGGACGGCGCGCCCGGGCAAAGGCCGCCATAGAGCAGCCGCCCTCCCCAGTACGCCATGACGCAGGCGTGCGGCATCCGCAACACACGATGCCTGCCCTGCGCCGCAACGGAGCAAGGAGTCCGACATGAAACTGGCGTGGATACTCTGGCTGTCGCACGTGTTGCCGCAGCCGGCCGCAGATTCGCTGTGCCTGTCCACCACTGTCTACCTGGAAGCGCGCGACCAGTCCGTCCTTGGCCAGCAGGCCGTGGCGGAAGTCGCATTGCGCCGCCGCGACAGTGGCCTATGGGGTCACAACCTGTGCCAGGTGGTGACCGCACGCAAGCAGTTCGCACCCACCATCGTCTCGCCGCAGACCCGCCTGTCCAATATCCAGGCGTGGTCGGAGGCAGTGGGTGTCGCGCTGGAATCCGAGCGCAACTGGGCGTTGCCGCGCGACCAGCGCAAGCTGGTGGTGCCCGGCGCCAGCCATTTCGCCGCCCACGCCATCGCCAGCCCGAGCTGGAACAGCGCCTTCCAGGTGGCAACCATCGGCGACCACACCTTCTATAAGGTACAGAGCCTGCGACCGGCCAAGCGCGGCTGATCGAAACGCGCGGCACGCTGCGTTGCGCGCAGCGGCATCGACGCGGCGGTGCGGATTGCGGGATAGTCGTGGGCCTTCTCCAACGAGGCCACATGATGAAGCTCTACAGTTCGCCGGGCGCCTGCTCGCTCACCGACCACATCGTCCTGCAGTGGATCGGCGCGCCGTTCGAAGTGCAGCTCGTCTCCCGCGAGCAACGCAACACCCCGGAGTTCCGTGCCATCAACCCCGCCGGCGCGGTACCGGCGCTGCAGGTAGGCGACTGGGTGCTGACCCAGAACTCGGCGATCCTGCACTACCTGACCGACCGCTTCCCCGAAGCCGGCCTGTGCGGCGACGGCAGCCCCGAAAGCCGCGCCGAGGTCAACCGCTGGCTGGCCTTCGTCAATGCCGACCTGCACCCGGCGTTCAAACCGCTGTTCGGCGCCACCGCCTATCTCGAGGACCCGGCGCTGATCGCGAAGTCGCATGACGCCGCACGCAAGCAGCTGCGCGCGTTGTTCGAGCGCGCCGACGCCCAGCTGGCGGGGCGCGACTGGTTGGCCGGAAGCCGCTCGATCGCCGATCCCTACCTGTTCGTTGTCACCCAGTGGGCGAAGAAGACGGGGGTGGATCTGTCCGGCCTGGACAACCTGGCCCGCTTCGACGCGCACATGGCCGCCGATGCCGGCGTGCAGGCGGCGATGAAGGCCGAAGGCCTGCTCTGAGCTCCCGCCGCCGCAAGACGAAAAAGGCCGCGTGCGAACGCGGCCTTTTCCATGGATCGCAAGGACCTCAGCGCTGGTCGATCGGCACGAAGGTGCGGTCTTCCGGCCCGGTGTAGTTCGCGGACGGGCGGATGATCTTGCCGTCGATGCGCTGTTCGATCACGTGCGCGCTCCAACCGGAGGTGCGGGCGATCACGAACAGCGGGGTGAACATCGCGGTGGGCACGCCCATCATGTGGTAGCTGACCGCGCTGAACCAGTCGAGGTTGGGGAACATCTTCTTGATGTCCCACATCACCGACTCCAGGCGCTCGGCGATGTCGTACATCTTCGTGTTGCCCTGTTCCTCGGACAGATCCTTCGCGACCTGCTTGATCACCTTGTTGCGCGGATCCGACACGGTGTAGACCGGGTGGCCGAAACCGATGACCACTTCCTTAGCGGAAACGCGGGCCTTGATGTCGGCCTCGGCCTCGTCCGGCGTCTCGTAGCGCTTCTGGATCTCGAACGCGACCTCGTTGGCGCCACCGTGCTTGGGCCCGCGCAGCGCACCGATGCCGCCAGCGATGCAGGAATGCATGTCGCTGCCGGTGCCGGCGATCACGCGGCAGGTGAAGGTGGAGGCGTTGAACTCGTGCTCGGCGTACAGGATCAGCGAGGTGTGCATCGCCCGCACCCACGATTCCGGCGGCGGCTCGCCGTGCAGCAGGTGCAGGAAGTGGCCGCCGATGGAATCGTCATCGGTCTCGACGTCGATGACCCGGCCGTTGTGGCTGTAGTGGTACCAGTACAGCAACATCGAACCCAGGCTGGCCATCAGCTTGTCGGCGATGTCGCGCGCGCCCGGATGGTTGTGGTCGTCCTTCTCCGGCGACACGCAGCCCAGCACGGACACGCCGGTGCGCATCACGTCCATCGGGTGCGCCGACGGCGGCAGTTCCTCCAGCGCGGCCTTGACCGCCGCGGGGATGCCGCGCAGCGACTTCAGCTTGGCTTTGTAAGCACGCAGCTCGGCCCGGTTCGGCAGCTTGCCGTGCACCAGCAGGTGGGCGATTTCCTCGAACTCGCTGGTGGTGGCCAGGTCCAGGATGTCGTAGCCGCGATAGTGCAGGTCGTTGCCGCTGCGACCGACGGTGCACAGCGCGGTGTTGCCGGCGGCGGTGCCGCTCAGGGCGACGGATTTCTTCGGCTTGAACGTGGGGGTTGCGGTCTGTTCGCTCATCGATGTGTCCTCCGGCTTATTTCGTCTGCGCAAACAGCGTGTCGAGCTTGTCCTCGTAGGCGTGGTAGCCCAGGAAGTCGTACAGCTCGGCGCGGGTCTGCAGGGTGTCGATGATGTTCTTCTGGGTGCCTTCGCGGCGCACCGTCTCGTAGAAATGCAGCGCCGCCTTGTTCATCGCGCGGTACGCGCCGCAGCAGTACAAGGCGATGTCGACGCCGGCTTCGCGCAGCTCGTCGGTGGTGAAGAACGGCGTGCTGCCGAACTCGGTCAGGTTGGCGAGGATCGGCACCTGCACCGCCGCCTTGAACTTGCGGTAGTCGTCCAGCGTCCTCATCGCCTCGGGGAAGATCATGTCGGCACCCGCCTCGACGTAGGCCACCGCGCGCTCGATGGCGCTGTCGATGCCCTCCACCGCGGCCGCGTCGGTGCGCGCCATGATCACGAAGCCGGCATCGGTGCGCGCGTCCACCGCCGCCTTCACCCGGTCGACCATCTCGTCCTTCGTCACCACTTCCTTGCCGGGACGATGGCCGCAGCGCTTCTGCCCGACCTGGTCTTCCATGTGCACGGCGGCCACGCCGACGCGTTCGAAATTACGAATGGTGCGGCCGATGTTGAACGCCCCGCCCCAGCCGGTATCGATGTCGACCAGCAGCGGCATGCCGGTGGCGTCCACGATCCGGCGCGCGTCCGTGAGCACGTCTTCCATGGTGCTGATGCCGAGGTCGGGCATGCCCAGCGAATTGGCCGCCACGCCGCCACCGGACAGGTACAGCGCGCGGTAGCCGGTGCGCTTGGCCATCAGGCCGGCGTAGGCGGTGATGGCGCCCATCACCTGCAGGGGGGTTTCTTCATTCAGCGCCGCGCGAAAGCGCGCACCGGCGGATTGCGTGTCCATGGCCTCTCCTTGCGAATCGTGCATTTTAACGCGGGCACCGGCGGCTGCCGGAAACGAAAACGCCGGGCAGGGCCCGGCGCTTCGTGGCTCGTGATGGCATACCGCTCAGAGCAGGTGGGCAACGCCCGCGCGCTCTTCTTCCAGCTCGGCCAGCGTCTTGTCCATGGCGGCGCGGCTGAACTCGTCCACCGGCAGGCCTTCGACGCGGGTGTATTCGCCGTTCGCGCAGGTCACCGGCACGCCGTACATCACGGTTTCCGGGATGCCGTAGCTGCCGTCGGACGGCACGCCCATGGTCACCCACTTGCCGTTGGTGCCCAGCGCCCAGTCGCGCATGTGGTCGATGGCGGCATTGGCGGCCGAAGCCGCCGAGGACAGGCCGCGCGCCTCGATGATGGCGGCGCCGCGCTTGCCGACGGTCGGGATGAAGGTGTTCGCGTTCCACTCGGCGTCGTTGATCTTGTCCTTCAGCGACGCGCCGTTGACGGTGGCGAAGCGGTAGTCCGGGTACATGGTCGGGCTGTGGTTGCCCCACACGACCAGCTTCTCGATGTCGGCCACGGCCACGCCGGCCTTGTTCGCCAGCTGCGACAGCGCGCGATTGTGGTCGAGGCGCAGCATCGCGGTGAAGTTCTTGGCCGGCAGGTCCGGCGCCGACTTCATGGCGATGTAGGCATTGGTGTTGGCCGGGTTGCCGACCACCAGCACCTTGACGTTGCGGCTGGCGACCTTGTTCAGCGCGGCGCCCTGGGCGGTGAAGATCTTGGCGTTCTCCAGCAGCAGGTCCTTGCGCTCCATGCCCGGGCCGCGCGGACGCGCGCCGACCAGCAGGGCGTAGTCGGCGTCCTTGAACGCGACCTCGGCGTCATCGGTGCCGACCATGCCGGCCAGCAGCGGGAACGCACAGTCTTCCAGTTCCATCATCACGCCGCGCAACGCGGCCTGGGCCTTCTCCATCGGCAGTTCCAGCATCTGCAGGATCACCGGCTGGTCCTTGCCCAGCATTTCGCCGGAGGCGATGCGGAACAGCAGGGCGTAGCCGATCTGGCCGGCGGCGCCGGTGACGGCAACTCGAACGGGGGCTTTCATGTCATGGACTCCTGTGGGGTGGCGGGGCCAAGCCCGCCGGAGGAATGGATGGATCCGGGCTCAGCTGAGCTCGGCGAAGAATTCCTGGAACCGCGCCAGACCGGGGGCCAGCTGCGGGGTCGGGCAGGTGTAGCTGATGCGCAGCGCGCGCGGCTCGCCGAACGCCGAACCCGGCACGCAGGCCACGCCCTTGGCTTCCAGCAGCACGTTGCAGAAATCGACGTCGTCCTCGATCTTCACGCCGTTGTGCGACTTGCCGAACGCGCAGCTGATGTCGGGGAACACGTAGAACGCGCCCTGCGGACGCGGGCAGACCACGCCCGGGATGGCATTCATCACGGCCATGACCTGGTCGCGCTTGGCCTGGAACTCCACCCGCTTCTGCTCCGGCACGTCCTGCGGACCGGTCAGCGCGGCGATGCCGGCGGCGTTGACCACTTCCGGCACGTTGGTGATGTGGTTGGAATTCAGCGTCACCAGTGCCTTGGCCACGACTTCCGGCCCGACCATGAAGCCCAGCCGCCAGCCGGGCATGCCGTAGGTCTTGGACAGCGAGTCGAGGAAGATCACGCGGTCGCGCAGCTCCGGGCGGGCGAGCACGAAGTTGTAGTACTCCAGCCCGTCGAACAGCATCCGGTTGTAGATGTCGTCGGCGATGATCCAGGTGTCCGGATGCTTCACCAGCACGTCGGCCAGCGCGATGACCTCGTCCTTCGTGTACACCATGCCCGTCGGGTTGGACGGGTTGTTGAACAGGAACACCTTGGGCTTCGAGGCCAGCGCCTCGTCGAGCTGCCGCGGGGTCAGCTTGTAGTCCTGGCTGGCAGGGCACGGCAGCAGCTGGATCTTCGCGTTGACGATCTCGGCGATGTCCACGTAGCTGGTCCAGTACGGCGCCGGGAAGGCGATGGTGTCGCCCTCGTCCAGCAGCGCCTCGGCCAGGTTGTAGATCACGTGCTTGGCACCGATGCCGGTGGCGCAATTGGCGCGGGTGTAGCCGGTCAGGCCGATCTGCTCGATGTGCTGCAGCAGCGCGTCCAACAGCGCGTCCGGGCCGCGGTTGCTACCGTACTGGCCGCTGTCCTTCTCCACCGCCTGGCGCGCGGCTTCGTACACGTGCGGACCGGGCAGGAAGTTGGGGACGCCGATGGAGAAGCTGATGATGTCGCGGCCTTCGGCCTTGAGCCGCTTGGCCTTTTCGGCGACCTGCATGATCACGCTGGGCTTGGCGCGGCTCATGCGCTGGGCGAGCTGAGGCATCGTGGGGAACCTCGAAAAATGGCCGCGGATGCGGCAATGGACGTGGGCGAATAACCCCTTGATGTTAGCACAGCGCCCCGCCCCGGCCGTGCCCCACCGATGCCCGGAAACCCAGTCGCCCCGGTGCTTGTAGCCGCGGCCGCAGCTGCCGGCGGACCTGCGCGCCGGGGCCCCGGTCGCGCAGCGGTGCAGCTGCTTGCGCGATACAACCCGGCGGCGTGGCGACGACCGCGCCGCGCCGCCGGCAACAAGCCGTCAGGCGGTCAGGATCTTGTTCCACTCCGCCACGCGGTCGGCCTTGGCGGCCAGCGCGGCATCGGCGTCACCCTCGATCTTCACCGACTTGATGACGTCGCCCTGCTGGACGGCATCGACCACCTCGATCCCTTCGATCACCTTGCCGAACACGGTGTGCTTGCCGTCCAGCCAGCCGCAGGGCACATGGGTGATGAAGAACTGGCTGCCGTTGGTGTTGGGGCCGGCGTTGGCCATCGACAGGACGCCGCGCTCGTGGCCGAGGCCGTTGTTCGCCTCGTCCTCGAAGCGGTAGCCGGGGCCGCCGCGGCCGGAGCCCTCGGGGCAGCCGCCCTGGATCATGAAATCGGCGATCACGCGGTGGAAGTTCAGGCCGTCGTAGAAGCCGCGCTTCGCCAGGTTGACGAAATTGGCCACCGTCAGCGGGGCCTTGTCGGCGGCGAGCTCGACCTTGATCAGGCCGCGGTCGGTGTCGAAATTGGCGATTAGGCTCATTTTGTTCATCTCCGGATGCCCGGGCGGGCACATGAACCCTATATAATAGCCGGCTTCCCATCCGTCATTTCCGCGCCCTGCCGTCTCGTAGACGGTACCCGGGTGCGGTTTCCACGAGCCCCTCCGAATGTCCGTCGAACGCCTCCGCAACATCGCCATCGTCGCCCACGTCGACCATGGCAAGACCACCCTCGTCGATTGCCTGCTGAAGCAGTCCGGCACCCTCAACGAGCGCACGGTGCTGGCCGAGCGGGTGATGGACAGCAACGATCAGGAGAAGGAACGCGGCATCACCATCCTGGCCAAGAACACCGCCATCACCTGGCAGGGCAACCGCATCAACATCGTCGACACCCCCGGCCACGCCGACTTCGGCGGCGAGGTCGAGCGCGTGCTGTCGATGGTCGACTCGGTGCTGATCCTGGTGGACGCGATGGACGGCCCGATGCCGCAGACCCGCTTCGTGACCCAGAAGGCGTTCGCGATGGGCTTCAAGCCGATCGTGGTGGTCAACAAGGTGGACCGCCCCGGCGCGCGCCCGGACTGGGTGATCGACCAGGTGTTCGACCTGTTCGACAAGCTTGGCGCCACCAACGAGCAGCTGGACTTCCCGATCGTCTATGCCTCCGGCCTGAATGGCTACGCCGGCATGGAGGACACCGTGCGCGAAGGCGACATGACCCCGCTGTACGAGGCGATCATGAAGTACGTGCCGGCGCCGCAGGTCGAGGCCGAGGGCCCGTTCCAGATGCGCATCTCGCAGCTGGACTACAACAACTTCGTCGGCGTCATCGGCATCGGCCGCATCCAGCGCGGCACCCTGAAGAAGAACATGCCGGTCACCGTGATCGACCGCGAGGGCAAGAAGCGCCAGGGCAAGGTGCTGCAGGTGCTGGGCTTCATGGGCCTGGAGCGGATCGAGCAGGACAGCGCGGAAGCCGGCGACATCGTCGCCATCTCCGGCATTTCCGAGCTCAGCATCTCCGACACCGTGTGCGCGGTCGACACCCCGGAAGCGCTGCCGGCGCTAACCGTGGACGAGCCGACGATCTCGATGACCTTCCAGGTCAACAATTCGCCGTTCGCCGGCAGCAAGGAGCTATCGGGCGGCAAGTTCCTGACCAGCCGCCAGCTCAAGGACCGGCTGGAGCGCGAGACCGTGCACAACGTGGCGCTGAAGGTCGAGCAGCTCGAGGATGCCGACAAGTTCCTGGTCTCCGGCCGCGGCGAGCTGCACCTGTCGGTGCTGATCGAGAACATGCGCCGCGAGGGCTACGAGCTGGCGGTGTCGCGCCCCGAGGTCATCATCAAGGAAATCGACGGCCAGCTGATGGAGCCGATCGAGCAGCTGGTGGTCGACGTCGAGGAAATCCACCAGGGCGGCGTGATGGAGAAGCTGGGCACCCGCAAGGGCCAGCTGAAGAACATGGAATCCGACGGCAAGGGCCGGGTGCGCCTGGACTACATGATCCCGGCGCGCGGCCTGATCGGCTTCCAGAACGAGTTCAAGACCCTGACCCAG
>JAANMW010001304.1_pt1 | contig 26619 bp, 18 predicted proteins | sample 7279671 | NCBI WGS metagenome assembly JAANMW01 (sample SAMN14094541, study PRJNA606508) | bioreactor metagenome | isolation source: A lab-scale SPAN reactor treating ammonium-rich wastewater day 247 | place: Ireland: Galway | collected 2017-09-19 | reverse complement strand
ACCGGCGCGGTTCGGATCACCGCCAGGGCGAACGCCTGCTCGCCGCCGGCAGCGTCATCGGGCCGCCGGAGATGGCCATCCTCGCCCTCGGTGGTCGCGCCGAGGTGTCGGTCGGCGCCTGGCCGCGCATCGCCGTCATCTCCACCGGCGACGAGCTGGTGGCACCGGGCGCACCCATCGGCGCCGCGCAGATCCGCTCCTCCAACGACCTGGCCATTGCGGCCGCATTGCGCCGGCGCGGCTTCCCCGAGGTATCGCGCAGCCTGCTGCGCGACGACCCGGAGCAACTGGTCCGCGAGATCGGCCACCTGCACGAAACCAACGAGGTGCTGGTCCTCTCCGGTGGCGTGTCCATGGGGCAGTTCGACCATGTGCCGGCGACGCTGGCCGCGCTCGGCGTCGAAGCGATCTTCCACAAGGTACTGCAGCGTCCCGGCCTGCCGCTGTGGTTCGGCCGCAGCAGCGATGGCAGGCTGGTGTTCGCCCTGCCGGGCAACCCGGTCTCAAGCCTGGTGTGCCTGGTGCGCTACGTGCTGCCCGGCCTCGCCCTCGCCATGGGTGCCGGGGAACGCCCGGCACGGTACTGCCGCCTTTCCGCGCCGGTGGACTTCACCGCGGACCTGACCTGCTTCCTGCCGGTCATGCTCGCCTGCGACGATGATGGCGAGGTGACGGCCGTGCCGCGGCCGACCAACACCTCCGGGGATTTCGTCGCACTCGGCGGCACCGACGGCTTCGTCGAGCTGCCGCGCGGACGGGACCACTTTCCCGCCGGCTACGCGGCACGCTTCCACGCCTGGTGATGCCGATGGCCCAGGCCTTCCCGCAGCTGCCGACCCACGCCCAGGGCGCCGCGCAACCACCGCCGCCGGCCGGCAACTGGCTGCAGCAGCTGCTGCGCAATGCCGCCGTGCTGCGCTACACGCGCCGCGCGGTCGAGCTGGTGTGGTCCACCAACCGGCAGCTCACCCTGACACTGGCAGCGGTGACGCTGCTCGCCGGCGTGCTGCCGGCGGTCGCCGCCTGGATCGGCAAGCTGCTCGTGGACGCGGTGGTCGGTCAGGTCAACGCCGTGCATGCCGGCGCCGCGCCGGTCTTCGCCCCGGTGCTGGAGCTGGTGCTGCTGGAGGGGCTGGCCATGGCCGGCCTCGGCGCCGCGCAGCGCGGCATCAATGCCTGCCAGTCGCTGCTGCGCGCCCAGCTCGGCCAGCGCGTCAACGAGATGATCCTCGCCAAGGCGCTGACCCTCGACCTCACGCAGTTCGAGGACGCGGAGTTCTACGACAAGCTGCAGCGGGCGCGCCGCGAGGCCTCGACCCGGCCGCTGTCGCTGGTGATGCGCAGCTTCGCGCTGTTCCAGCAGCTGGTGTCGCTGGCGAGCTTCGGCGTGCTGATCGCGCAGTTCTCGCTGTGGGCGCTGGCGTTGCTGGCGCTGGCCGGCCTGCCGGCCTTCGTCGCCGAGACCAAGTTCTCCGGCGACAACTTCCGGCTGTTCCGCATGCGCGCCCCGGAGGCGCGGCTGCAGAACTACCTGGAGATCGTCATGGCGCGCGAGGACCACGCCAAGGAGGTGCAGCTGTTCCAGCTGGGGCCGATGCTGCTCGATCGCTACCGCGCCATCTTCCGCAAGATCTACGCCGAGGATCGCGCCCTGACGCTGCGTCGGGAGAGCTGGGGCATGGCGCTGGCACTGCTCGGCACCGCGGCGCTCTACGGCGCCTACGCCTGGGTGGCGACCGCGGCGGTGCGCACCGCCATCACGCTCGGCGAGATGACCATGTACCTGGTGCTGTTCCGCCAGGGCCAGGGCGCCATCTCCGCCAGCCTCGGCTCCATCGGCGGCATGTACGAGGACAACCTTTATCTCACCAACCTCTACGAGTACCTGGAGCAGGCGCCGGCCTATCGCTGGGGCACCGGCGCGCGCGGCCCGCAGCCGGAGGATGGCGTGCGCTTCGAGGACGTCTCCTTCACCTATCCGGGCGCGGCGGAGCCGGCGCTCGCAGGCGTGACGCTGCAGATCCGGCCCGGGGAGAGCCTGGCGCTGGTGGGCGAGAACGGCGCGGGCAAGTCCACGCTCATCAAGCTGCTCTGCGGGCTCTACCAGCCGACACGCGGCCGGGTGCTGGTGCACGGGCTCGACGTGCGCGAGTGGGACCCGCAGGCGCTGCGCCGGCAGATCGGTGTCATCTTCCAGGACTTCAACCGCTACCAGTTCACCGTCGGCGAGAACATCGGCGCCGGTGACGTGCAGGCCTTCGCCGACGAGCGGCGCTGGGAGGAATCCGCGCGCAAGGGCATGGCCATGCCGTTCATCGAGCGGCTCGAGAGGCGCTTCGCCACCCAGCTCGGCAGCTGGTTCAGGGGCGGCAAGGAGCTCTCCACCGGGCAATGGCAGAAGATGGCGCTGTCACGCGCCTTCATGCGCATGACGGCAGACATCCTCGTGCTCGACGAGCCCACCGCCTCGATGGACGCCGGCGCCGAGGCGGAGCTGTTCGCCTACTTCCGCCAGCACACCCGCGGGCGCATCTCCATCCTCATCTCGCATCGCTTCTCCACCGTGCGCCAGGCCGACCGCATCGCCGTCATCGAGCACGGCCGGATCAGCGAGTACGGCACGCACGACGAGCTGCTGGTGAAAGACGGCCTGTACGCGAAGCTGTTCCGCCTGCAGGCCGAGGGCTATCGCTAGGCCGGACGCCGGCCTCAGGCCAGCGCCTGTTCCGGCGGCACGGCGCTCAGCCGCTGGGCACGGGCCACCGCCTCGCAGGTGAGCGCACCGCGGTGCACGTTGAGGCCGGCCCGCAGTCCGGCATCCTCGAGCAGCGCGCGGCGGTAGCCCTTCTGCGCCAGCGCCAGCACATAGGGCAGCGTCGCGTTGTTCAGCGCGAAGGTCGAGGTGCGCGGCACCGCGCCGGGCATGTTGGCGACGCAGTAGTGCACCACGCGCTCCTCGACGAAGGTCGGATCGGAGTGCGTGGTGGGACGGCTGGTCTCGAAGCAGCCGCCCTGGTCGATGGCCACGTCCACCAGCACCGAGCCGGGGCGCATGCCGCGGACCATGGCGCGGCTGACCAGCTTCGGCGCCGCGGCGCCCGGCAGCAGCACTGCGCCGATCACCAGGTCGGCATCCGCGACGTAGTGCTCGATGGCATGCACCGTCGAGAAAATGGTGTTGAGGCGGCCGCCGAACTGGAAGTCCAGTTCCTTGAGCCGCGGCAGCGAGCGATCGATGACCGTGACCTGCGCCTCCATGCCCATGGCCACCCGCACCGCGTTGGCGCCCACCACGCCGCCACCGACCACCAGCACGTTGGCCGAACGCACGCCCGGCACGCCGCCGAGCAGGATGCCGGCGCCGCCCGCCTCGCGCTCCAGACAGTGCGCGCCGACCGGCACGGCCATGCGGCCAGCCACTTCGCTCATGGGCGAGAGCAGCGGCAGCGTCCCGCCGGGACCGGTGACAGTCTCGTAGGCAATGGCCACCACGTCGGCGGCCAGCAGCCGCTGCGTCTGCGCGGGGTCGGGCGCGAGGTGCAGATAGGTGAACAGCACCTGCCCCGGCCTTACCAGCGGGAATTCCGGCGCCTGCAGCTCCTTCACCTTGACGATCATCTCCGCCGCCGCATAGACCTCCGCCGCCCCGCTGCCGATGGTTGCGCCGCAGCGGCGGTAATCGGCATCGTCGACGCCGATGCCGGCACCGGCGCCGCTCTCGACCATCACCTCGTGGCCGCAGGCCGTGAGCTCGCGCACGCTGGCGGGCGTCAGCCCGACCCGGTACTCGTGGTCCTTGATCTCCCGGGGCACACCGATGTGCATGGGCTCGCTCTCCTCTCGAAGCCTGGGACAGGCCTGCGGACCCGGGCGATGCCGGGATCCAGGGCCAAGCTAGCCGTTTCGGCCAGGCCGGACAAGAATGGTTCGCGCCGGGGGTAGAATGCAGTCCCCCACAGCACCACATCGAGCGAGGAAGCCGGCCTTGGCCCACGAGGAGAAGAAAGCGCGCGAGTTCGTGCCGTTGTCCATCGCCGTGCTGACGGTATCCGACACGCGCACCCGTGCCGACGACCGCTCCGGCGACCTGCTCGCCTCGCGCATCGAAGCCGCCGGCCACCGCCTGGCCGCCCGCGGCATCGAGAAGGACGACATCTATCGCATCCGCGCCGTGGTCTCCGCCTGGATCGCCGACCCCGAGGTCAATGCCATCATCACCACCGGCGGCACCGGCCTCACCGGCCGCGACGGCACGCCCGAGGCCGTGGCTCCGCTGCTCGACAAGGAGATCGGCGGCTTCGGCGAGCTGTTCCGCAGCCTCTCCTTCGGCGAGATCGGCGCCTCGACGCTGCAGTCCCGCTGCCTGGGCGGCGTCGCCAACGGTACCTTCCTCTTCTGCCTGCCCGGCTCCACCGGCGCCTGCGCCACCGGCTGGGACCGCATCCTCGCCCCGCAGCTCGACTACCGCACGCGGCCGTGCAATTTCGTCGAACTCATCCCGCGGCTGCTGGAGAAGTGACATGACCCAGGCTTCCGCCCCGCATCACCTGCCTGCCCTGGAAGTCCACCAGTTCGCCTGCCTGGACGACAACTACGGCTACCTCATCCGTGACCGCGAGGCCGGCATCTGCGCCAGCGTCGACACGCCCTCCGCCGCTGCCATCGAGGCGGCGCTCGCCGAGACGGGCTGGAAGCTCGACTTCATCTTCAATACCCACCACCACGACGACCACACCGGCGGCAACCTCGAGCTCAAGGCGAGGACCGGCTGCCGCATCATCGGCCCGCGCGCCGACGCCGCGCGCATCCCCGGCATCGACGTGCAGGTCGGCGAGGGCGATGTCGTCATGCTCGGCCGGCACCGCGCGCGCGTGCTGGATACGCCCGGCCATACCCGTGGCCACATCGTCTACGTTTTCGACGAGGACCATGCCGCCTTCGTCGGCGACACGCTGTTCTCCATGGGCTGCGGCCGCCTGTTCGAGGGCACGCCGGCACAGATGTGGACCTCGCTGCAGAAGCTGCGGGCGCTGCCGGCGCCGACCCGCGTGTTCTGCGCCCACGAATACACGCAGAAAAACGCGCACTTCGCCATCGGCCTCGAGCCGGACAACGCCGGACTGCGTGAACGCGTCGCCGAAGTGGACCAGCTGCGCGACCTCGACCTGCCGACGGTGCCCTCCACCATCGGCCGCGAGCGGCTGACCAACCCCTTCCTGCGGCCCGACAGCGCGGAGCTGCAGGCCACCCTCGGGCTCGGCGGCGCGCCGCTGGTCGAGGTCTTCGCCGAGACCCGGCGGCGGCGCAACGAGTTCTAGGCAGCCACGCCCGGAACGGTTACACTGCCGCGCCCTGCGGCAGCGGCCCGGTTCCCGCACCGCTGTCCCGCAGGCCAGTCCCAGTGCGCCCGTAGCTCAGCTGGATAGAGCACCAGGCTACGAACTTGGGGGTCGGGAGTTCGAATCTCTCCGGGCGCGCCACTCTCGCCGCAGCCAGCCGGCCTCCGGGCCGGCTGCGACCCGTCCGGCATCCATCTGGCAGCCCGCCGTTGCATCCTGCATTACGGTAAAAACAGGATGTAACCCGTTTATTTATCGAGCTATAGTTCCTGGCAACAAGGCAAGAAGAGCGCCCCGGCCCAGAAGCCGCAAGGCAGCCCGCCACCGCATGCAGCCAGCCCGATCCCGGAAGCTCCACGGCAGCCAGCCACGACGCGCGCTGGCGCTGCGCATCGCCCTGGCGCGCAGCGAGACCCGTCGCATCCTCGCGGCACTGGCGGCGCCTCCCGCAGTACCCGGGCGCCGCTGACCTCCCCTTCCTCCGCCTGCCCGCCCGCTACTGCGAGATGATCTCGATGGCGTTGACCTCGGGGTCCTCGACCTGGTGGAGGAAGACGATGTTCAGCGTGCCGTCGCTCACCGTCACCGTGGCGGTCTTGACCAGCGCCGTGCGGGCGCCGGCCTCGGCAAAGATGTCGAGCGACGGAATGACGGTCGTGCCCTCGATCTGTACGCCGAAGATGCGCTGGCCCACCGCGAACAGCGGCGAGTAGTTCTCGGCGAAGTGCAGCCGCACCTGGTAGCTGCCATTGGGCACGGTGAAGCTGTACTGCATCTCCGGGCTGCCGCTGTCGTCCCAGCGCTCGGTGCGGTACAGCGTCGGGTCGCTGGTACCGGCGATGCTGGTACTGCCCGGCCAGGCCAGTGCGTGGCCGGTGTTGTAGCCGGAGTCCGCCGCCCAGACGTTGCCGGAGGCATCGGTGTAGGCCGGCCCGCCGACGTTGCGGCGGATGACCGTCACCGGTGCCGAGGAGGTCGTGGCGCTGACGACGTTGGAGTAGCCGCCGAGGTTGCCGGCGGCATCCGTGGCGCGGATGCGGTAGCTGTATGCCGTGCCCGCCGCCAGGCCCGTGTTGCTGAAGGCCGTAGTGCTGCCGCCGACCGTGGTTACCAGCGTGAAGGCCGAGCAGCCCGCGCCCTGGCAACGCTCGACCTGGTAGCCGCTCACGCCCACGTTGTCGGTGGTGGCCGTCCACGTCAGGTCGATGCGGCTGGCACCGACGACCCCCGGTGCCGCCAGCACCGGCGTGCCCGGCGGCGTGGTGTCGGCCGCGGTGGTGGCGCTGGCCACGTTGGAGTACGGGCCTAGGTTGCCCGCGGCGTCCGTGGCGCGCACCCGGTAGCTGTAGGAGGTGGACGGCGCGAGGCCGGTATCGATCGCCGACAGCGTCGCGCCGCCGACCGACTGCACCTGCACGAAGGCCGAGCAGCCCGCGCCCTGGCAGCGCTCGATCCGGTAGCCCGTGACCGCGACGTTGTCGCTCGCGGCCACCCAGCCGAGGTTCAGCTGGTTGTAGCCCGCCACCACCGGGGCCGCCAGCACCGGCGCCGTCGGCGGCGTGGTATCCGGCGCCGCCAGCGTGGTCGCGCTCACCACGTTGGAGTACGGGCCGAGGTTGCCCGCGGCATCGGTGGCCTGTACGCGGTAGCTGTAGGAGGTGGACGGCGCGAGGCCGGTGTTGTTGAAGGTCGTGCCGGCCGTGCTGCCGACCACGGCGAAGCTGGTGCAGCCCGCTCCCTGGCAGCGTTCCACCTGGTAGCCGGTGACGCCGATGTCATCGCCGGCCGCGGACCAGGCGAGGTTCACCTGCGTCGCGCTCACCACCGTCGGTGCCGCCAGCGTCGAAGCGCCCGGCGGCGTGGTATCCGCCGCCGTGGTGGCCGTGGCGATGTTGGAGTACGCGCTGAAGTTGCCCGCGGCATCGCTGGCGCGAACCCGGTAGCTGTAGGAGGTGGACGGGGTGAGCCCGGTGTTGCTGAACGCCGTCGTCGCCGAGGTGCCGACCTGCACGAAGTTCGAGCAGCCCGCCCCCTGGCAGCGTTCCACCTGGTAGCCGGTGACGCCGGTGTCATCGGTCGATGCCGACCAGGCCAGGTCGAGCCGCGCCGGCCCGGCGACCAGCGGCGCCGCCAGCACCGGTGCCGTCGGCGGCGTGGTGTCGGTGGAGCCCTGCGAGATCACCTCGATGGCGTTGACCAGCGGATCCTCCACGTTGTGCAGGAAGGTGATGGTCACCGCGCTGTCGTTCACGGTCGCCGTGTAGCTCTTCACCAGCGCCGTATGGGCACCCACCAGGGAGAACACGTCGAGCGCCGGCTCGACCGTCACGCCTTCGATCTGGATGCCGAAGATGCGCTGGCCCACCGCGAACAGCGGCGGGTAGTTCTCGGCGAAGTGCAGGCGCACGGTGTACGTGCCCCTGGGCACGGTGATGCTGTACTGCATCTCCGGGCTGCCGCTGTCGTCCCAGCGCTCGGTCCGGTAGAGGGTCGGATCGCTGGTGCCGGCGATGCTGGTGCTGCCCGGCCAGCCGAGCGCATGGCCGGTGTTGAAGCCGGTGTCCGCCAGCCAGCTGTTGCCGGTCGAATCCGTATACGACGGCCCGCCGACGTTGATGCGGATGGCGACCGCGGGCGGTGCCGGGGTGCTGGCGCTGGCGATATTCGACCAGGCGCTGAAGTTGCCGGCCGCATCGGTGGCGCGCACGCGGAAGCTGTAGGCGGTGGACGGCGTCAGCGGCGTGCTGCTGAAGCTGGTCGTCGCCGAGCTGCCGATCTGCGCGAAGCTGCTGCAGCCGACGCCGGCGCAGCGCTCGATCACGTAGCCCGTGACGCCCAGGTTGTCGGTGGAGGCGCTCCAGGACAGGTTGATCTGCGTGGAGCTGACCACCGTGGGCGCCGCCAGCACCGGCGCCGTGGGCGGCGTGGTGTCGGGCGGCGTCTGCGTCACCGCGGTGCCGGTGTTGGACCAGGGCCCGAAGTTGCCGGCCGCATCGGTGGCACGCACGCGATAACTGTAGCTGGTGGCCGGCGTCAGGCCGGGGTCGGCATAGGTCAGCACGTTGCCGGCGACGGTGATCACCAGGGTGAAGGCCGAGCAGCCCGCGCCCTGGCAACGTTCCACCTGGTAGCCGGTGACGCCGACCGCATCGCTGGCGGCACTCCAGGACAGGCTGATCTGCGTCGAACTCGCCGGCAGCGGCGCCGCGAGCACCGGCGCGGTGGGCGGCGTGGTGTCCGGGGCCGTCGGCGTGACGCCCGTGCCGGTGTTGGACCAGCCGCTGAGGTTGCCGGCCGCATCGGTGGCGCGCACGCGGTAACTGTAGCTGGTGTTGCCGGCCAGCCCGGTGTTGCTGAAGGCGGTGACTCCGCCGCCGACGCTGGCGACCTGGGCGAAGCTGGAGCAGCCCGCGCCCTGGCAGCGCTCGATCAGGTAGCCGGTGACACCCACCGCATCCGTGGATGCGCTCCAGGCGAGGTCGATCTGCGTGGCACTCACCACCACCGGCGCTGCCAGCACCGGCACGGTCGGCGGCGTGGTGTCGGCCGAGGCCTGGGTGGTCGCCGTCGCCACGTTGGACCAGGCGCCGAGGTTGCCGGCCGCATCGGTCGCGCGCACCCGGTAGCTGTAGCTGGTGGCAGCAGTCAGGCCGATGTCGTTGAAGGCGGTGCCTGTGGGCGTCGCCACCTGCAGGAAGTTCGAGCAGCCGGCACCCTGGCAGCGCTCGAGCTGGTAGCCGGTGACGCCGATGTTGTCGGTGGCTGCGCTCCACGACAGGTTGAGCTGGGTAGCCCCGGCGACCACCGGGGTCGCCAGTACCGGCGTCGAGGGCGGCGTGGTATCCGGCGTGGCTGCCGCCGAGACGATCTCGATGGCATTGATCTCGGGATCCTCGATGTTGTGCACGAGGACGATGTCGAGCGTGCTGTCGGTGACCGTGGTGTCGATGGTCTTCACCAGGGCGGCGTTCGCACCGGCCTCGGCGAAGACGTCGAGCGCCGGGATCACGGTGACGCCCTCCACCTGCACGCCGAAGACGCGCTTGCCGACCGCGAACAGCGGCGCGTAGTTCTCCGCGAAGTGCAGCTTCACCTGGTAGCTGCCATTCGGCACATTGAAGCTGTACTGCAGTTCCGGCGCCGAGCCGTCATCCCAGCGCTCGGTGCGGAACAGCGCCGGATCGCTGGTGCCGCTGATGATGGTGGCGTCCGGCCAGGCAAGCGGGTGGCCGGTATTGAAGGCGGTATCCGCGCTCCACAGGTTGCCCACCGTGTCCATGTAGGCCGGGCCACCGGCATTGACGCGGATCTGCACCGGCGGCGGCGCCGCCGTCACGGCGCTGACCACGTTGGAGTAGTTGCTGAAGTTGCCGGCGGCATCGCTGGCGCGGACGCGGAAGCTGTAGCTGGTGGAGCCGAGCAGGCCGGTGGCGGCAAAGGCCGTGGTGCCCGACACGCCCACCAGCGAGAAGTTGCTGCAACCCGCGCCCTGGCAGCGCTCGACCTGGTAGCCGGTGACACCGACGTTGTCGTCGGAAGCCACCCAGGAGAGGTTGACCTGGTTGTAGCCGGCCACCGTCGCCAGCAGGCTGTTGGGCGCCGTGGGCGGGCTGGTGTCCTGCGACGGGCAGTCCGGATAGATCTTCGACGACTTGCGCACCGTCAGCCCCTGCGGATCGGAGACGGTGAGCTGCAGCTCGTAGTAGTAGGTCTCGCTGTCGCAGCCCAGCGGGGAGATCTGCGTGGTGGTACTGCAACTGGGTACCGGCGGATCCTGATGGGTGTGGCTGTTGTGGTGCAGGATGGTGATCCAGCTGCAGCTCACGCTGCCCGGACCGGTCTCGGCATCGATGATGTCCGCCTGCAGCGGCAGCTGGGTCGGCGCGAGGATGCTGTACTTGTCGCCGTCCAGCGGGCTGGTGATGGTGACGTCAGGCGGCGTGTTGTTCGGCGAGATCAGCACCGTGGCCGTGGACGTCAGCCCGCCTGAATCGCGGGCCGTGAGCGTCGCCGTGAAGGTGGCGAGGCCCGTGGCGGTGTAGGTGTGGCTGGCGGTGACGCCGCTTGCCGTCGGGCTGCCATCGCCGAAGTTCCAGGTGTAGGTGATGGTGCCGCCGTTGGCGTCGGTGGTCAGGCTGGCATCGAAGTTCACGGTCAGCGGACTCGGCCCGTACTGCCGGTCCACGGTGGCCACCGCATTGGGCGGCACGTTGGTATTGGGCGTGTAGCTGATCTTCTTGACGTACGCGGTCCAGGCGATGTAGTACAGCCCGCCGCTCACCGGGTTGCTGGCAATGGAGACGATGCCGCCGAGGTTGTCGCCGAAGTTGCGGACTTCCTTGAGCGTGTTGTTGCTGTCGAAGACGAAGTTCTTGATCCACTGGCCGCCGTACTCGCCGTGGAAATAGGTGTCGTGGTACTGCGCCGGGAAGTCGCTGCCCTCGTACCAGATGCCGCCGGTGGAAGAATTGCCCGGGAAGGGCGAGCCCAGCACGATGCTCGAGTCCGGTGCCGTGCTGCCGATGGGCCAGGCCACCGCCGTATTGCCCTGGAACGCGGCGAAACGCGAGGTACTGGTGTTGTGGTGCCAGTCCAGCGCCGGGCGCTGGTGCAGGAACACGTCCGCACTGGTGATCTGCTGGCCCGCGTTGCAGGGATTCGGCCAGCTTGGTGTGCCTCTGGTGTCCTGCTTGAGCAGCTCGCGGAACTGGAAGTACTGGCGGGTGCAGGTGGTGCCGTTGTAGAGGGGATTGGGCGCGTCCTCGTTCTCGGCCACGCCGTTGCTGTAGTAGTCGTTCTGCTGCTCCTGGCCCTCGAACAGCGGCCAGCCGAAATTCTCGCCGCCGAAGCGCACCACGTTGAGGTCTTCCCAGGTGCTCCAGCCGACGTCGCCCACGTACAGCACGCCGGGATTGCCGTCACCCGGGTTGTGGCTGCCGGTCCCCGGGCGCAGCGTGAAGCGGAAGGGATTGCGCAGGCCCAGCGCCCAGACGCGTGACTTCGCCGCGCGCGGCGCCAGCGGATCATAGAAGGGATTGCTCGCCAGGCCATCGCCCGTGTCCGGGTTCAGCCGCAGGATCTTGCCGTTGAGCGAGTTCACCATCTGCACGCGGTAGGAGCCGACGTCCTCCGCCGGGCGGATGATGCCCTCGGCGATCGCCTGGCTGTGATAGGAATCCGAGCCCGGGCCCCAGTCCACGCCGTTGTAGCTGGCGCCGTCGCCGCAGGTGACCAGCAAGCTGCCATCCTGGCCGAACACCAGCGAGCCGACGCCGTGGGACTCGTGCAGGATCGGGCAGCCGGTGTTGCGCGGCTTGGCCGGATTCAGCTGGTTCGGGTCGCTGAACCACCAGGATTCACCCAGCAGCACGGTGCGCGTGCTGGTGTCGATGCCGTTGGCGCGGCTGTAGTCGCTGTCGCCGAGCGGGCGCGTGGCCTGGTAGCGCACGACGCGGCCGATGGTGGGCTGGAACGGCGTATGGGTGCCGGGCGTGTAGCCGGGCCCGCACACCGGCGGCCCCAGCGGCGGCGAGTCGCAGTTCACCAGGTGATGGCGTTCCACGGTGAACAGCACGTAGACGTAGCCGTTGTTGACGAAGTTCGGGTGCAGGGCGAAGCCCAGCATGCCGTGGTCGCGGTAGGCCGCGACCTCGTTGCGCATGTCGAGGAAGCGGCTGCCGAGCGGGCTGGCGGCATCGATGACCCAGACGCTGCCGTTGCGTTCCCAGACGAACAAGCGGCCGTTGGGCGCGAATGCGAGGCCGACTGCTTCCTGCCAGGGCTGGCCGTCCGGGCGGTTGATGGTGGTCTCGGTGAAGCCCGCCGGCAGCGCCGCCAGCGACATCTGCGGCAGGAACAGCGCGGCGGCGGCAGCACAGGCCGCGAGCCACGCGGAACGGGATCGGCGCAGGAAGGTCTTCATCCGTGATTCTCCCCGATGGGCGCCGTCCGGATGACGGGCCCTCGTTCTTCTTGTTGTTCCCGGTGCGCAGGCTGGCACCAACGCCGGGATGTCCCTGCCGGCCACGCAACCGCTCTCTAGCCGGTGCGCACGGCCATTACATACTGCCACGTATCCGGCAAGCCGTAGTAGCCGTATTGTCAAAATTCGGAAATGGCTCTCAGCCCTTCATGTCAATTTATCCGACGGCTCCCGCCTTGCGGCGCTGTAGCAGGCGACGCAGCAGATCCAGGGTCGTGCGCTCGGCGTCATCGGGGAAACCGCACAGCGCCCACAGACCCAGCAGCAACAGCGGGTAGCTCACCGCGCCGACGGCCACCATGGTTACCAGACGCAGCGCGTCCGGGGTGTCCGCCGCCCATCCCGCCGAGGGCCCGCCTGCCGCGACGACCAGGCCATGCATGGCGATCGCCGCCAGCACCGGCCGCCAGATACGGCCGAGGAAGCGCAACGGGCCATACTCGAAAGCCGTGACCGAGTACAGCAGCGCCACGGCCACCGTCACCAGGTTGCCGACAAGTACCGCAGCGGCAGCGCCCACCGCTCCCATCATGACGGCGCCGGCAATGAGCAGCGGCACCAGCGTCAGCGCGCCGACCGCGTGGATCGCCGCATTGGCCCGGTAGTGGCCGAGGCTGAGGAATACCACGCCGATGTTGGAACCCAGCGCCGCCACCAGCGCCGCCCAGGCCAGCCATTGCAGCACGCCCACCGCCGCCAGCCACTGTGGGCCGAAGAGCACGGGCACCAGCACGCCGGCGCAGGCGGCCATGCCGGCGCCGAGCGGCGCGATGAACACCGCCACCTGCCCGGTCAGCAGGTCGAAGCGCCGGCCGACTTCAGCCTTCGTGCCCTGCTGGCTGAAGTCCGGCAGGGCGACGCGGTTGATGGGCGCGATCAGCTCCTGGCCCACCATGTTGGCGAGATCGCCGGCGAGGTTGTAGGCACCGACCGTGGCCGGCCCGGAGATGCGTCCCAGCACCACGTCGGAGCTGCGGTTGCGCGCGAACATCACCAGGTTGCCGAGCAGCAGCCATGTGGACTTGCCGACGAATTCCCCGCGATGCGCCAGCGAGAATCGCGGCCGGTATGGGCGCAGTGCATAGCTCAGCAACACGCCGAACAGGCGCGAGCTGACGATGCCGATGGCCAGCGCCCACTGGTTGCGCAGGGTGAATGCCGCGGCCACCGTGACCACCACGGCCACCGTGCGCTTGCCGGCCATGAAGATGAATTCGCGGTCGAAGCGCATCTCGCGGCGGAAATCGACGACGCGGACGTTCTGCCAGCCCTCGCAGAACATGCTGACAGCCAGCAGGTAGACGATGCCCTCCAGGCGCGGTTCATGGAAGAAGCCTGCCGCAGGGATGGCCGCCAGCGCCAGCAGCGTGGCACACAGCGTCGCCACCGCGAGCTGGATGGTCCAGGCCGTGTCGTAGTGGCCACGCTCCAGCTCGCGCTTCTGGATCAGCACCGTGTCCAGCCCGAGGGCCGCGAGCAGTTCCACGAAGGCGACCACGCTGGATGCCAGCGCGACGATGCCGAAGTGCTCGGGCCTGAGCAGCCGCGCCAGCACCAGGATGCTGATGGTGCCGGCGATGCGATCGAACACGCGGAAGCCCAGCATCCACGCGACCCCGCCGAGCAGCGCGCTGCCGGATCCCGCTTTGGCCGGCCCGCTCACGCGCGTGGTGCCGGCGCCAGCAGGCGGCGGGTGTAGCTGAGGTACTTCAGCCCCCCGGGCTGCGCCAGGCTCGCCAGGTGCTGGCGCCAGGCCTCGCCACGGGCGCCCTCCCCGAGCGCCGCCACCGACAGCGAATGCCGGGCGGCACCGAGCTTGCGCCGCAGGCCGCGGCGGACCGGAGCCGGCAGGGGCAGGCGCAGGATGGCATCCAGCGCGGGGACCATGCCGGCATGGTAGGCACGCGACTTCGACACCGTGCCAGGCAGGTCGTGACGGCGGTACGTGGCGGCATCGAGGAAGCGGAACGGCAGGCGCGAAGCCAGCCGGAAGCCGAGGTAGGTCCACTCCAGGTACGAGGGCATCTCCGCGAAATCCTCCTCGGTCACCGCGCTGCTGCGGTACAGGCCCGACGCCGAGGTGGCCACCCAGTTCTCCTGCAGCAGGCTGCCGAGCGGATCGGCCTCGATGGCGGCGGCCTGCAGGCTGCCCTGGGGCAGCTGCCCTTCCGGGGTCTGCAGCCAGCCGGCGGTGACGACGAAGGCGGCGCGCCGATCGGCGCGCAGCAGGTCGCGCCGGGTGGCCAGGCCGCCTTCGAGGTACTCATCGTCGTCGTCGAGGAAGGCGAAGAACTCGCTGCGCACCCGGCGCCGGCCCTCCAGCAGGGCCAGCGGCATGCTGCCGCGCTCGACGTAGATGCAATCGATGCCGGCGGCAGCGCGCAGCTGCTCCAGCAGCGCCGGCGAGAAACGCCGGCCGTTGACCACGACGATGATGCGGCTGGCCACCCCGCTGCGCGGTCCCGCGCTGTCGATGGCGCGCCAGATGGTCTGCCCGCGACGCTCGTCGGCGAGGGTGGGGATGATGACCGTGACCTCCGCGTCGCTCACGCCGGATCCACTCCCCTCAGGTCCGCCCACAGCTCCCGGTGGTGCCAGCGGCACCAGCGCAGCATGTGCCAGAGGCAACCCAGCCGCGCACGGGGACCCGGCGCCGAGCGCAACGCCGCCGCGGTGAACTGCCGGGCGTACTCGAGATGGGGCCAGAGGAAGCGCTGGCTGCGCCCGGGGTTGATCCAGCCATAGCGTGAACGCAGGCTCGGGAAGGCATGGATCGACTGCTGCCCGTGGATGCGCCGGCAGTACAGCGGCTCGGGGATCTGCCGCAGCTTGCCATGCAGGCCGATCTCCGCCAGCAGGATGCGGTCGAAGCCCGGATGGCGCTTCATGCGGGCCGAGCGCAGCAGCACCGCGCGCCGTGCCAGCCCGTAGAACGGCTCGATGGCACGGTAGATATCGGTGAGCCGGGCAAAGCGTTCCCGCACGTCATCACCGTCCAGCGGCGGCCCGGGCGCGATCGGCTCGCACGGCCGGCCCTCGTCGTCGATGCGGCCGTTGATGGCATAGACCAGCACCACGTCGGCGTGGCGGCGCAGCTCCGCCACGCAGCGCTCCACGTAGCCCGGCTGCCAGAGATCGTCGGCAGAGGCCCACATGAAGAACTCGCCGGTCGCCAGCTCGAATACCCGGTTGTGGTTGGCGACCCCGCCGATGTTCTCCGGCAGCCGCGAGTAACGCACCCGCAGATCGCGGGCGGCAAAGTCGCGACACAGCTCCGCGGAGCCATCCGTGGAGGCATTGTCGGAGATGATGATCTCGATGTCGCGGAAGCTCTGCGCGCACAGCGAGGACAGCGAGGCGGCAAGATACCGGCCGCCGTTGTAGACCGGCAGCCCGATGCTGACCAGGGGCGGCGCGCCGCCACCCTGGCTAGTCGCGGACATCCATCCGCTCGAGCCAGGCCTCCCGGAAGTACTGCGGGATGCGCTTCGGGCACAGCAGCGTTTCCGGGTGGTAACACGCCATGCAGTAGACGCCCTCCAGCATGATGCAGGGGTTCTTCAGATCCAGCATGCGCCCGGTCTTCTCGTCGATGATGCGCGTCACCCGCCGCTGCACGCGGTAGGTGCCGCCGCAGTAGGGCGCCATCTCCGGATTGAACGACAGACCGCGGTTGCGGTTGGCGACATTGAGCGTCGGCTGGATCTCGGCCAGCGGCCGCACCCGGGCGTACTCGCCTTCCCGGAGGTCGATGCGCACGTCGGGGGTGGCTGCCCCCTTGGGTATGGTGCCGTAGATATGCGGGCTCTCGCGCTGGTAGAAGTAATGGTGCAGCTTCGCGTAGAGCCCGTTCCAGAATCGCCAGCCAACCGGCATGTTGCGCGAGACATGCCAGGTCACCAGCAGCAACAGGCCGCGGCAGAGCTGGCCGAGCGTGACGTTGCGCGAGCGCAGGTCGGCGAGGAACACCCCGGGGTTGAAGGGCCGGAAGGTGCGCGTCGCCCGCAGGTGCTCGGTGGTCTGGCAGCGGTAGACGGTCTCCCCCGCCGCGTCCTTCGTGCCCACCGTCGCCTGCAGCCAGGCGGCATCGCGGCCTGTCGGCGGCCGCGGCAGCGGCCTGAGCTGCCAGTCGCGCGCGGGCGCCACGGGCTTCAGCCAGTGCAGCTTGAAGAAGATGAGGCAGTTGGCCTGGCAGCCGCCATGGGCGGCGCCGTCGCAGCGCAGGTCCTCGAGGAACACCGCGTCGTCCATGATGCGGCCCAGCTTGTAGTAGATGCTGTCGCAGCTCTTGTGGGCGCTGGCGAACACATGGTAACGACGGCCGCAGCAGGCCAGCATCTCAGGCATGAACGGCATGCCGTCCAGGCAGCCGTTCTCGTCCAGGGTGGCGAGGATTTCCTCGGCCGGGCGCACCTCCACCAGGTCACCGGCCTTGCAGCGCACGGGAATCATGGGCGGTTCGCTCCATCGAGTGCCTTCTGCGCGGCGTTCTCGCCGCTGACGAAGGACTGGTCGGTCCAGATATAGGCCCAGTCGCCGTAGCGACCGCAATAGGCCACGCCGATGTCATCCAGGTAGCCATGCACGGTACGCACGGCCTGTGCGCACTCCAGGTCGAAGATGACGTTGGCGTAGGGGATGTGCATGGCGTGGCGGAACAGGATGCGGTCGCTCTCGCGCAGCACGCCGCAGCGGATCAGGTCGCGGATCACCGGCTCGATGCAGTCCTCGGGACTGCGGTCCAGCGGCCGGTACTTGCGCGAGTAGTAGCACTCGGCCTGCAGGCTGCCGCAGCCCGGCGGCACGTTGTGCGGCGACTGCAGGTGCGGCGTGGACAGGCGCGTGAAGAAGATGTCGCGGTCGTAGAAGTAGGTCCAGTGGGCGTCGATCAGCTCCGGGCGGTCCACCCCGAGGCAGACGATGACGACCTCGCTGCAGGCGAGCCGCTCCGCCGCCGCCAGCACGTCCGGCGGCGCGCCGTCGATCATCGGCAGCAGTTCCGGCAGCGGGATCGACGAGACCAGAGCATCGTAGCCGGCGCTCGCGCCATTGGCGAAGCGCAGCTGCCGCCGCTGCGGATCCAGGCCGGTCACCCGGTGGCCGAGCTTCAGCTCGGCCATGTCCACGAAGGGGCCGAGGTACGCCTTGAAGCCGCCGTGACTCGGGTAGCGGAAGTGGCTGATGTAGTGCACGTCCGCGGTGGCCGGTTCGAGCGCGCCGCGCAGCACCTCGTCGAGCGAGGCACGGTACAGGCGCGGCCCGATCCAGTCGGTATTCATGTTGGCCGCCGTGGTGGTGTGGTACTTGACCGTGTACTCCATCGGGAAGGTCTCGGCGAAGGTGTCGCCGTAACTGCGCCGCAGCCAGTCCTCGTAGTTCGCCACCGGCGCATCGGTCTGCGACTGCTGGGCCTTGATGAAATCGACCAGCACCCGCGTGACGAGCTCGGCCGGCAGGCCGTGGAGGTTGCACTGCGCCGGATGCTTGATCCAGTGGCCGCGCCAGTAGTTGTTGACGTAGGTGGACAGCGTCTCGAAGTGTCCGCCGACGTTCGCCGCGAACAGGTCCTGCAGGCGCTTCTCCTGGGTGAAGGAGACATGCGGCCCCTCGTCGAAGACCCAGCCGCCCGGGAACTCGAAGGACGCCGTGTGGCCGCCGTAGTGGTCGTGCATGTCGTACATGACGGGCCGCAGGCCGAGCTGGTTCAGCCGGTAGGCGGCGCCGCAACCGGCCATGCCGGAGCCCAGGATGACGATGTTCTTCACTTCAGCTCCCCGGCGGCGAGCCTGGCCCGCCACCATTCCACCGTCGTGCGCAGGCCCTCGTCCAGGCCGATGGCGGACTGCCAGCCGAACGCCTGCAGGGCCATTGCCGGATCACCGACCACCAGCGGCGCATCGTTGGCGCGGGCCGGGTAGGCGCCGATGCGCAGCAGGTCCGCACGCCCGGTGATCTCGCCGAGGCGCTCGACGATGTGGCGGATGGTGACGGCGCGGCCGCTGGCGATGTTGAACGCGCCCTGCGCCGCGCTGTCGAGCAGTGCCACCGTGCCGTCGGCCACGTCCTGCACGTGCATGTAGTCGCGGACCTGCATGCCGTGCGAGGACTTCGCCTCCTCGCCCCGCAGCAGCGAGAGGATCACCGAGGGCACCAGCCGCTTCGGGTTCTCGTTGGGGCCGTAGAGGAAGAACATCCGTGCCCAGGCGCCAGACAGCCCGGCCGTCGTGCAGTAGCCGAGCAGGGTCTGCGCCAGTCCGTGCTTGGCCGCACCGTAAAGCGTATCCGGCCGGCAGGGGGTCAGCTCCTCGCTGCAATAACCGTAGCGCCAGTCGTACTCGTAGCAGGAACCGCCCATGACGACGCGCTCGCCTCCCAGCTCGTGGAACTGCGCCAGCAGGTCGATGCTGGCCGCCGTCCAGGCGAGGTTGTCCTTGTGGCTGATCATCGCGCCCGGCTCCACGTACCAGGCGAGATGCAGCAGGTGGCTGGGCCGCTCGCTGTCGAGCAGGCGGCGGCGTGCGTCGCGGTCGAGCAGATCGGCGCGCACCCAGCGCAGGCCCTCCACCGCGGCCGGCGGCGGCCGCCGGCAGATGGCCACCACCTCGTAGCCGCGCCGACGCAAGGGTGCGATGCAATGGCTGCCGATGAAGCCGCTGGCGCCTGTCAGCAGTACGCGCTTCATGGCGTGAACAGCGGCCAGGAGCGGTCCGCGGCGGAGATGACGGCCGGCGGCGCCGGCCAGGCGATGCCGAAGGCCGGGTCGTCATAGCGCACGCCGCGCGCGGCCTGGGGCGCATACGGCCGCGAGGCCATGTAGATGAGTTCGGTGTCGTCGGCGAGCGTCAGGTAGCCGTGGGCGCAGCCCTCCGGGGCATAGAGGATGCGGCCGTTTCCGGCGTCGAGTTCCACCGCGGCCCAGCGACGGAAGGTCGGCGATTCCGGGCGCAGGTCCACGACCACGTCCCAGGCGGCACCGCGCACGCAGCGGGCGATCTTCACCTCGGCATGGGGTGCCTCCTGGTAGTGCAGGCCCCGCAAGGTGCCCCGGCGCGGGCTGACACCGGTGTTGATCTGTGCCACGCGCGGCTCCAGGCCGCGCCCGCCGAGTTCCTCGGCGCACCACAGGCGCGCGAAATAACCGCGCTCGTCGCTGCGCCGCTCGGGTTCGATGATGAACGCCCCGTCGACCTCTGTTTCCAGAAACTTCAAGCCCCGTCCTTCCTGGCAGGCCGGCCGGCGGCCGGCGATGGGCATCCGCAAAGCCGTGAAGTGTAGGAAAAATCCGCTGCCAAGTCCGGACCTGGTTCCATTTTTGTCACGGCTGCCCCGCCCCTACAGGCGGATGAACAGCCGCCGGCGCGCCAGCAGCCAGGCCAGCAGCCAGAGCGTGGCGAGCACCAGCAGCGCCTCGGCGAGCGGCCACCAGTCCGCCGGCACCACGCCTGCCAGCAGCCGGCGCCAGGGTCCGGCCAGACGCCAGCGGTCATGCACCGCCATCATGTAGAGCAGCACCGCGTTGCTGCCGAGGATGGTGAACGGCAGGGCCCAGCGGACGTGGCCGGCGACATCGCAGGCCCGGTACAGCACCGCCAGCACCAGCAGCAACAGCCCGGTGCTGAGCAGCGCCCAGGATGGCGTCCACAGGCTCTTGATGACCGGGATGCCGAGCGCCCCCAGCACCAGGCCGCCCGCCACCAGTCCTGCCGCCACGACGGCCATGCGCCAGGCGAGTGCAGCACGATCGGTGCTGAGCGCCATCGCCCGGCCGGCAATCATGCCGGCCAGCATGGTGGCGATCAGCGGCACGAACTGCAGGGTGTGGTAGCCGTGCGGCTCGTCCTGATACGGCAGCGCGCGCGGCAGTTCGTTGAGGAAGGCGCGGTCCACGGCGGCGGCGAAATTGGCGCCGTTGATCCAGGGGCTGGCCGGCGGCGGGACCACCGTCGCCGCGTAGATGAAGAACGCGCCGCCGTAGGCCGCGAGAATGCCGACTGCCACGGCTGCCTGCGCCAGGCTGCCGCGCTCCACCATGAGGAATGCGGGCAAGTAGGCCAGGCCCAGCAGGATCAGGATCTGCCCCAGGTCGTATGCCCCGGAACCCTCCAGGTTGGTGAGCATCCAGCCGAGCGCGACGCCGAGCACCAGTGCCGCCCAGGCGGCGTCGAGCGCCAGTCGCGCAGCGACCGTGCGCAGCCCGAGCCGGCGGCCCAGCCATGCCGAACACGGCAGACCGATGCCGAGGATGACCAGGTAGGGCATGGCATTCTCGAAGTAATCCGGCACGCTGCGCGTCGCCAGCAGGCCGAGGACCACCAGCGCCAGGCTGCGGATCGCGGCATGCAGCCGCAGCTGCGCAGTGGTGTCCCCGCGCGCGCGCCGCGCCATCACCGACAGCGGCATCGATGCGCCCACCAGCAGCACGAAGCCGGGCATGACGAAATCCCAGACGTGCGCACCGGCCCAGGCGGCATGGGTGAACTGCCGGCCCAGCGCCTGCCAGACCGCGCCCTGCGGATGCAGCTCCGCCATGCGATACAACGAGAAGCCGCCGGAAAGGTCGGGAAGCAGCAGCATCATCACCAGCCCGCGCAGGGCGTCGATCGCGACGATGCGCGAACCTGCGGAGCGGGACGACACGACGCGGGCCTGGTGCAGGGGCGCCCCGGGTGTCTAGCGTCGCCCGGTGCCCGGCCGGAAAATGTCCACGGTCAACGTGAAGCTGCGCTCCTCCAGGGGGTGCAGGGCACCGACACCGACTACCTGCCGCGCGAGTTCCTCGCCGCGCTCGTTGCGGATGGTCAGCACCATGGAATATTCCCAGGACTCGCCCTCCGCCGGATGGCGGATGGTGCCCGAGACGCGCAGCGGTGACAGCTCGGCCACCGCCGCGGGCTGCTCGGCGGCACGCTCGAAGCGCAGGTAGCCCTGGCAGGCGGGGCAGATGCTCGCACTCTCGAGGATCGTGGTCTTGCAATGCGGGCACACGCGCGTGCGCCCGGTGCTGCTGCGGGCAGCCGTGGTCCGCCCGAGGAACAGTGGCCGCGGAGGGTTCGCCATGGCCGCGGGCCGCTCAGCCGCCGGCCGCCACCGATTTCATGCCCTTCTCGTCCCAGCCGAACTCGGCGTTGCCGCGCATCTTCGAACCGGCGGCCACGGTGAGCGTGCCCGCCTTGACATCGCCGGCCAGCACGCCGGACTCCAGCAGCTCGACGCGGGCGGCGCCGTTGATGTTGCCGTGCAGTTCGCCGGCGATCACCACGGTCCTGGCATAGACCTGGCCGGTGAGGTGCGCACCGGGCTCGATGGTGAGGTTGCCGTCGACGTGCACGTCGCCCTTGAAGCGACCGGCGAGACGCACGTGGCCGGCGCCCTCGATCTTGCCCTCGATGGCGAGATCGGCGGCGATGACGGTTTCCTTGGCGGCGGCGCGCTCGGGTCGGCGTGCGGCCTCGGCCGGCATCGGCAGCGGGGCCACCTTTTCCGGCTCCCGGGCCGTGGCTGCGCTCGCGGGCGGGACCGGATTCCCGGCGGGGGGCGTTTGTTCTTTCCACAGGGCCATGTTCATGTCCTCAATCTTGTTTTGGCCAGAAGCGCCTAATTACACGCAAGTTGTGGCCCAGGTCAAACCGGATCCATTCAGCTCGGGAAAAGCCCAGCCGGGCCAAGGCGAAGCGCCCGCCCGGCATGGCGGCGGGGAACGCGATCGCGCAGTTCAGGGGCTCTCCGCAGGCCAGGTCGCCTGGAATGCCCGATGCACCCCGAGGGTTTCGTCACCGCCCTCGCCCGCCAGCTGCGCCGGCCGGAACCCGGAGGCAATGGAGCTGACGCTGACGCAGCGCCCGTCCACCGTGAAGCGCACCCGCCATTCCCTGACCGCGAGCAGCAGGCCGGTGTCGAGGCGGCGGATGCGCCGGTAGGGATGCGGCTGGGGCCCGAGCGCGAGGGTCGCCGCCACGCGCTCGCGCAGCGCCAGCCCGGTGCGGGCCTCGATCCAGGCCGCCTGCTCGGCGGCGACGGGCGTGAACGTCACGTCCCAGGCGGGCAGCGGGTCGGCGACGGCATCGAGCCAGCCGCTGCGCGCCGCGGGATGGGCATCCGTGTAGGGCACGTAAGGCTTCAGGTCGAGGACGGGCGTGCCATCGAGCATGTCCGTGCCGCGGATGAACAGCGTCAGTCCCTCGATGCGCTCCAGCCGCACGGCGGAGAGGCCGATGGGATTCGGCCGGTGCGGCGCCCGGGTGGCGAACACGCCCTTGCGGCCAGTCGTGCTTCGCGGGGGCAGCACCTTCGGTCGCCAGCCGCGATTGAGGTGAAACCAGAACAGCACCCAGATGTACTCCCAGCCGGCGAGGTCCTCCAGCGCATGCTGGAAATCACGCCCGGGATACAGGTGGATCTCGGCAGTGCGATCCGCAGCCACGCCCGGCTGCCGGGCGGCCTCGTCACGGCTCGACGCCGCGGTCCGCACGATGCCGATGGGATCGACGAGCAGCTGTGCGGGTGTCGACGGGCCAGTGGCCATGGGTGGATCGTGGCAGCGGCGCTCAGCTGCGACAGCTGGCCACCCACAGCTGCCACTTCACGCCCAGCCGCGAGCCCTGCTGCTCGAATCCCAGATGCTCCTCGATGCCGTCGGCGACGGCGTCAGCGTCCAGGCCACGCACGTCGAACAGCAGGCGGCAGAAATCCCCTGCCTGCCGGCGGTCATCGAACCACCAGCAGTAGCGCTCGGTGGCACTGTGCGTCACCTCGAAGCCCGCTGCCGCCAGCACTTCCAGGGTGGCTGCGCCGAGGTAGTCCCCCGCATGGCCGGTGCTGTTGTGGCGACCGACGAAGCCGTCGAGGAAAAGCGCCACCGGCGAGCCTACCGCGACATCGGCCAGCACGAAGCGCCCCCCGGGCCTCAGCACACGCCGGACCTCGCGAAACAGCGGCAGCTTGTCGGCCAGGTGGTGAACACCGGCGATGCTGATGGCAGCATCGACCGACGCATTGCGCCAGGGCAGCGGCAACAGCGCGCTGTCGGCCGCGCCTTCCCCGAGAAAACTCGCACAGGGCTCGTGGCCCAGCCACGTGCAACAGTCCGGCAGGTAGCGACGCAGATAGCCGCCACCAGCCGGGACATCCGCCACGCATTCGCCGGGTCCCGGCGCGAGCAGGGCCAGCGGTCGCAGGAACTCCTCGCGCCGGGCCTCCGGCCAATTGCGCATGGCCTGCTCGTAGCGCGCACCGCGGGTGCGGAAGATGCCTTCGTAGTTCATCGGAGCCTTCATGTCATCGACGGTGTGGCGTGCGGGGCGCGTGGGCACATGATCTCATCGAGCAAGGCATCGGCTTCCGGACCGGACCAGTCGACGGCTTCGGCAGCAGGCAGGACGTGGCTGGCACAGGCCGCCAGCAGCCTGGACATCGGTCCGGACAGCGCGACGCCGGCGGCAGTCAGCGCCAGGTCACAGCGGTCGAGCGGGAACCCGTGCCGGTCGATCTCCTCGGCACTGGTGCCGATCACCAGCGCCTCGCAGCCCGGGTCGAGCAACAGGGCGCGAACCCTTGCGGGCAATGCGGCCTCGCCACGGTGACGGATCGCCGTGCCGAGGAAGCCCTGGGTGCCGTCCACCCGGCCGACCCGCAGGCCGCGCCGGCCCAGCGCCGCTGCCACGGATTCGAGCGCCGCGGCATCGGCACCAATCAGTACCACCGCCGGAATGCGTCCCGCGCAGCCACCGGGTGGAAAGCGCATGTCGAGGATGGTATCGGCGCGCGTGTCGGAGGAGAACCCGGGCGTGGAGTTCACTTCCAGCACCGCGCACTCGACCTCGCGCCAGGAGCGGCCGATGTCGGGCGTCATGAAGTCGATGCCGATGGCGTCCAGGTGAAAAGCGCGGGCGATGGCCTCCGCCATGTCGCGGATGTCCGGGTGCACGGCCGCCGTGCAGTCGGCGAGCGTGCCGCCGCGTGAAATGCTGGCAATGCGCCGCAGCCTGATGCTGGCCCCGGCCGGGGGCCTGGATTCCGCTGTCCACCCCTGCGCCGACAACATGGCGTGCATTTCCGCATCCGGCACCAGCGGCACCGAGGCGATATCGGCCGCGGGCAGCGTCGCGCGACGCTGGTTCTCCATCGCCAGCAATTCGGCCACGGTGTGCTGGCCATCACCCGCCAGCTGCGGCGGAGACCGGCGCACGGCCCAGGCCAGGCGACCGCCGATGACCACCAGCCGATGGTCCTCGCCGGGAACATGACGTTCCACCAGCACCTCGCCACGACCGGCCTGCAGGGCTGCGGCATATGCCGTGTCCAGCGCGGCCTCGTCGCTCACGCCCGCCGTCACGCCCCGCCCCTGGCCACCCGCCACCGGCTTCAGCACCACGGGAAAGCCCATCTCGCGCGCGAGGCGGCGGGCCGCACCGAGGCTGTCGGCGATGCGATGTTGCACGCCGGGGAAGCCGAGCGCCTGGACCAGCTGGTTGCTGTGCACCTTGTTCCGGCCGAGCCCGGATCCCGTCAGGCTGTCGAGATGGCTCGCCGCCTCGAAAAACTGCACCCCGGCGCTGCCCTGCCCAAACAGCCAGACACGCGAACCCGGTGCCACCACCGTCACCGGGATACCGCGCCGGCGTGCGGCGCGGTGCAGCGCGCGGGCCAGCGGGTCCGGCTGGCGCAAGGCCATCTGCGCGGCCGTCCGCTGCAGCTGCGCGGTGAGCCCCGCGGCATCCACCTGCCGGCCGGCCAGCTGGCCGAAGAGACCGGAAGCGACATCGAGCGCTGTCTGCAGTGCCAGCGAGGCGGCCGCCGGATCGGCATAGCCGATCAGCACGCGCGTCATGCCGTCGGAACCGCGTTGCACCAGTGCCTCGAAGCCATTGGCACCGAAGCAATCCTGCAGCGCGTTGGCGACGGCCGCGACGACGGCCGCGAAGGATCCGTCCTGCAATGGCAAGGTCATCCTCGCCATCAACGCGGGCGTCAGGTACCTGGTGAGTGCCGTGGCCAGCTGCCCGGCGGAGAGTCCCGGATCCGCGGGCGGCCGGAACTGCGCCATCACCGCCGGGAACGGCGCGTGCACGCTCGGTCCGGCGAAGACCTGGATGAGCGCGGGCTCCCTCGCCGGCATGACCGCGTCCACCTGGCGCTGCTCAGGCCTTGCTGCCGGACGACGCTGGATCCGGCGGCAGGATGCGGATCTCCCGCTGCGGGAAGGGAATGGAGATGCCGGCGGCATTCAGCGCGTCGTAGATGCCCATGGCCAGCGCGCTGGTCGTCACCAGCAGCCGGTCGGCGTCCGGGGTCCAGGCCAGCACCTGGAAATTGAGTGCGCTGTCGCCGAAACCCGTGAGTGCCACCACCGGTGCCGGCTCCGTGGCGACATCGGGCGTGCGGGCGCAGACCTCGAGCAGCAGGGCCTGCACCTGGCGCGGCTCGCTGCCGTAAGCGACGCCGATGGCGATCTGGATGCGGCGCATGCGGTCCGACAGCGTCCAGTTGGTCACCTCGCCGGAGATGAAGGTGCTGTTCGGCACGATCACGTCCGCGCCATCCGCGGTGCGCACCGTGGTGGCGCGCAGGCCGATGTCGCTGACGCGCCCGGTGCTCTGCCCCACGGCGATCAGGTCCCCGGCCTGGAACGGCCGCTCGAAGGCCAGCACGATGCCGGAGACGAAGTTGTTGACGATGTTCTGCAGGCCGAAGCCGATGCCGACGCCGAGCGCGCTGACCACCAGCGTCAGCTGGCTGAGCTGGAAGCCGGCGGCCGCCAGCGCCATCAGCATGCCGAGCGTCAGCAGCAGGTAATAGATGAGGCGCGAGGCGGCGGCGCGCGCGCCGCTGGCGAGCGGCAGCCGCGTGAGCACATCCTCGTCGAGGACGAAACGGGTGAAGCGCGCGACGAGCACCGCGAGCGTGATGCCGATGACGAAGGCCAGCAGGTCCAGCACCGAGAGGCTGATGCCGCCCACCTCCAGCTTCGTGCCGGCGAATTCCCGCAGCGCCTCCCACAGCGGCGCCGAAAACGGGAACACGCGCAGCACCACCGGCAGCGCCAGGAACAGCAGCACCAGGTTCACGAGCTGATGGCCGCGGCGGCTGACCTCCTCGGGGTAATCGCGCACGGCGCGCAGCCGGCGCGCGGCCGGGCGCTCCAGCAACTGGTCCCAGATCTCGGCGAGCACCTGCGAGAGCACCGCCAGCACCACCGGCAGCAGCGCGAACAGCAGCACGCCTTCCAGCAGCTGCCGCCCCAGGCGGACATGGCCGATGAGGATGGCCACCAGCCCGGCCGCCACCAGCAGCTGGCCGGCG
>JAANMW010001300.1_pt1 | contig 26645 bp, 18 predicted proteins | sample 7279671 | NCBI WGS metagenome assembly JAANMW01 (sample SAMN14094541, study PRJNA606508) | bioreactor metagenome | isolation source: A lab-scale SPAN reactor treating ammonium-rich wastewater day 247 | place: Ireland: Galway | collected 2017-09-19 | reverse complement strand
GCGCCGTCGACTGGCGTCCGATGCTGCTCGGCGCGGCGTTCAAGGCGGCGGGCACCGCGCCGCTCACCGAGGTGCCGATGAAGGGGGAGTACTCACGCCTCTTTGAAATAGGTATTCACCCAGACTTCCACCCTTTGCTTCGGGGTTCATACAGTAAATCTTATGATGACATTCTGGATGAAATTCTTGAAATTCACCCCCAGGCAGTTGGTGTTCGTACTCATACAATGATGCAAAGCATCCCTATTCTGCAGAAATTTGCAGAAAAGAATCTGGTTTATGAAGCAAATACTTTTATGCCTTATCAATACGGGCTAAAAGCATTTAAACTATGGAATAATCTCGTAAGAATCCCTTTTAACTGGGAAGATGATGTTCACTGGGCTTATGGTTACAGTTTTGAAGATGCCAGGATAGATATTCATACTGATGATCTTGTAATTTTTGACTTTCATCCTGTACACATTTATCTGAATACCGAAAATAAATACCGGTATAATGAAGCAAAAAATTTTTTAAAAGACCCAAAAATGCTGCTAAGTTACAGGAATAATGAAGTTCCCGGTACACGTGATCTTCTTTTAAACCTTCTTAAAATTTGTAAAGAAAAAGAAATTGCAACTCATAAGTTAAAAGATATTGCATACACCTGTTTAGCTGAAGGACTTACATAAACTGAGATTTTATATGAAGGAAAATTTTAAAAACAAAAAAATACTGGTTACAGGCGGGCTCGGTTTTGTTGGCAGTAATTTAGCTATCAAATTAGCCTCGCTTGGTGCTGATGTGCTGATAGTTGATAATATGCTGCCCCGCCAGGGCGGAAATCTCTTTAATATTGAGCCTGTTAAAGATAAAGTAAAAGTAAATATTTCAGATATCCGTAATCCAACCTCAATGAACCATCTGGTAAAAGGTATGGATTATATCTATCATATAGCAGGTCAGGTAAATCATGTTGATAGTGTTAAAGACCCGCTGAATGATCTTTCTATAAATGTTGAAGGTACGCTTGTTTTAATGGAAGCTTTAAGGATGAATAACCCTTCAGCACATGTTATCTTTACAGGTACACGCGGTGAATACGGCACTTCGCTTTCACTTCCTGTTGCAGAAAATCATGCAATTAACCCTATTGGCATATATGCTATTACAAATTTTGCCGCAGAGCGTATTGTTTTAACTTATCATAACCTGCATCATATTAAATCGGTTTGTTTAAGAATTACCAATACATTCGGTCCGCGCCACCAGATGGCGCATGATGAATACGGTGTTTTCAACTGGTTCATCCGCAAGGCAATGGATAACGAAATTATCCCGATATTCGGCGATGGCAGGATTTTAAGAGATTATTTATATATAGATGACCTTGTTGATTCTTTGATTGCAATTGCATTAAGCGATAAAGCATACGGAGATGTTTATAATGTCGGCTCCGGCATTCCCCTCAGCTTTATCGACCTGGCTGAAAAAATAATAAAAATTGCCGGTTCCGGCAAAGTTGATCATACAGAATTTACTACTGAGCGCAAAGCGCTTGAACCCGGTGACTATTATGCAGATATTACCAGGATAAAAAATGTTTTAGGCTGGCAGCCGGTTATTTCACTTGATGATGGCATTCGGAAAACAATACAATTCTATAAAAAATACAAAGAGCATTACTGGAAGTAATCAAAAATTAATTTTTCCCTTCTCAATTCAGAATTTTATCATAATTAATGCACTCTAAAAAAAAGGTCTTTTTAGGTTTAGAAAATATTGCGGGCATTTTCACCAGCCTGAAAAAAGGCTTTGAACAAAATGGTATAAAAGCAGATTTCTACAGCCTTAATGAACATATTTTTGGTTATAAAACTGATAAAATAATAAATTATTCAGAAAATTCATTCCTGCGTAAGCTGCAAAAATTTTTCCTTATTTTAAAACTTCTTTTTAAATATGATTATTTTATTTATGATTCTTCAGGTTCATTATTCCCCGGTTTTAAAGATGTAAAAATTTTCAGGAAGTTCGGCAAAAAAACCATGGTTATTTTTACCGGTTGTGATATAAGGCTGCCTGAAAAAGTAAAACAGTTTAAATGGAATCCCTGCAGGGATTGTACCGATGATTATAAAAACTTTGTTGGATGCGTTTTAAATACCAAACCTGATAAAATTAATAATATTGAAAACAACTTCGATATTTTAGTAAGCGCAGAAGAAGCTGCAGGATCTTTAAGCAGAAAATATTATCCAACTTTATTTCCGGTTGATATTTCAAATTTTAACTATATAGGTTCAAATCCAGGCAAAAAGCTTAGAATACTGCATGCTCCTTCAAATGAAGATTATAAAGGTACCAGGTATATTTTAAAAACAATCCAGCAGCTTAAAAAGGAATTTGAGTTCGATTTCAGGGTTGTAAGCGATGTTAAAGCAGAAGACCTGTACCTGGAAATTGAAAATTCTGACCTGGTGATCGATCAGATGCTGGTTGGATTCTACGGTTTGCTTTCCATAGAAAGCATGGCAATGGGCAAACCGGTTGTATGCTACATCCGCGAAGATATAATGGCCAATTCACCGGCAGATATGCCTGTATTTAATGCCGATCCGGATTCACTTTACGATGTTCTGAAAAAAATACTGCAAAATCCCGGTCTCCTTAAAAAGGCGGGTGAAAGCTCAAGGGCATACATTGAAAAATATCATGATGCGAAGCTGATTGCATCAAATTACTATTCGCTCCTGGAAGGAGCCGGAAATGCTTAAAAGGTTCTTTAAGGAAACGCTGATTTACGGGTTAAGCACTTATATACAAAAATTTATCGGTGTTTTCCTCCTGCCTCTTTATACTGCCCTTCTAACACCTGAAGACTACGGTATTTTAGACCTTCTAGGCACGGTTGCGATTATCAGTATATACCTTGTTGTTTCCGGTACTGATTCATCATTAAGTTATTATTTCTTCCGTAAGGAATTTACTGAAGAACGACGCAAAATGGTTTCTTCCACACTGTGGATAAGGATCACTTTTGCCGCTGCAGCATTTGTTATTGTTGGCCTGCTTTCCGGCAAACTGTCTTTCCTTATCTTCGGCAAAGATTATTCTTTATTTCTTATTTTAACCGGTATATCACTGGCTGTTCAATCAATTTATTCATTCTTTACAGATCTCATTAGGTTTGAAAAAAGACCATGGGTATTTTCCTGGGTTTCTATTACCAATATGCTCGTTAACATTGGGCTGAATATCTGGTTCATACTTGTATTGGAAAAAGGTGTCTGGGGAGCTATTATGGCAAGCGTTATTTCATACAGCCTTATGGCTGCCTTTACTATAACTTACGTATTTAAAAGGTATGGCTTCAGTTTTTCAGGTATCTGGATAAAACGTATTCTGTCATACGGTGCGCCGCTTATTGGTACTGCGTTTGCAGTATGGATCTTAACTACTACTGACCGGTATTTCCTTGCCCATTTCAGGAATATTGCTGATATAGGTATTTATGCCGTAGGCTTCAAAATTGCTTCATTTTTGGGACTGGTTTCCGGCGCATTGCAGATGGCATGGTCGCCATATGCAATGGATATTCAATATGAGCCCAATGCAAAAAAAATATATGCAAAAGTATTTTTTATTTACTTCGTTGTAAATATCCTGGCAGTATTTTTTATATCAATGTTCTCTATTGATATTCTTAAGGTCTTTACCCAGCCTGCATATTATTCTGCCAAAGCAGTTGTGCCTTTTTTATGCATGAGCGTAGTGTTTTTCAGCGGGTATTTTATAGTTTCAATCGGAATTGCTGTCACAAAAAAGGCACAGCATACAATTTGGATCACTGTTACTGCAGCAATAGTAAATATTATAATGAATTTCCTTTTAACCCCTCAAATAGGTGCAGTAGGGGCAGCACTTTCAATAATGACTGCAAATTTCCTGATATTTCTGTTAACGCTTTCGGTTTCGCAGAAGCTTTACCCTGTTGATTACGGGTATTTCAGGATTGCAGCGCTTTTTGTTCCGGCGGCAATAATTATCAGCGTAAGTTACTATTATGACCTTAAGCTGACCGTAAGAATTATTCTGGCAGCAGTTTATTTTTCTGCAGCAGCAGCTTATTTATACAACAATTTAAAGAATTCGGATGAGATGAAAATGATCATGGAAAAGATTAAATCACGGGGAACGAAAAGTAAACAGCCGGGAACTGATATTTAAATCTTCTGTACTCTTACCTGCATTATCCTGTTACCGGATTTTTTTGTTATTACAAAGCTTAATCCTTTAAAGTCTATACGCTCATAAACTTCAGGTATATGCCCGGTAACTTTCTGCAGGAACCCGTTCAGGGTTTGATAATCGGGGTCTTCTGGGATATTTGAGTTGAACTTTTTATTAAAATCCTCTATCGAAATTATCGGGTTTACCAGGTAAACTCCGCTTTTTTCTGAAACAACATCAGCGGCTTCAACATCGTATTCATCCTGTATCTCGCCCACAATTTCTTCAATAATATCCTCGATGGTTACCAGACCTTCAACTCCGCCGTATTCATCTACTACAATTGCCATATGAACTTTATTGCGCTGCATTTCTTTCAGCAGGTTGCCTATTTGTTTTGTTGAAGAAACAAAAAATGCCGGGCGGATAATATCATTTAATGTTATCAGCTCACGGTGCTCAGCAGCAGAAATCAGGTCTTTGGAATATATTATGCCAACAATGTTATCAATTGTATCTTTATAAACCGGTATCCTGGAAAATCCTTCTTCAGTTACCTTTCGAAATATTTCATCCCTTGAATCTTCAAGGTTAATTGCAATCATATGGTTCCTTGGAACCATGATTTCACTTGCCTGCTTATCATTGAACTCAAATATTTTTTCGATCAGCTGATGCTCGGTCTGGTCAATTGCGCCTGATTTTCTGCCTTCAGTTATAAGCAGGCGAAGCTCTTCTTCGGAATGGAAGCGTTCAGATTCCGTTACCGGCTGCATTCCGAACATTTTTAATATCAGGTTTGCCGCACCGTTCAGGAACCATATAAATGGTTTGAACACCAGGTAAAATATATAAAGCGGGTTTGCTACAACAAGCGTTGTTGCCTTCGCATACCTTATAGCCATCGATTTAGGTGCAAGCTCTCCCAATACAATATGCAGGAATGTAATTATAATAAATCCGGCGATTATAGAAATTGAATGAATGGTGTTGGGATTATCGATCCCGAAATAAGCAAATACCGGCGCAAGCAGTTTTGCAGTAACAGGCTCGCCTATCCAACCCAAAGCAAGTGATGTCATTGTTATACCAAGCTGTGTTGCTGAAAGATACTCATCAAGGTGAGAAATAAGTTTCATGGCAATTTTTGCCCTGCTTTGCTTTTCTGCAAGGGTCTGTATCTGGGTTGAACGGACTTTTACTATAGCAAACTCGGCAGCAACAAAAAAAGCATTTGCCATTACCAATGCAATTACTGCCAATAATTCAAAAAATATGCTGCCTATTTCCATTTTTCCTTTCAGTAATCTGCCTGAAACCGGCAGAAGTTACTGAATTTTCGTAGTTTATTTAATTGTAAATAATTATTAAAACAATTGATATTTTATGCTTTATGGATTATTTTGTAATTAATAATTATTTAATAAAAAATTTAATATCAAGTATTTAAATATAGCAATTATACTTGTTAAAATTAATCCAAGTATTTTGGAAAGGCAGATAAAATGAATAATTTCAGTAATTTTCAAAATTCAGTATGCTTCAGCCTGGATAAATACTCAAAGACTGTTTTAACAGTCATTGCAGTATGCCTGGCATTGATAACTTTCAATATTTATTTCGGTCCCAAAGATGTAAATGCTTATGATACTGTTCAGGATGTGAACATTAAAACAATTGGCGGTTCATCCGTTTCAGGAGGTTATATGCCCGTTGATATTCAAAGGATTGACGGCAGCTCCAGCCGCAGCCTGAAAGTTGACCTGCAGTCGGTGAACGGAAGATCTATGTTCGGGGATAAAGTACCGGTAGATATCCAGGGTATAAACGGTCAGTTCTTAATGGGTGGTGAGCTTCCTGTTAAGATAAAGTAAAAATATTCTCCTGTGTTTACATCTTGTGAAAATAAAACTTCAAAAGTCTTAACCACCATTTAAAATTTTTTTAGACTAACCGTAAAGTGGTCATTGAATATTTTATCATAAGACTTTTGAAGTTTTATCATTTATAATGCGGATATTTAATTATTCTTAATTACTTTAACTTTTTTTATAGTATTGCGCTGTTTTGAGGCTATTACAAATGTAAAACCGGAATAATCTATTCGTTCATAAAGCTCCGGTATGTGACCTGTAACATTATAAAGGAAACCACCGAGAGTATTGTAATTTTCACTTTCCGGTATTTTTGCTGAAAACTTCTGGTTGAATTCCTTGACCGGAATAAAGGGATTTACAAGATACTCCTGGTTTTTTCCTTTTATAATATCAGGCGATTCAACATCATACTCATCCATTATCTCGCCTGTTATCTCTTCTATAATATCTTCCATGGTTATCAGGCCTTCAACACCGCCGTATTCATTTACAACAATTCCCATATGCACTTTAGCCTTCTGGAATTCACGCATTAATATCCCGATATTTTTTGTTTCAGCAACAAAATAAGCGGGGCGGATTATATCGGCTAGCTGTATCAGCTGCCTGTGCTCTGAGGCAGAAATAAGGTCCTTGGTATAAATTATTCCGATGATATTATCAATGGTATCCTTGTAAACCGGAATCCTTGAGTACCCCTCTTCTGTAACCACCTGGTATATTTTTTCGCGGTTGTCATCAATATTAAGTACTACCATATCACCGCGGTGGATCATTATTTCCTTCGCGGTTTTATCATTGAAGTCAAATATCTTTTCTATAAGCTGGTGTTCGGTCTGGTCAATCACCCCCGCCCTTCTGCCCTGCAGAATAACCTGACGTATCTCTTCCTGGCTGTGAATTCCGCTGTCATTTTCAAGTGGTTTTAATCCCATAGCCCTTATTATCAGTGCAGCCGAAGCATTTAACAGCCATATGAATGGCTTAAAAATTTTATAAAAAATTGTAAGCGGGTATGAAAGCCATAATGTCGCGCTCAGGTATTTCCTGATAGCAAATGCCTTTGGTGCAAGCTCGCCAATTGTTATGGTAAAATATGTTATGATTAATAAACCGAAAATTACTGCAAGGGTCTGGCTGAATGAACCGGATATTCCAAGCTTTATAAATACAGGTTCAAGCAGGTGAATAAAAACATCTTCGCCAACCCATCCAAGCAGCAGGTTAACAAAAGTAATACCAAGCTGTGTGGCAGAAATATACCTGTCAAGGTTCTTAATAACAGTTTTAGCGCGCATTGCGCGCAGGTTCCCTTTAACTGCTAATGCATCAATTTCGGCAGATCTGACCCTTATTATAGCATATTCCGTAACAACAAAAACTGCGTTTACAAGTATAAGTACCGCTATTAATAAAAATTGGGTTAACAAAAATTATAAAATTGTTTGAAATTTAAACAAAAATAGCAGAAATTAATAAAATTTTCTGTGCTATAATTTTTCTTTAGCCGGTACTGCAAAAGTATGATTATATTTGATTTAATATAAAATGCGGAATTTTATTGTATGGGGTATCTGCTTTAAACGGCTTATAACTTCAGGGTCATACTTTTTGCTGATATCGGTAATCACATAACCTGAGGTTTCATTGGTTTTAAGGTACTGGCCAATAATATTAATATTATTTTCTGCAAAAACAGAATTTATCTTTGCAAGTATTCCCGGTACGTTATGATGTATATGTATCAGCCTGTGCGCATTATCAAATGGCGGAAGCTGTATATTTGGAAAGTTAACACTGTAATATGAATTACCGCTGTTTATAAAATCAATAAGCTTGCGCGGAACAAAATTAGCAATATCTTTCTGCGCTTCATCTGTGCTTCCGCCAATGTGCGGAGTCAGTATTACATTGCCCAGACCCTGCAGGCCGTGAACAAATTTTTCATCATTGCTTACAGGTTCGTATAGATATACATCTACTGCTGCCCCTTTAACTTTTCCCAAGCGGATATGTTTTGCAAGCGCTTCCAGATCAGCAACATGCCCCCTGCTTAAATTAAGGAATATAACCCCATCCTTCATCTGCCGGAATTCTCTATCACCTATCAGACCTGTATTCTGTTCATCGCCGTCAACATGAATGGTAACTATATCACATTTTTTAAGCAGCTCTTTCATAGAGCGGCATTTTTTTGCGTTACCAAGCGCCAGCTTTTCCAGTATATCATAATAATAAACTTCCATTCCAAGGTCTTCCGCAAGAACAGAAAGCTGTGAGCCAATCTTTCCGTATCCTATTATTCCCAGCTTTTTTCCGCGCACTTCATAACTTCCGGCGCTGGATTTATCCCAAATCCCCGAATGCAGCAGGCTGTTTTTGTTTATTATTCCCCGCATAAGCATAATTATTTCACCCAGTACAAGCTCAACTACACTGCGGGTATTGCTGAACGGCGCATTAAATACTATCACTCCCCTTTTAAGGCAGGCGTTTAGCTCAACCTGGTTTGTGCCTACACAAAATGCGCCAACGGCAAGCAGCTTTGCTGCTTTGGATAAAACTTTTTCAGTAACACGTGTTTTTGATCTTATACAAAGTATCGAAACATCCTTTATCTTTTCAGCAAGCTCTTTTTCACTTAAGCTTTTATTTATTGATTCCAAACTATAGCCTTCTGCTTTAAACAGCCTGGCGGCATCACTGTGAATATTTTCAAGCAGCAGCACTTTTATCCTGTTCTTTGGGTATGATATGCTCATTGGCAGTTTTGAAATATATAAAAATTCATCAAAGCTTGGTGTAATATGATCGGCATTTTTTGTAACAGAAGTACGTTCTATATTTTCTGTGAATGCATAAAACCTGTCTATCATTCCGGAGCTTTTAAGCTCGTAATCGGTATAACCATCGCCTATTGCTATAATCTCACCTTTGAGCTTAAGCGCTTTAAGCTGCTTAACTTTTCCGCCTGCCTGCGCAAGCAGGCTTTTTTTGCTGAATCCGGTTATTTCACCCTTTGAATTGAAAATAAAACTGTTCGCATAAACATTTTCGGGCTTTATGCCGTATTTTTCAACAACAGGCAGTATATACTCATGAAATCCCCCTGAAAGTATAATAATATTATCTGAAAATTTCCTGAAAAAATCTTTATTTGAAGTTACGGATGATGATACAAGCCTGTTAAGCTTTTTAACCAGCTTTGATATATGTTCTTTATTGGCTTTTATCAGCTGCAGCCGCCGGGCAAGTGATTCAGCAAAAGGCATTTCTCCGTTCATCGCACTTACGGTTAACTTATTTATCCTGCTGCATACCGCATCTTTTTGCGGATGGCTCTTTAACGAAATCTGCGCAAGCTCATCCAGGGCTTCCACCTTTACGAATGTGCTGTCAAAATCAATTATAAAATACCTGTTAATTTTCATAAATAAAAAATGACCAATTCTGTTAAAATTGGTCAGTTTATTATAGCCCTGCAAAATTTGCAGGGCTGAAAAAAATGTTATATGTGAATTATATCGTTATATACTACAAATGCCATAAATGCCATAAGTATAAGGAAGCCTACATTCTGCACAACTATCTGTATCTTATGTGAAACAGGCTTGCGGAATATTCCTTCATACAGCAGGAACATAAAATGCCCCCCGTCAAGCGCCGGGAAAGGCAGAATATTTATTATGGCAAGTGTTATCGAAAGCATTGCCATGAATCCTAAAAATGAAAGGAAACCGCCTTCGGCTGACTGCCCTGCATACTGTGCAATTTTTACAGGTCCCCCAACAGCTTTGCTGAATGCAATATCACCCTTAATTATCTTCCACATTGATTTTACAAACAGCACAACACCATAATGCCACAGGTCGCTTAATCCCTGAGGTACGGCAGTAATAACATTATACTCAATATTTTTTACAGTACCGGTATATTTGCCAATTCCTATTCCTATAGTGCTGTCTGCTTCGGGTTTTACAACCCCGTTCATTGTAGTGCCGCTTCTGTTCCATGTAACTGCAATATCTTTGCCTGCATTACTTTTTATAATATCAACAAACTGCTGGGAGTGCAAAATAGGGTTACCATTGGCAGATGTTATTACATCGCCTTTCTGCAGACCAAGGTTTTTTGCCGGACCGGTTTCTGCAACCTGCTGTATCATCGGCTCCATCTTTTCAGGGAAAATACCAAGCACCCTTTCATTTAGTTCGGTCAATTCATTTTTGGAAATGAATATTTCCTTATCTGTACCGTTGGTATTTACCTTTATAGTAACATCTTCGCCCATTGCTTCGATGAAAACATTTGCGCGAACATCATCCCAATAATTTACAGGATTTCCGTTTACTGAGATTATTTTTGAGCCCGGCTCAATTCCGTATTTTGCCGCTATAGAGCCCGGTGTTACATAACCTACAGTATTGGTTTCCATTTTCTGCTTGCCTTCAGCAAGGTTTATTACATAAAATATCGCGAATGCCAGCAGTGTGTTCATAATTACTCCTGCTGTTATCACGAACATTCTCTGCCAAACAGGCTTTGAGCGGAACTCCCACGGCTGCGGCGCCTGGTTGATAAATTCCTTATCCATGCTTTCATCTATCATACCGGCTACTTTAACATATCCGCCAAGCGGAAATATTCCAAGCCCGTACTCGGTTTCACCTTTTACGAACTTAAAGATTCGCAGGTTAAAGAAATCGAAGAACAGGTAAAATTTATCTACCTTCATTTTGCACAGCTTTGCTGCTGCAAAATGACCGAACTCATGTACGAATACAAGAATTACGATCGTTATTAAAAAATAAAGAATTGTTGTTACTACATCCATATATTTATATAAAGTCTCCTTTTACTTTTTTCAGCAGGTTTTTTATACTGCCTGTAATGCTGTTTCTTTCACATATTTTCTTGACCAGCTGTCAATTTCTACAATACTTTCAAGTGTCGGTTTTGTATGATTCTGATGTTTATCCATTGCAGATTTTATCAAAGCCGGAATGTCTGTAAATTTTATCTTCCCCTTCAAAAACAGGTCAACTGCAGCTTCATTTGCCCCGTTTAATACTATTGGATAAGAACCTCCCGAATTTATTACATCATAAGCCAGCTTCAAACACTCAAATTTTTCAAGTTCAGGTTCTTCAAAAGTAAGTTTTTTCAGTGATTTAAAATCAATTCTGGGAAAATCTGACTCTATCCTTCCCGGATATGTAATTGCGTACTGTATCGGCACTTTCATATCAGGTACTCCAAGCTGCGCTTTTACAGACCCGTCGGAAAATTCTACCATTGAGTGAATTATTGACTGCGGGTGAATTAAAACTTCGATATTTTCCGCTTCTATACTGAACAGCCATTTAGCCTCAATAATTTCAAAACCTTTGTTCATTAAAGTGGCGGAATCAATCGTGATTTTATTGCCCATTTTCCAGTTGGGATGGTTTAAAGCATCGGCAACCGTAACATTTATCATATCGCCCGCAGGAAGCTCCCTGAAAGGACCTCCTGAGGCGGTGAGGATAAGTTTGGTTATCTTCTTTAACGGTTCACCCTGCACACACTGCAGTATTGCGCTGTGTTCGCTATCTACCGGCAGTAAATGTGAATTGCTTGCTGCCAGCATGCTGTAAATAAGCTCTCCGGCTACTACAAGAGATTCCTTATTGGCAAGCGCTATATCCTTGCCGTTCTTAATGGCTTCTATGGTTGGTATAAGTCCGCTGAAACCAACCAGCGCATTTACAACCAGCTCAAAATCATCACGGCGCGCAATTTCATTAATTCCCGCCTGTCCGCATAGTATTTCGCATTTATGGTTTAAAGAACGGTTTTTAAGTTTGTTGAAGCTCTCCGGATCAAAAATTACCGCTGCTTCAGGCTTAAACTCCTCTATTTGTGCGGCAAGAAGCTCTGAATTAGAGTTTGCAGAAATATATTTCACAGAAACAGGAAATGAGTTCCTGTTCAGATTTCTGACGACTTCGAGTGTATTTTTACCAATTGAACCTGTTGAGCCTAAAACGGCAATATTCTTCATTAATGCATATATAATTGGTAATTTAGCGTTAATTTATGAAAGTTAGTATGGTAAAATCAGGTGGGCAGAATTCAGGAATAATATAAGAATTCAGCAAAAATTTGATCATTAAAAACTCAATTCCCTGCTCGTGTCAGGTCCTCTCCGTAGGAGTCCCTTGGACAGACCTGACACTATGAATACTTAGCGTCTGGTCAAATACTGATTAAAGCAATAAACAGGTTAAATTTGCTTTTTAATCCCGTTCGGAAAAATCAAACGAATAAGCGAAAACATTAAAGCTATTATTACTGAATTTGTATGTCTGAGCGTAAGCGAGTTCACAAATTCTTCTATGGTTGCTTTAATGTTTGAGCAGTTTGATTTTTCCGCCGGGTGTACTTTTCTTTGTAACTTTCTTTTGTACAAGCAAAAGAAAGTTATTTATTTAATAATGGTAAGAATAACAAATATGTTTGGTTGTTGTTAAAAAACCAACAACGTGGAAAATTATAATATAATGCAAAAATTTGATCGTAATACACTCAATTCCCTGCTCGTGTCAGGTCATCTCCGTAGGAGTCCCTTGGACAGACCGGACACAAAGAAATACCTTCCCCTTTGGGGAGGGAAGGGTGGGGTCACAAAACCTTACGAAAAACTCCCTGTGAAGGAAAATCGATGACTCTCCCTAATTAATAATTTTTGAAATTGGTATTGATAAAACACTATTTATTTAATATGTTAAAATAACCTAATTTCAAAGGTTATGAAAAATTTACAATTTTACCTTTTCGCTTTAATTATAATTTTTAAATGTGAATCATATTCACAGGATGGCTGGTTTTGGCTTAATCCGCTGCCGCAGGGAAATTATCTTACAGATGTTGAATTTACATCAAACAACACAGTATATGTTTCAGCTGCGGGTAATACACTGATGAAATCAACTGATGGCGGAAATTCTTTTTTTGTGATGCAAAACAAAGAAAGCGGAGGAGCATTAACTTTCATAAATGAAAATACAGGTTTTTCAAGTTCTGCCGGCGGAATATTAAAAACAACAAACGGAGGACTTAACTGGAGGTTCATTACTGCACCAATTGATTATGTTCATGATCACAGTTCTAATCCTCAAATCAGGTTGTACGGATTAAAGGATAACAAAGTTTATATCAGCAGTGACCTTGGTGTAAGCTGGAGCTTAAGCCTGACTGCATATCCAAATAATATTTTTTATTCAGTACAATTTCCTTCAAATAATATCGGATTTGTTGTCGGGTATAAACCTGTTCTATTTAATTACGGCAGAATACACAAAACTACAAATGGCGGTTTAAGCTGGGATACTATCTCAACTAATTTCAGATTCAGGAGCAGGAGTATTTATTTCATTAATGAGAATACAGGTTTCATTCAAACTGACCAGTACAGACAATTAATATTAAAAACAACAAACAGCGGAATAAGCTGGGATACAGTGAGCAATCTCCAGAATCAATTTCAGCAATTCAGATTCTTTGATAATAATAACGGCTATTTACAGGGGCATCAGGAAATCATGATAACAACAAATCAGGGAATGAACTGGTTTAATGTTATAACTATCCACACTGCTTATTTAAAAAATATCAATGAAGGACTGGGTATTGGTGCTTTAAATAATTATAATTTTTTATATAAAACAACTGATAATGGAGCGAATTGGACCACAACTACAACAGGATTCAATGATGCTCTATTAGATATAACATTTATAAACTCTGTTACCGGGTTTACAGTTGGTGACAATAAAATCTACAAATCCACTAACTCCGGAATTAACTGGACTGTAACAAATCTTAATATTGAATCCGGTTTTACAAGTGTTGAAAATATTATGTTCCCAAATGAAAATACAGGTTATGCAGGCATTGACGGAGGAAAAGTTGCAAAAACAACAAATTGCGGTATTACCTGGGAAGTATTTAAAACAGGACAGTATGACCATTTGCATGGGATGTCTTTTCCCTCAGTTGATACTGGATATGCAGTTACCAAATACGGTAATTTCATTAAAACAACTAATGCAGGAATAAACTGGGTAGTTGACAGCAGGTTTATTGTTGAAGATTATGAAGATGTGCAGTTTATTAATAACCTTACTGGTTTTGCCGGCGGTTCAACAAATCAACCTGATATTGGTGTAATCAGAAAAACCATGGATGGAGGAATCAATTGGGATCCAATATTACTTGATAGTATTATCTCTGTAATTGATATATGTATTTCCTCACCTGCTAGTTGGTTTGTCGCAGGTTATGGACAAAGCAGCAGCGGTTATCCGGGGTATATTTATTATTCAACTGATTTTGGTGCAAACTGGAATTATCACAAATTTCCTAATTCATTATATTCAATACATTTTGCCTCACCGCTAACAGGTTATGCTTCTTCTTATTACAATATTATGTATAAAACTACTGATGGCGGAATAACCTGGTTTGCAACATACTGTATAAATAATAATATATCATATGGTATTCATTTTATTGATAATAATACCGGTTACGCTTCAAGCAGATACGGCCAGATTATCAAAACCACAACCGGGGGCGGAGTGCTGATAAATGTTGAACCGCAAAGCTATATAGTACCGCATAAATTTACTTTGTATCAAAATTACCCGAATCCGTTTAACCCGGTCACAAAAATCAAGTTCGATATTCCCAACGCAATTAATGCCTCACTGAAAATTTACGATATTCTTGGCAGGGAAGTTTCTGTGGTAGTAAATGATTTCCTTATCCCCGGCACTTATGAATTTGATTTTAACGGTATCAGCCTTTCAAGCGGTGTGTATTTTTACGTGCTCAGCTCTGATGATTTCTATGAATCTAAAAAAATGGTGCTGGTAAAATGATCTTTCCTGCTTTTCAGGAGGTCTGCTGTACAGACATGCCTCTCTCGCGTCTCAATGCCGCTTAACTGCCTTAAAGCCGGATTTTAATCAGAAAACGGTTCCTAAAAAATGACTTGACACTGTAATAATCATATATTAATTTTGATATATATGCAATTAGCATATATTTGCTCTTTAGAAGCAAAACCCCCGGCAGAAATATTCGAGAATTGAATTTAACATTTCTATTCCAAATAAATAAATATTCAAGCTTATACTCCCCCCTTCAAATGAAGGGGGGACAGAATCTCAGCAAACTATAACCTGCAGATATTTCTTTAATTGATCTCCTGGTTTAATCACCGATGGGGGTTTGAGGTAAAAATATTTAGCTTAGTGCCCTTCCCTTAGGGGATGGGGTGGGGTTAAAAACCTAAACCCCCAACTATGATTTCAGGCATATTAAATATTTCTTTCTATCCCGGATTTAATGTTGTTCAGGCTTTTTATCCCCCCTTCGTATGAAGGGGGGACAGAATCTCAGCAAACTATGACCTGCAGATATTTCGTAAATTGATATCCTTACTAAATCACCTATGGGGGTTTGTGGTAAAAATATTTAACATAGTGCCCCCCCTTCGGGGAGGGGATGGGGTGGGGTCCCAGAATTCTCATCCCCATTCTCACTGCCAATCAATTCATTTTCATCTCCAATCAGCATGATTATTGACTTTGCGAAAAATGTTTTTACGAAAAATCTCACGTTTTCACAAAAAACATTTCCTGAATCCCCAAAAAAAATTATCAGCGATTTGGTAATGAAATTGGTGATGAAAATGGCTTTGTGAATAAAAAGTATATATGCTTCTGTCAGGTCCTCTCCGTAGGAGTCCCTTGGACAGACCTGACAGAAACAAATCAATAAACTGAAATCTTTATCAACCCTGTACCGTTAAATTACTAACAACACACAAAATATAATCATTGTAAATCAATTTAATATTAAATACATTTACGGCTTAAATTCCATAAATACAGCATAATTTTGCAGAAATTGAAGATAAAAACAGCGCTTTTTTTAACAGCATTCGGTATAATCCTTACAACAGCAATAATAAATATATCAGGATGCGATTCATCAACTCAAACACAATTGGGTGAACCTGTAAGCTTTAACCGTGATATCCAGCCTATACTGGCGCAAAACTGCAATTTCCCCGGGTGCCACAATTCCACCGATAAACAGGCAGGGCTTGATCTTACATCATGGGAAGGGATGATGATTAACGGTTCTTCATTCGGCGCGGAGGTTATTCCCTACAACGCACAGTGGAGCCACTTGGTACAGCATATTAACCGGGTTGATACGAACATATCACCGTTTTCAGAGCCGCTTATGCCGCAGGCAAATTTGCCTTTTTCACAGGGTCTGCCGCTGCAAACAAACCAGCTGATGAAAATAGTTGACTGGATAAACCAGGGCGCAAAGAACGATTACGGCGAAGCCGCTTTCAGCAATATTAATAATAAAGCTTTTATTACCAACCAGTCAAGCGACCTGGTTGCTGTTGTGAATCTTGATAACAATCATTTAGTAAGACTTATAGATGTTGGCGGAAGAAGCAACACTGCAGCCCCGCCAGATGCGCCGCATATTGTTACAGTTGATAACCAGGGTAATTATTTTTATGTAAGCCTTATATCCGAAGGATATATGGAAAAATATAATGCCCGCACATACCAGCAGGCCGGAAGGTTATTGATTGGCTCATCCCCTGCTCATATTGTACTTAATAATGACGCAACAAAAGGATACATAACAGATTTCACCACATCAGGCAGCATTAAGATCTTTGACCCGCAGTCAATGACAATTCTAAATTCTATAACCGATTTCAGAATGAACCGCCCTCACGGCTTAAGGCTTTCGCACAGCGGCAGCCTGCTTTTCTGCGCCACACAGGTAAGTGAGTTTCTGTATGTTATTAATGCTGCTACCGAGCAAATTGAAAATGTTATTCCCGTCGATCCTTCAGTTCCGCCAAACGGAACAGGCACAACTAATTTTATACCTTACCAGGTTGCTGTAACGCCTGGTGATGCTTTTGTATATGTATCCTGCAGAAAAAGTAATGATGTAAGGGTATTCGATGTATCTGCAGGTATATTTACGGTAAACATTCCCACCGGAATAAATCCGCTGGCGCTGGAAATATCCCCTGACGGCAGGTGGTGTTATGTACCCAACCAGGGTTCTAATTCTGTTACCGTAATAGATATCAGCAATAATACAGTTTTTAAAACCATTTCAAATGTTGGCGCACAGCCGCACAAAGTTGATTTTACTGCAGATGGCCATTATGCGTATGTAACATGTGAATCAACCTCCGGCGGGTTTATACATCACCCGGCAACATCAGGTAAAAAACCCGGCACTACTGCTGTGATTGATGTATGGGGCGGTCATGTAAAAATTAAAGATATTGAAATGGCTTCATTCCCTGCCGGAATTTGCATTACTCCCGGGCTTGGGAATTAGATCTGTTTTGGAGTACATTGACTTTGTCAATGCATGCATCAACTAAGTTGATGCATCCAAAAAAGAATTTATAGAAAGAAATGTATACTTTAAAATCTTATGAACAAAAATATTTTTTGATGATAAAATACAGCCTAATATTATTTATAGCCTTAGTGTTTTTTTATTCCTGCGGCAGCGATTCAGGCGTTAACGTAACACAAAACAGCGGTTCAATTACAGTTAACAATCTTAAAACTATCGATAAAAACATTGAAGGCACTTACGAGCTATGGGGCAGTGTTGAATCAGCCTCGGACCACGGTGAAAATGCTTACAGAAGCATGGGCAGGTTCACTGTTAATTCTTCGGGTACTGTGCTGGATACATCTGGCGCGCCTTTCAGCCCGTACATGGGAAAGATCACTAACATAAATTATGTTAGTGATATAATTGTTACCATACAGCCTCCGGGTTATAATGATACAATTCCAAGTAATATAAAAATTCTTGGCGGTCCTAAAAATGTTTCCGGCGGAGCCGTGGTTTTTGACCTTACAATGAATTACAGGGATATTCTTCCCGCCTCTTCGCAATTTTCAACATCTGAAGCAAGGTTTATCCTGGCATCCCCTTCTGCAGGAACAGCTTCTGCTGAATATCAAAAAGGATTATGGTTTACTACTGATACAAACGGAACAATTGCCGGATTAACACTGCCTGCTCTGCCTGATACAGCTGAATGGACCTACCAGGCATGGGTAATAAATAACTCAAATTCTGCGTATATTTATAATATGGGCAGATTCACAGCATCCAACCAGGCAGATAATAACCAGCAATGCAGGCTTAACGGCGGGCTTGAATGGAACTACCCCGGCCATGACTGGCTGCAGCCAAACTGCCCGGGTGGCGGATTGCCTGATATATTAAGTCTTAATAACGGATATAATTTACTTATAACATTAGAACCAAAATACGAACAGGGTTCAGCCTTAAATATTCCTTTTTATCTGAAAATATTTGAAACAACAGTTACAGTACACCAATTTGGCACAGTTATGCAGATGTTAAATCAATTTAATTCATTGGTGCCAACAGCGCAGGTAAGGCTGACTGCCAATTAATATTTATTAATTCATCCATTAAACCAAATATCCATGAAAAAAGCTATTCTGATTTCAGCCTTCATAAGTTTAGTCACAGTAAATTTATATTCTCAGGCGGTCATGAACATGACCCTGCTTGCACAGAAAAATGAACATAATGCAGGCGGCACGCCTGCCGGGTGGCATTACGCATCCTGCTGGGGATGGACTTCTCCGGCCGGAAGGGAATATGCCATAATAGGCTACTGGAACGGTACTGCAGTTTATGATATAACCGATCCAGGTAATGTTGTACAGTGTGATACAGTTCCCGGACCGACTTCATTTTATAACTACAGGGAATTTACTGTACTCGGTAATTATCTCTACATTGTTTCAGAAGGAACTGGCACTAATAAAGGATTGCAGATTGTTGATCTGCAGTATCTGCCGGACTCCGTCAGGCATGTCAAAAACTGGACTTTCCCGGGATATAACTCTACCCACACAATTAAAAGCGATGGCAATTACCTTTATCTAAACGGTGCAGATTACAACGGAGGAGGATTGGTGATACTTGATGTAACAGACAGGGAAAATCCGGTTAAACGAGGTGATGGTCCCCTGCCTTATTCACACGATTGCTTTGTAAAAAATGATACTGTCTATGCTGCCAACATTTATAATCCAAACAGCAAAATGTCAATTATTGATGTAACAAATAAAGATAACCCGGTGAATGCAGGTCAATTCGTTTATCCAAATGCTGTTTGTCATAATGTTTGGTTTAGTGATAACCGAAGATGGATGCTTACAACTGATGAAGGCGGTTCAAATCATTTAAGATTATGGGATGCTGCCAATCTTACAAATATTACATTTTTATATGAATATATCCCCTATGAAAATGCAATGGTTCATAATGCTTATTTTAAAGGTGATACAATTTATATGGCTCATTACCGCGCAGGTGTTGTTGCGCTTGATGTAAGCACGCTGCCTTCACAGCCAACCGTTATAGGTTATTACGATACTTACCCCGGCTCGGGGACTGCTTACCAGGGTGCATGGAATGTATTTCCGTATTATAATTCAGGCAGGTTTATTGTCAGCGATATATCAACAGGGTTGTATGTATTCAGGTTCGGTAACCCGATAGGTATCAGCCATAACGGAAATGAAGTCCCCGGGGAATTTAAGCTGGAACAGAACTATCCCAACCCGTTTAACCCGGTAACAAAAATTAAGTTCAGCATTCCCGGTAACAATGGCAGCAGGTCACATTTTACAAGGCTGGTTGTTTATGATATAACGGGTAAAGCCGTAAAAATACTTGTAGAGCAGAATCTTAATGCAGGTAATTACGAAGCTGAGCTGAATTCCGGTGATATGGCAAGCGGTATGTATTTTTACAGGCTTACTGCAGGCAGTTTCAGTGAAACAAAAAAGATGGTACTTGTAAAGTAAATAAAAAACCGGCTGCAGAATAATCATTTTTCTGCAGCCGGGATAAACTGATGGCTTATTTATTCTTTCTGCGCAATGCTATTGCTGAAAATGCCAAACCTGCAAGCACCATTAAAGGGAATTCCATTCCGAACAGGCCGCACTTTTTGCCTTCGTTCTTAACTGTAGCTGTCATTTCAAGATCTTCTTTAAGATCTGCAAGTGTTTTTTCCCAAAGGACTTTCTGCCCGTCTTTTCTGCCGTTAGTCTTTAATATTTCAGCGGGGAATTCAAATTCATAGTTCAGCTTGGTATCGGATGCGCCCATGTTCTTTGCATTGGAAGTATCTTTTGCAAGAGTGTAGCTGAAATCCATGCCCTCTTTGCCTTCTTTCCATGAAGCTTTTACTTTTTCAAAACCTTTTGCAGAACTGATATCATTAATATTTTTGAATGTAAGATCAACGGTTACATGTTTGGTAGAGTCATCAAGCTTTTCTTCAACTTTTACGCTTTTTACCTCGGTGTTTGATGATGTATAATTCTGTTTAGCTTTTGCTTCTTCAAAGCTGAAACCGCCGAGATCAGAGCTGGAGCTGACATTAGACATTTTTGTCCAGTAATGTACTTTCATGCTGCCGGAGCCATCCTGCTTTAAAGTTGTTTTCTGTTCTACATTAACACAACCTGCAAGGTATAAGGCAAATACCATCAAAAACGATGATATCAAAAATAAATTGTTCCTCCTGATGAAATTTTTCAATCTTTCTGTGTTTTTCATTACTACTCCTTTAGAGCTTTTAGTTATTGAATACAAACAAAGTTAATAAATTTTAAAGCAAAATCTGATATGTTATATTTTGAGAGGTTCCAGCTTTTCTTTGATAAACTTGCCAGCCAGATCCATATCTGCTTCTTCAGGAGATTTAATACCCTCGCTTAACAAAAGCAGAATGTTTTCCTGGATATTTCCGCGCTTTAACGCTGTTGAATAAGGTACCCGCAGAAATGTAACCATCGAATATTTTGGTATGAACCGGTCCGGATATTTGGCATAAAGTATTGCCTCAATTTTTTTCATAAGCTGGAATCTCGGGTCAGCAACCCTGTCTCTCATTTCAATAAAATTTTCACGCGCAAGGTCGGCAATAGCATCAGTGTTTGGTTTTCTTAGCTGCTGGTATGCAGGGAATATTTTTTTCCAGTCGCCCTGGTATTTATCAATACATTCGTTGAGGACTGTACAGTCTTCGAAGGCTGCATTCATGCCCTGCCCAAAGAATGGTACAATTGCATGGGCTGAATCTCCCAGTAATGCAAGTTTGCCGTCAATACACCATGGGTAGCATTTAACTGTTATTAAAGTTCCGGTTGGATTTGCAAAAAAATCTTCAAGCAGATCCGGCATTAATTCCAAAGCATCAGGAAAATTTTTTTTAAAGAATTTTTGAACTTTATCTTTATCCTGCAGGTATTCAAAGCTGTTCTCTCCGCCAAGTGAGGCGTCATAAGCAAGAAATAAAGTGCATGTAAAGCTGCCGTCCATATTTGGAAGTGCAATAAGCATAAAAGCCCCGCGAGGCCAGATATGCAGTGCGTTTTTTTCCATTATGAATGAACCGTCAGCATTGGGGGGAATGTGAAGCTCTTTATATCCGTAATTTTCATATTCCTGCTTAAAATCAAATCTTGGTATTTTAAGCATTTCCATTCTGACCGGTGAAGTTGCTCCATCAGTAGCTATTGTAATATCTGAATGTATTGCGGTAGTTATCTGTGTATCATCGCTGTGGAAATACAGTTCATTTTTATCCATATCCATGGATAAACACCGCATATTAAAATGTATCTTAACAGAATGATGATGTTGTGCAAGGTCCATCAGCTTTTTGTTCAGCTCTCCACGGGATACTGAATTGATGTATTCGCTTTTATCCCTTCCGTACGGCTGCAGGCTGGTTGAGCCGTCCAGTGAGTGTATCATTCTGCCGTACATCGGTATTGATATCTTTTTAATCTCATCATACAATCCAACTTCCTTAAGGGCATGTATTCCGCGGGTGGAAAGTGCTAGATTTATAGATTTGCCGGCACTGATACTGGTTTTCCTCATATCAGGACGGCGCTCGTAAACATTAACATTATAGCCTTTTTTTGCCAGGTATACTGATAACAGTGAACCTGCCAGACCTGCCCCTACAATAGTAATATTTTTCATAGTAATTTTTTGAATCTAAACCTGATAATATAGAAAGTCATGTTATTTATTATTCAGAATATAATATCTCTATGAATTTCCAAATATCCATAAAAGTATTATAAAGGGGAACCGGGGCGCAGCGGATAACATCCGGCTCACGCCAGTCGCAAATGACCCCGGCACTATTAAGTTTTTTATGTAAAAACTTTCCGTTCTGTTTAGCCCTTATTGATAACTGGCAGCCGCGTTCAGTTTTGTTTTCTGGCGTTATAATTTCTATATTCCCGTTATTATTTTCATATACCAGATATTCCATATACCCGGTAAGAAGTTCACTTTTTTCCCGCAAAGCATCCATCCCTGCTTCGTGAAAAATATCAAGCGAAGCCCTCAGTGCAGCAAGCTGCAATATTGGGGGATTGCTTAACTGCCAGCTTTCAACTGTTGGAATGGGCCTGAAATCATGATCCATCAGAAATCTTGTTGCCTTATCCTGGCCCCACCATCCCCAGAATTTGGGGATTGTCATATCAAGTAGATGCCTCTTATTGACAAAAGCCCCTGCAATTGCTCCGGGTCCGCCATTGAGATATTTATATGAGCACCATACTGCAAAATCGCAATCCCAATTGTGCAGGTCAAGCTTCAGATTTCCGGCAGCATGCGCAAGATCAAATCCGACAAAACACCCTTTTTTATGACCTGCATCTGTTATTTTTTCCATCTCAAATGCCTGCCCTGTATAATAATTCACTCCGGCAAACATTATTAATGCAATTGATTCACCATCATTCTCAATTTTTTCCAGTATATCTTCAGTCCTGATAATATCTTCTCCGGGTCTCGGTTTCATTTCAACCAAAGACTCTTCGGGATCGTAACCATGATATTTTATCTGTGACTGAACAGCATAATGATCTGACGGAAATGCATTTGCTTCAATCAGGATCTTATTACGGGACGGTGTTGGCCTGTAAAAAGAGACCATCATTAAATGAAGATTTACAGTAAGAGAGTTCATGTTAACAACTTCTTCGGGCAATGCCCCAACCAGTGCAGCAGTCTGATCCGTTAAAAATTCATGGTAAGGCAGCCAGGGATTCCTTGCAAACATATGCCCTTCTACACCCATTTTTTCCCAGTCCAGCAGTTCCTGTTCAACATATTGACGCACAGTTTTAGGCTGCAATCCAAGAGAGTTGCCGGCAAAATAGATCAGTTCATTACCTTCTTTACCTGCCGGAATATGGAATTTATTCCTGTATTCTTTAAAAGGATCGTTATTATCTAAACTTTGTGCGAATTCAATATTGTTCTTATACTTCATTATTCAGATTATTTGCTGTTTATCTTTTCCAGCATCTTAACTGCATTATCGTTTTTCGGATTAAGCTCAAGCGACTTTTTATAGAACTTAACAGCATTTTTATTATCTCCTGCTGTCATATATCCTTCAGCAAGACTGTCGTATACATTATAAGAATCAGGATATTGTTCTACATTCAGCTGAAAAATTTCAATTGCCTGTTTATTCAGTCCTAGCTGTAAAAGCTGGTAGCCCAGTGTATTAAGCTGGCTTTCTTTAAAATTATATTTATCTTCATAATCACTGTAAAGATTCCAGTACAGCTCAATGGCTTTATCAACATTTTTATTTATGATCACTGTCATCATTGTATCAATAACTGATTTTTTGGGGGCATGAACACCAAGCAGCTCAACATCAAAAATTAAAGTTGAGTTTGGCGGAATTATCTCCCCTGCGCCGCGCTCGCCGTAAGCAAGATTTGGAGGAAGTATAAACCTGTACTTATCACCGATTCTCATCAAAGCCACACCTTCATCCCAACCGGCTATAACCTGTTTACCGCCGAGCATAAATTCAAACGGTTCATTACGGTCGCGGGATGAATCAAATTTTTTGCCGTCCAGTAACCAGCCTGTATAATGAACTTCAGCAATCTTGCCGCTTTCCGATTTTTTGCCTTTGCCCACTTTAAGGATCAAATATTTTAATCCGCTGGAAGTTGTAACTGTATCTTTATTTTGTGAATACGAAAGAAAGGTTATTAGAAATAACAGGATTATATATTTATTCATTTTTCAGTTTTTACATTGTTAAAGCAGTAATTTACAAATTAACTGAATAAACTTACAGTCAAAAACTATAATATATTAATACTGAATTTTGCACAAATTTGAATTAAATTAATACTTAAATTTGCAGCTACAATTAAATTTTAAAGGAGCAGCCATTTGTTAAAAATTTCTGTTTTTATATCAGCCTTTCTATTTTTAGTTCCATCTGTTTTTTCACAGTTTGCTACACCGGAAAGCGTTACATTTGATTCTGTTTATAACAGGTGGCTTGTGACAAACTCAACCGGGGTAATTAAACAAAGAACAGCAGACGGCAGTGTAAGTGATTTTGCTCCTGCCGGCTCAGGTACTCACGGGATCAGGATCTATAATAATACAGCATTTGTATGCATGCAGAACAGGATAAAAGGGTTTGCGCTAACAAACGGCGCTGAAGTATTTAATGTTCAGCTTACCGGGGCTTCATTTCTTAATGGATTGGGAATAAGCTCATCCGGAATTGCATACATTTCAGATTTCACAGGTCAACGGATATACAAGCTTAACCTTAATACACAGCTTTGGTGGATCTATGTGCCGGCTGCCGGAGGGCAGCCAAACGGAGTTTATGTTGATACTCCAAGAAACAGGCTCTTAGTATGTTTTTGGGGATCCAATGCAGCAATAAAGCAGGTTAATTTAAGTGACAGCAGCATAACTACAATTACCAATACCGGGTATAATAACTGTGACGGTATTTACCTGGATAAATATGATAATGTATATATTTCATCATGGGGACCCAGTCCGGCAAAGATTTTAAGGTATGATATTAATTTTTCACTGCCGGCAGCAATAGTTATTAACAGCGGGCTCAGCAATCCTGCAGATATATTCATCAATAAATCCAGGGATACATTATGCGTTCCCAATTCAGGCAGTAATACTGTAACATTTCATAATATCGGCAATATTTCCGGAGTACAGCTGGTAAATTCAAATATACCTCTCAATTATAAGCTATTTCAAAATTATCCCAATCCCTTTAACCCTGCAACAAAGATAAAGTTTGATATAGCCAATGGCGGAGAAAATGCGCTGCTTACTGTTTATAATTCAGCCGGTCAGCAAATTGCTGTTTTGGTAAATGAAACTGTAAAAGCAGGCACATATGAAGTTGAATTCAATGCAGGGATGTATTCATCGGGAGTTTATTTTTATAAGCTTGAATCAGGAAAATTCATCGAAATGAAAAAGATGGTTTTAGTAAAATAATGGAATTTTCGAACAAGGGGTTTCAGCCCCTTGTTCTTGATTATTTTGATACATTTCCATACATTTTCTGAACAAGTTCTGTCACTCCAAGAAATTCTGCTGCATTTTTCCACAAAAGTTTTTCCTTTACAACGTTATTCAGCTCATCCATTGATTCGATCAGTTTGCCTGGCACATGTTCACCAAGGGGAAAAGGATAATCTGAACCCATGACAATATTATCTTCACCAATCAGATCTATAAGGAATTTCATTGCAAGCTCATCATGAACAAGCGAATCAAGCCAGAACTTACCCAGGTAATTACGCGGGTTAACTTTGTTTTTTGTCTGAACAAGGTCCGGTCTTACGTTAAATCCATGTTCTATTCTGCCTATGCTGAACGGGAACGAACCGCCTCCGTGAGCATAACAAACACGGAGCTTTTTGTATTTTTCAAATACTCCCCCGAATATCATCGAACAGATTGCCAGTGATGTTTCAGCCGGCATTCCAACAAGCCACGGAAGCCAATATTCAGGCATACGGTCTTTACCCAGCATATCCCAGGGGTGAACAAAAACAGCAGCATTCAATTCTTCACAGGCAGCAAATATTTCGCAAATTTCCGGATCGTCCAGATTTCTGCCATGGATATGGGTACCTATCTCTATTCCTGCAAGCCCCAGGTCTTTCATACATCTATCCAGCTCTTTAACTGCCAGATTTGTATCCTGCATCGGCAGTGTCCCAAGCCCGATAAAACGGGATGGGTTATCATCTACAACCTGCGATATATGGTCATTTAAATATCTTGCAAGATCGTATGTCTCTTCAGGTTTTGCCCAGTAGTTGAACATTACCGGTACAGTTGAAAGAACCTGCATTGATACATTGTGTAAATCACATTCTTCTATGCGTTTTGTCTGGCTCCAGGAATTATCGGTTATTTCACGGAAAACTTTATCGCCTATCATCAATTTGGCGCAGCAGGGCCTGTGATGCTCTATTGTGACAAAACCGTGTTTGTTGTATTTTTTGTTCAGGTCAGGCCAGTTTTCAGGCA
>JAANMW010001292.1_pt1 | contig 26819 bp, 22 predicted proteins | sample 7279671 | NCBI WGS metagenome assembly JAANMW01 (sample SAMN14094541, study PRJNA606508) | bioreactor metagenome | isolation source: A lab-scale SPAN reactor treating ammonium-rich wastewater day 247 | place: Ireland: Galway | collected 2017-09-19 | reverse complement strand
CAGCTCGCGCTGCTCGGCGACGGGCAGGCGCTCCAGCCCGTCCTGCAACAGCTCGATGGACGCCAGCTGCGCAGCGAGTGGTGTGCGGAACTCGTGGGAGATATTGGCGAGTACACTGTCGCGGGCGCGACGCACCGACTCCAGCTCGGTCTCGTCGCGCAACACCTGCACCTGCTGGCCCTCGGTGGGTGCTGCGCTGACGACGACCACCGAACGCGAGCCGCCACCGGGCAGGCACAGGCGCTCGGCCGCCCTGCCCTGGCCGGCGGTACGCGCCGCGAGGATCGGGCAGTCGCGCTCGCAGGGCCGCGCCCCGTCGGTCTTCTCGGGGTTGAGGACATCTCCGCAGAAGCGGCCGACGATTTCCTCCTGGGGCCGCCCCAGCATGCGCACCACCTGGTCGTTGGCGTAGCGGATGATGCGGTCGGCATCCACCGCATACACACCCTCGACCACGCCGCCCAGGACGGCGCGCGCCTCCGCCTCGCGGCGCCTCAGCACGGCAGTCAGGTCCACGAGGTTGCTGCGCATCTCGTCCATGGTGAGCGCCAGCGAGCCGATCTCGCTGATCCCCGAGGTGGGTACCGCCACCGAGAAATCGCCGCGGCCGATGCGATCGGCCGCATTGCGCAGCGCTTCCAGCGGCCGCGCCAGCCACCGGCCGTAGAGCATGCCGCCCAGCGCCGCCAGCGCCAGCACCAGCAGGGCGATCACCGCCAGGCGCATGCCCAGCGCGCGGGCCGCGGCGTCGAACTCGGCAGCGCCGATCTGCACGTCCACCAGCCCGATCAGTTCGCCGGTGGATGCCGACCAGGGCACGACGGCCACGTAGCTGTCAGAGGCGCTGAGCCGGCGGGTGGTCACCTTGCCGCTGGTGATGGTCTGGCTGTGCAGCTCCGTGAACGGATTGTCCGGCGGCGCCGTGTAGGTGGCGTAGTTGATGACTTCCACGGTCGCACCCACCTGCTCCTGCAGGTCGGCGACCAGCCGGTCGTCGATCGCCCGCAGGGCAATCACCCGATAGGGCGCGAGGCGCGGCACCGGGGCACTGGCGCCGCTGAGGATCACGCCGGCCTGGCGCGAGGCCACCGCAAACCGCTCACCCTGCTCGGCTGCCGCCGGCTCGAGTTCCGACCACGCCACCTCGCCACCGGCAGCCACCGCGACCCCGGCGTCGTTCACCAGCAGGCAGGCGTAGAGGCCCTTCGACTGGGCGTAGCGGGCGAGCACGGGCTCCAGGGCGCGCAGGTCTCCCTGCAGCAGCAGGCGGATGAGCGTCGGCCGGCTGGCGAGCTCGCGGGCATCGCCGAGGACTTCCTCGTTGACCCGCCGCAGGTAGTCGCGGGCCGAGGCACCGGCCAGCTCCACGCGCGTCATGGCCTGCTGTCGCGCCAGGCGCCCCAGCAATCCCACCGACGAGGCGGCGACCGCCAGCACCGCCAGCAGGACGATGACGCCGCTGCCGATGCCGAGCCATGCAGCGAGGCCAAGGGGTCGCGACGGCTTCATCCCGGCACCGCTCCCGCGCCGCGCTCAGTGCCCACCACGATGCCCGGTGCGCCACTCGATGGCGGTCTTGATGGCCAGCGTCACCACCGCGAGCAGGCTCAGCACCGACGCCACGGCGAAGGCCGCCACCTGGTGGAACTCGTTGTACAGGATCTCCACCTGCAGCGGCATGGTGGTGGTCAGGCCGCGGATGTGGCCGGAGACGACGGCCACCGCGCCGAACTCGCCCATGGCACGGGCATTACAGAGGATCACGCCGTAGATCACGCCCCATTGTATCTTGGGCAGCGTCACCTTGAAGAAGGTCCTCCAGCCGCCGGCGCCGAGCGAGATGGCCGCCTCCTCCTCGTCCGTGCCCAGCATCTGCATCAGCGGCAGCAGCTCCCGGGCGACGTAGGGAAAGGTCACGAACAGGGTGACCAGGACGATGCCCGGCAGCGCGAAGATCACCTGGATGTCGTGCTCCTCCAGCCAGGGCCCGAACCAGCCGCTGGCGCCGAACAGCAGGACGAAGGCCAGGCCGGAGATCACCGGGGAAACCGCGAAGGGCAGGTCGATCACCGTGGTCAGCAGGCTCTTGCCGCGGAAGCTGAAGCGCGCGATGGCGTAGGCGGCGGCGATGCCGAACAGCGTGTTGAGCGGCACCACCAGGGCGGTGGTCACCAGCGTCAGGCGCATGGCCGCCAGCGCGTCCGGGTCGACCAGCGCCTGGCGGTAGAAGCCGATGCCGCGGCCGAGCGCCTCGACGAACACCGTGGCCAGCGGCACCAGCAGGATGATGCCGATGAAGCCCGCCGCGATGCCGATCAGCAGCCCGCGTACCAGCCGGCTGCGCCAGCGGTTGGCATGGCCGCGCTCCTCCAGCCAGACGGCGGGCGTGGCCACCTCAGGCACCCAGCCCCAGCCGCCGGCGCTGCCAGGCCTGCAGCAGGTTGATGACCAGCAGCATCACGAACGACAGCACCAGCATGAGGAAGCCGAGGACGGCGGCACCCACGTAGTCGAACTGCTCGAGCTTGATGACGATGAGCAGCGGCATGATCTCGGTCTGCAGCGGAATGTTGCCGGCGATGAAGATCACCGAGCCGTACTCGCCCACGCCGCGCGCGAAGGCGAGCGTGAAGCCGGTCAGCAGGGCCGGCAGGATCGCCGGGAGGATCACCCGCAGGAACGTGTGCCAGCGGCTGGCACCGAGCGACATGGCGGCCTCCTCCACCGCGGGATCCAGCGCCATGATCGCCGGCTGCAGGGTGCGCACCACGAACGGGATGCCGATCAGCACCAGCGCCACGGTGACGCCGACCCAGGTGTAGGCCACTTCGATACCCAGCCCGGCCAGCCAGTGGCCGATGACGCCGTCATCGGCGAACACCGTGACCAGCGCTATGCCCGAGACCGCGGTGGGCAGCGCGAATGGCAGGTCGATCAGCGCGTCGAGGAGACGCCGGCCGGGAAAGTCATAGCGCGTCAGCACCCAGGCCACGACCAGGCCGAAGACCGCATTGATGCTGGCGGCCAGCAGGGCGGCGCCGAAGGACAGGCGCAGCGCCGCCAGCACGCGGGGTTCGCCCAGGGTGCCCAGCACCTGCTCCAGCGGAGCCGTGGTCGCCTTGAGCACCAGCGCCGCGATCGGCAACAGCACCACCAGCGACAGGTAGAGCACGCTGTAGCCGAGCGTGAGGCCGAAACCGGGCAGCACCGAGGCTTCGCGCCAGCGCCAGCCCTGCACGCCGGAGCGCCGTGCCATGCCTACAGCACCGCCGCCAGCGCGGCCGGGCGCGGGCCCGAATACGAGAGCAGCAGCGGCCAGCGTGCACCGGCGTCGAACAGCCAGCCGAGGTCGCGCGACAGCGCCGCCTCGATCTCGGCACGGTCGCCATCGATGCCCATGACCAGCAGCGCCGGCTCCGGACCGGATGCGAGCGCACGCAGCTGCTCGCCGACATCGCCCTCCAGCACTTCCGTGCGCAGGTCGAGGCCATGGCTGTCGCGGACCTCCGCCCGCGTGTCGAGCAGGCGACGCAGGGCCAGGGTGCGTTGCGCCGGCACCGCTTCCCGCGGCGTGACACTGACGAAGCTGGCCTCGGCATTGATGTGCCTCACCAGGCTCGCGACCAGTCCCATGGCCTCTCCCAGCGGGGCGTCGTCCGGGCAATGGATGATCACCCGGCGCGGCAGCTGCGCACCGCGCGGCACGCACAGCAGGCGCCGGGCCCCGTGCGCCACCAGGCCGGCGATCTCCGCCGGCGTGCGCCCGGTGTTGTCCACCACCACCACTCCGGCCCCGCGCAATGTGCCGGTGCCGGGCTGTTCCTCGGCGACGATCGTCTCGCTGAGGTTGGCCCTCGTGCTCTGCACCAGCTGCGCCACCAGCGGCGAGTGGCGCAGTTCCATCACCGCCTCGCGGGTCGGCGCGCGGAACAGGAAGCTCGACACGGGCGTGGGCAGCACATGCAGGCGGCGCACGCCGAGGGCGATGCCGTCACCGGCCGCCAGCGGCATGGCCATGGCCTCGGCCGCGGTCCGGGTCACCTCCAGCAGGCAGGCGCCGGGAGCCAGACCCGGATGCGCCTGCGCGTCCACCCGCGCCGCCGCGCGCAGGTTCGTGCCGGCGGCCACCTGCACCAGCAGCCGGCTTACCCCGCCACCAAAGCTGGTTTCCAGCACCTGGCCTTCGCCGAGGAAGGGATTCGCCAGCACCTGGCGATGGCGTGCGAGTTCGACATCCTCCGGGCGCAGCACGGTGACCACTTCGGTGCTGGACACGGCATCGGGCCGCGCCTGGCCGGCATGGCTGACCAGCGCCTGGCCGACCCGCACCCGGGACGGAGCCGCCACCTCGCCCAGCAGCAGGTTCGCCGCGCCGAGGAACGTGGCGACGAAGCGCGTCGCCGGCTGCCGGTAGAGCTGCTGCGGCTCGCCGGTCTCGAGCAGCCGTCCCATGTGCATGACGCCGATGCGGTCGGCCAGCGAGAAGGCCTCTTCCTGGTCATGGGTGACCAGGATGGTGGTGGTGCCGAGGCGTCGCTGCACCTCGCGCACGGTGCGCCGCAGTTCGGTGCGGATCTTGGCGTCGAGCGCGCCGAAGGGCTCGTCGAGCAGCAATACGCCGGGCTCGTGGGCCAGCGCCCGCGCCACGGCCACGCGCTGCTGCTGGCCGCCGGACAGCTGCGACGGCAGCCTCTCGTCCATGCCTTCCAGTGCCACCAGCCGCAGCAGCTCGCGCCGCCGCTCGCGCCGGCGCGCGGCCGGCACGCCGCGGATGCGCAGCGCGAACTCGATGTTGTCCGCGATACTCATGTTGCGGAACAGGGCATAGTGCTGGAACACGAAGCCGACCCCGCGGTCGCGCGGGTTGACGAAGGTGACGTCACGGCCATGCAGCGCGATGCGCCCGTGGTCGATGTCGGTCAGGCCGGCAATGCCGCGCAGGAGCGTGCTCTTGCCGCTGCCGCTGGCACCCAGCAGCACGAAGAACTCGCCCTTGGCCACCTCGAGCGTGACGTCGTTGACCACGGGCACGCCGCGGTAGCGCTTGGTGACCTGTTCGAAGCGGATCGACATCGTGCCCTCTTGCTGCGCATGGTAGGCGCGCGCAGTCACGAAATCAGTCTCGGGCCAGTGACAAAGCGGTGACAATGCCGGCCAGGCGGCAGTTCTCGGTATCCGTGGCCTCACCGCCGCATCACCCGCGTTGACAGCCATCGGCCGGCGGCCGCATCGTGGCGGCCACGCCGCAGCCCGGCGCCCGCGCGCCTCCAGGAAAGCAGATCCGCAACCATGAAGCCCGGCCGGATAGTCACGGCACTCTTCGCCATGGCCTGCGTGGCCACGCCGGCCCGGGGCGCGGAGACGGCGCGCCTGCTCAATGTGTCATACGATGCGACGCGCGAGCTCTACCTCGCCTACGACCGGTTGTTCGCCGCGCACTGGCTCGCCGCCACGGGACAGGAAGTGCGCATCCAGCGCTCGCACGGCGGCTCCGGCCGCCAGGCCCGATCGGTGATCGATGGCCTGCCCGCCGACGTGGTGACGCTGGCGCTCGCCTATGACATCGACGCCATTGCGCAACGTTCCGGGCGCCTGCCGGTCGACTGGCAGGCGCGGCTGCCGGACCACAGCTCGCCCTACACCTCGGTCATCGTGCTGCTGGTCCGCAAGGGCAACCCGAAGAACATCCGTGACTGGGACGACCTGCTGCGGCCGGGGCTGAAGGTCATCACGCCCAATCCCAAGACCTCAGGCGGCGCACGCTGGAACTACCTCGCCGCCTGGGGCTACGCCCTGGAGAAGAACCGGGGCGACGAGGCCGCCGCGCTGGCGTTCGTCAGGGCGCTGTTCGCCAGGGTGCCGGTGCTCGACACCGGCGCCCGCGCCTCGACCATGACCTTCGTGCAACGGGGCATCGGCGATGTCCTGCTGGCCTGGGAGAGCGAGGCCCTGCTCGCCCGCGACGAACTCGGCGCCAACCGCTTCGAGATCGTCATGCCGTCGGTGAGCGTGCTGGCGGAGCCGCCGGTGGCCGTGGTGGAGCGCAATGCCCGGCGGCACGGCACGGCCGCGCTGGCGCGGGCATACCTCGAGTACCTGTACTCGCCCGAGGCCCAGGAGATCATCGCCGACCATCACTTCCGCCCGCGGCTGCCGGAGGTGGCGGCCAGGCATGCCCGGCAGTTCCCGGAGATCCGCCTGCTCACCATCAGGGACTTCGGCGGCTGGCAGGCGGTCCAGGCACGCCACTTCGACGATGGCGGCCTGTTCGACCGGATCCTGGAACAGCGGCCGTAGGCGGCCCGCCTTCAGGCGTCGGCGACGATGCCGCCATCCGGCAGTTCGGCCGGACCCTCGTCACGCAGCTGCCAGAAGATGACGGCCGATCCCATGGTCATCAGGCCGATGGCGATGACGGTGGCGCGGAACGCCGGCAGCGCCTGGCTGCCCTCGCCGGCACCCAGCCAGCTGCCGAAGGCGGCCAGCAGCGCCGCGGCGCAGGTCACGCCCAGGCTCATGCCGAGCATCTGCACCACGGAGAACAGGCTGTTGCCGCTGCCCGCGCGCGCGGGCGCCAGGTCCTTGAGCGTCACGGCATTCATGGCGGTGAACTGGAAGGAATTGACGGCGCCGAAGATGCCGAGCTGGACGATCCGCAGCCACAGCGGCTGCCCCGGTGCCATCAGCGCGAAGCCGGCGATCGTCGCGCCGAGCAGCAGCGTGTTGCCGATCAGCACCTGGCGATAGCCGTGGCGGGTGATGACGGCCGTGGTCACGCGCTTGGCGCCCATGCTGGCCAGCGCGACCGGCAGCATCAGCATGCCGGCCTCGGCAGGCGAGTAGCCCAGGGTCAGCTGCAGCAGCAGCGGCAGCAGGTAGGGCATGGCGCCCGAGCCGATGCGCGAGAACAGGTTCCCCAGCAGGCCCACCCGGTAGCTCTGCACCGTGAACAGGTCCGGGGTGAAGATCGGCGCCGGGCTGCGCAGCGCGTGCAGCCAGTACGCGGCGAGCGCCGCCAGGCCCAGGATCATCAGCAGCACCAGCAGCGTATGCGCCCAGCCCATGCCGCCCAGGCCATCGAGCGCCAGCGAGACACTGACCATGGCGAACGCCAGCATCAGGTAGCCGGCGAGGTCGAAACGGCCGCTGGCCGCGGTGAAATTGGGAATGTAGCGCCGGGTGGCCAGCAGGCCGGCGAGGCCCACGGGCAGGTTGATCAGGAAGATCCAGTGCCAGGAGGCCACCTCCACCAGCCAGCCGCCCAGTGTCGGGCCGAGCAGCGGCCCGACCAGCGCCGGAATGGCGACGAAGCTGATGGCCGCGAGGAACAGCTCCCCGGGGAATGCGCGCAGCACCACCAGCCGGCCCACCGGCATCAGCATGGCGCCGCCCACGCCTTGCAGCACGCGCGCGGCAACCAGCTGGCCGAGACTGGCGGATGCGGCGCAGGCGAGCGAGCCGAGCATGAACAGGCCGATGGCCAGCATGTAAATGCGCCGGGTGCCGAAGCGGTCGGCCAGCCAGCCGGTGGCGGGGATGACCACCGCCATGGTGAGGGCGTAGGACACCACCACCGCGTGCATGCGCAGCGGGCTCTCCCCGAGGCTGCGCGCCATCGCCGGCAGCGCGGTGTTGACGATGGTCGAGTCCAGCAGCTGCATGAACATGCCGATCGCCACGATCCACAGGACCAGGCGAGGGCTGGCGGGGCCGGAGGCGGGAGTGGAAGGCACCGTACCGGAGTGCATGGCGACCGAAAAAAAGCCCCGCCATCGCTGGCGGGGCTTCATTCATCTATCCCTGTCAGGGGTTGTTCGCACAACTTCCCTGGCCAGGGTTCGAAGTCCCGATGCGGCGCGCTGGCGCACGCCGCTGCGAAACCTCAGGCAGCCTTCAGGTTGCCTGCTGCGGGCTTGCCCCGCTCCGTCAGGACGTCGAAGCTGACCTTCTGGCCCTCGTTGAGCGTCGCCAGGCCAGCAGCCTGCACGGCGCTGATATGCACGAACACATCCTTCGAGCCGTCCGACGGCTGGATGAAACCGAAGCCCTTCTGGGCGTTGAACCACTTCACAGTACCGGTAGCCACTTAATGAACACTCCAGGTTATTGATAGTCCGGCGCGCCGCGGCAGGCAGCCGCCGATGCGCCGGGCGCCAAGGTATGCTTTTGCGCTGCCGTGGTCAAATGGCGCGAGGGCCGCGCCATGCCGGTGGCGGACGTCGTGCATGGCGGCCGGGCAGGCTCGCGGCATAGACTGGACCCAACCACCGAGGAGCACGCTCCCGAACGCATGAAAGTCCTGGCAGCCATCCTGGCCCTCGCTGTCGCCGCCCTGGCCACGGCCCTGTGGGCCTACCGCGACATTCCTGCCGCCACGCTGGAGGCCCGCTACACCAGCCCGGCGTCGAAGTTCATCCACATCGATGGCGTCCGCATCCACTACCGCGACCAGGGCAGCGGCCCTGCCGTGGTGCTGATCCACGGCAACTTCTCCAGCCTGATCGACTGGGATCCCTGGGTGGCCGCGCTCGAGGATCACTACCGGGTGGTGCGCTTCGACCTGACGAGCCACGGCCTGACCGGTCCGGATCCGACCGGCGACTACAGCCAGGAACGCACGCTGGCCCTGACGGCGCGACTCATCGATGCACTGGGCCTGCGGCGTTTCAGCATCGGCGGCACGTCGCTGGGTGGCACGGTCGCCATTCATTACGCTGCAGCGCATCCCGAGCGGGTGACCGGACTCATTCTGTTGAATCCGGGAACGCTGGAGGGCAGGGAGATGACGCGCCAGGGCGGTGTGCCCAAGGCCGCCTACCTGCTGGAGTACATCCTGCCCAGGGCGCTGCCGGCCGCCATGCTGAGGAGCGGCTTCGGCGATCCCTCGAAGGTCAGCGATGGGCTGATCGACCGCTGGTACGACCTGTGGATGCGGGAGGGCCAGCGGCAGGCCCAGCTGGACCGCCTGTCGCAATACCGGGCCGGCGATGTCGAGGCCGTCATCCGCAGCATCCGCGCACCCGTCCTGCTGCTCTGGGGCGAAGCCGATTCCACGGCGCCGATCCGCCAGGCGCAGCAGTTCCTGCAGCTTCTCGGGAACGCACCCGCGGTGAAATTCATCGAATACCCCGGCGTCGGCCACATGGCCGTCGAGGAAGCCGGTGAGGCGACCGGGCGCGACGTGCGCGCCTGGCTCGATGCCAGGGCCAGCTCCCCCGGCGGGTGACGTACCGGCAGCTCCGGTTTGCGTGCCCTGGCAGATGGACGCGCAACGGCTGCCGGAGCTATAAGGAAGGCAATGGTTCAGCGCATGTGACAGCAAGAAGGAGGCCCCCATGCAGACGGCCCTGCAAGTCAGGTTTCACGGCACCGATCCTTCAGCGGCGATGGAATTCACCATCCGCGAGCACGTACAGAAGCTCGAGCAGTTCTACGATGGCCTGATCGGTTGCCAGGTCAGCCTGGAATCGCGCCACCAGCATCACCGGCAGGGCAACCTGTTCACCGTGCATATCCGGCTGGTCGTGCCGGGAGAAGAACTCGTCGTGACCCGCAACCCGGAGCGCGACCCGCGCCATGAAGACCCCTATGTCGCCGTGAGCGATGCCTTCCGCGCGGCACGGCGCCAGCTCGAGGAATATGCCGGCAAGCGCCATGGCAAGACCAAGCGCCACCAGGCCAGGCCGCGCAGCCAGGGAAGCGGTGCGGCGGCGCAGGAAAGCGAGCAACAGGGCGACTGAGCCCGGGACGCCCGTCATGCGCGGCAAGGCACTCGCCGCCGGCACGCTGCTGGCGGTCTCGACCTGGGTCGTGCTGCCCGCGGGCGGCCAGCCCGCGCCGGAGCCCGTCCCGGCGACCGATGATCCGGCCGAGCTCAAGCGGCTCTGGGCGCAGCAGCAGGACGCCGAGCGATGGGAGAAGGGCCGGCTGCTGAAGCAGATCGATGACCTGCAGGTCGAACTCGCCGCCAAGGGCGTGCTCGATTACCGCAAGCTCGACTATGCGAGTACGGACGGCCTGCGGATTCCCGCCTACCTCTTCAAGCCGCTGGCCATGCCGGCCGGCAAGGTGCCTGCCGTCATCTATGCCCATGGTGGCCAGCACGGGCAATTCCGCTCGCGCATGGTGCCGCGCCTCGCGGAGTTCGTGCGGCGCGGCTACGTCGTGCTCGCCCCCGATTTTCGCAGCAGCTCGGGCTACACCAGGGAATTCCACGACGCGGCGGACTACGGCGGCAGGGAAATCGACGACATGCTGGCCGCCCGTGATTTCCTCGCCGCCATGCCCGGCGTGGACGCGCAGCGCATCGCCATCATCGGCGAGAGCCACGGGGGCTACAACACCTTGATGGCCCTGGCACGGGCACCGGAGCGGTTTGCGGCAGGCGTGGATTTCTTCGGGCCAACGGACCTCGTCTGGCGGCTCACGGCCAGCCCGGGCGAGAACCCCAATGCCGAGCCCGGTGACCGCGAGGTCTTCGCGCGCATGGTCGGCAGGAGCATCGACGAGGCGCCTGAACTCTATCGCGCCCGCTCACCCCGCTACCTGGCGACGGCCAGCGGTCCGCCGCTGCTGATCCTGCATGGCGACAAGGATGCGATCGTCAGCATCCGGGAATCCGCCTGGATGGCCGAGGCCCTGGAGAAGGCGGGCCGGAAGAACTTCAGCTTCCACGTCATCCACGATGGCCAGCACGGCTATCCGCGCCCGCAGATGGACGAGGCCTGGCGCCTCGCCTACGACTTCCTGGACCGGGTGTTCGGCGGCCAGGCACCCGGCGGCTGACCCGCCGCTAGTGGAACGGCACCGGGCTGTCCGCCCCGGGCGCCGGATGCATGAAGAAGTCATGCAGGTACTTCTCGCCCTTGTCGTCGAGGATCGTCACCACGGTCTTCAGCTGCGGGAAGCGCTCGCGGATGCGCCGCGCCGCCAGCAGGTGCGCGCCGGAGCTCGGGCCGCAGAACAGGCCGCGCGTGCGCGCCAGCTTGCGCATCTCCGCCACGGCATCGCTGCTCGACACGCCGAGCGTGTCGTTGATGAGGTCGCGGTGGTGGGCGAAGATGCCCGGCACGAAACCGTCGGAGATGCCCTCGATCTGGTGCAGCGCCACCTCGCCGCAGAGGATCGTGCGCGATTCCGCCGGCTCCATCGCGAACAGGCGCACCGACGGATTCACCCTGCGGAAGGCCTGGCCGACACCGACCAGGGTGCCACCGGTGCCGACACCGTGCACGAAGGCATCCGGCACCCGGCCGTCCGGCAGCTGGGCGAGGATCTCCGGGCCGAGGATCTCGCGGTTCTCGTCGACATTCCATTCCGATTCGAACTGGCCGGGAAAGAAGAACCCCGGCTGGCGGCCGAGCTGCCGCGCCCGCTCCAGCGCATCGTTGACGTGGAAGGTGCCGCAGAACAGGACCTCGGCGCCATAGGCGCGCGAGATGGCCACGCGCTCGCTGGACAGCCCCTCGGGCATCACCACGATCATGCGGTAGCCCTTCACCGCGGCCACCATCGCGAAGGCATTGCCGGTGTTGCCGCTGGTGGCCTCGACGATGGTGTCGCCGGGCTTGATGGCGCCGGTCTCCTCCGCCCGCTCGATGATGTATTTGGCGATCCGCGCCTTGATCGAGCCCGATGGGTTGAGGAACTCGCACTTGGCGAAAACGCCGTCGATCTCCAGGAGCGGCGTGTCGCCGACGGCGTCGAGGATGCTGGCCGAAAGGCCGGTGTAGCGGGTTGCCATGATGGGGCTCCGGTTGCGCTGCGTACAGTGTCGCCGCGCGGCGCGCGGCGGTGGTTGATTCAGGTCAGCTGCGATCGCAGGAGCTCACGGCTGGCGGCCGCGCTGGGTCGCGCGGCCACGCGCTCGAACCAGGGGCCGATCCGCGGCAGCCCGCGGTCGAAGGGCTGGTTCACCGCAAGGCCGAAGTCCAGCCAGACGTACAGCCAGATGTCGGCGGCGCTGAAACGCTCGCCGCAGAGATAGGGGCCGGCACCGAACAGGCCATCCAGCCAGCATAGACGGTCCTGTGCCACCCGCTTCAGCCCGGCTGCCGCCTCCGGCACCACCGGGATGCGCGGCTGGAAGCGCGCCAGCCCCTCGCCGTAGTGGTAGGCGTTGTGGATGAACTCGGTGATGTTGAGTTCCACCCGGCGCCACCACTGCCGCGTCAGGCCGCGCTCCGCGGCCGTGCTGCCGATCAGCGCCGGCGCGGGATGCAACTCCTCGAGGTACTCGGCGATCGCCACCGCCTCCGCCAGCGTGCTGCCATCGTCCAGGCGCAGCGCCGGGGTCTGGCCGGCGGCATTGACCGCGAGGAAATCCTGCGCGCGGTTCTCGCCCGTCATCACGTCGATCGTCACCGCCGGCAGGCGCAGCCGCTTCTCCAGCAGGAACATGCGCAGGCAGCGGGGAGCGGGACTGTGGGCGTCGTAGATCAGCACGGAATCTTCCGGGAGAGTCGTTGCCGGCGCACATTACACCGCAGCCACCGGCAAGGTCACGCCGGGATATACTCGGCGCCGGCGACCGGATGCAAGGGGAGGCAGGCTCATGCGCAGCGCCACGGCACCATGGCTGGCAGGCCTCGTGCTCGCCTGCGCCTCGCTGCCTGCTGCTGCAGCGCCGCCGATCCGCACCCTGAGCGAACAGGAAGTGTGGGACCTCATGGCCGGCGCGGCCATCGACGGTACACGTGGCCGGGTCAAGCCGGTCGCGCCATTCATCGAGGGCGCGGTACGCAAGCTGCTCGCCGAGGGCAAGCCGTTCCGCCTCATCGCTCTGGAAGACGTGCCGGACGACTGGACGCTCGCCGAAGCCGGCGGCCGAATCGGTGGTGGCGGTGCCTGGACCCATGTCGCCGAGCGCATGAAGCAGCAGGGTACCCCCGTGGTGCCGGCAACCGATGGCATGCGCCTCGCCATGGAGGCCCTCGAGCGACAGACCGGCCACCGGCTCGATGCGGTGGTGCGCGCGGAGGCCGCGGAGGCCACCGCCGCGGCGTTCCAGGCAGCCATGGCGGCAGGCCTGCCGGTGGTCGATGCCTGCCCCACGGGCCGCGCGGTGCCGGAATTGGCGCAGTCGGTGGCCTACGTCAACGGTGTCACGGCGACGCCGGCCGCGCTGGTAAGCCTGTGGGGTGATGTCGTCCTCGTGGAGAAGGCGATCGACGCAGCGCGGCTCGAGGACATCGGCCGGAGCATGGCGGTCGGCAGTGCCGGCAGCGTCATCACCGCCAGCACGGCCATGGCGGGCCGGGACGCGAAGCGCGCCCTGATCCCTGGCGTCCTGTCGCGGGAGATCCTCATGGGCCGCAGCGTGCGTGAAGCCCGTGCGCGCGGCGCCGATCCCGTCGCCGCCCTGCTCGGGGTGACGCATGGCCTGTACCTGTTCCGCGGCAACGTCACCCGGGCCGTGAACCGCGAGGATCGCGGCTTCGACTGGTGGGACGTGGAAATCCAGGGCAGCGGCACGTTCCAGGGCCACCGCTATCGTCTCTGGGTCAAGAACGAGAATATCGTCGGCTGGTTCGACGACCGGCCTGATGCCATGTCACCCGATCTCATTGCACCGCTTGATCCGGCAACCGGCGAGGCGATGCTGTCGCCGAAGCTCGGTGGCTACGACCCGGGTGCGGATGTGGTGCTGGTCGGCTTCCCCGCACACGCGATGTGGCGCACACCGGCAGCCATCGCCCTGCTCGGGCCGCGGCATTTCGGCTTCGACTTCGACTACGTGCCCCTCGAACAGCTGCACGCGAACCGCCCACGCTGACAACAAGGAACCCTGCTCATGCCACGCACGAAAATCCTGCCGGCACTCCTGGCCATCACCGCCCTGCACGGTGCAGGTACCCAGGCCGCGGATGCCCCGACCGTGCTCATCACCGGTGCCAGCCGCGGTATCGGCCTGGAACTCGCGCGCCAGTACGCGGAGCGCGGCTGGAACGTCATCGCCACCGCGCGCAACCCCGGCAGCTCCGCGGCCCTGAAGGAGATCGCCGGCAGCCACCCGAACGTCACGCTGGAGGCCCTCGACGTCACCGACCTCGCCGGCATCGATGCGCTCGCCGCCAGGTACAAGGGCCGGCCGATCGACGTGCTGCTCAACAACGCCGGCATTTCCGGCGCCGACGAGATGGGGAGCTTCGGCCAGCTGAATTACGCCGCCTACGACAAGGTGCACGCCACAAACGTCATCGGCCCGCTGAAGATGGCGGAAGCCTTCCTGCCGAACGTCGCGGCCAGCCAGCAAAAGAAGATCATCAACATCACCAGCACCGAGGGCTCGATCGGCTCGGTGAAGACACGCGGCGGCGGTTACTTCTACCGCTCCAGCAAGGCCGCGCTGAACATGGTGATGCGTTCGCTCTCCCTCGACCTCAAGCCGAAGGGCATCACCGTCGGGCTGGTGTCACCCGGCTTCGTCAAGGACGACTTCACCAAGGGCCTGGACCTGCCGATCATGATCACGCCACAGCAGAGCGCGAGCGCGGTGATCAAGGTGATCGACGGCTACGATCTCTCGAAGACCGGCACCTTCATCCGCCACACCGGCGAGCCGGCGCCCTGGTAGGCGGCCGCGCCCTACCGCCGCACCGGCGTGGCGCTCGCCGTCGCACCCGGTGAGGCGGGCTTCGGCCGCGCACGCCACTTGCGGTAGAACGCCTTCTGGTCGTCGTCCATGGACGGACGCAGGCCGTCGATCCACACCTGCTCGATGCTGGTCGACGGCTCGAGGATGTCGCCGTCGGTCAGCACCATGCTCGCGCTCTTGCCCGGGGCGATCGAGCCGAGGACCTTGTCCAGGCCGAGGATGCGCGCCGGGTAGAGCGTGATGGAGCGGTAGGCCGCCTCGCGATCGAGCCCGTGGGCGGCGGCGATGCCGGCGAACAGCGTGATGTTGCGCGCATTTGCCGAGCCGCCGGTGCGCGTGGTGCTGGCGATCGCGAAGGTGACGCCGGCGGCCTCGAGCTTCGCCGGCATGGAATACAGCACGTCGTAGGGGTCATCCGCCCGCGGCGGCTCGCCGACGATATTGGTCAGGACCACCGGTACCTTGTGCTTCGCCAGCAGGTCGGCGACGAGGTAGGCATCGCGCCCGTCGGTGATCACCAGGCGCAGGCCGCGCTTCGCTGCCAGCCCCACCGCCGCCTCGATGGCATGCTTCTCGCGCGCCGTCGCCCACAGCGGGCGCTCGCCGCGCAGCACGGGCAGCAGTGCCTCGAGCTGCGGGTCGTACTCGGGCGGCCTGGCGGATTTCCCGGCGCGCTCCCTGGCGCGCCCATAGGCGGCCGCGCTGTCGAGCAGCCTGCCCAGTTCCGCGATGCGCTCGTCGGATTCCTTCCTGCGCTCGGCGAGGTTCTTCTGGCCGCCGAGGAAGATGGCGTACTGCGGCGGCACCGGGTCCGGCCAGCGCAGCACCAGCGCCTGCTGGCGCACCGCGGTCATCTCCTCCCAGGTCCAGCCATCGGTGCGCAGCACGCTGGTGGTGCCGGCGACGATGCCGCCCGAGGGCACGACGACCGCATGGGTGATGCCGCCCGAACGCGCCACCGGGAAGTGACGGCTCGCGGCGTTGACCGCCGGCGACACATCGGCGTCGGCGTTGATGTCGCCGGTCTCGCTGACATCCACGGTGCCGGGCACGGAGTCGATCTCGCTGATGCCGAGCACGCTGTTGGTGTGGATGAGCCCCGGCCAGAGGTGCTTGCCGGTGGCGTCCACGCGCCCGGCACCCGCGGGGATCGCGGTGTCCGGTCCGCCGACCGCGGTAATGCGCCCGCCGGAGAAGACGACGACGCCGTCGGCGATGGCTGGCCCTTCCAGCGTATGCACCGTGGCGCCGGTGATCGCCACGATGTCCGCAGGCGCATCGGCGGCATAGCGGTAGCGTTCCGCCGGGGCCGGCGGGTTGGCCGCCGTGCCGGCAGGCGGCGCCGCGGTCGCGGGCTTCGCGCCCAGCTCGGCCGCAAGCCGGGCGTGGGCCTCGGCCACCTCCGCGCGGTGCGCCAGGTCGGCCTCGCGGCTGAAGCGCAGCTTGCCATCGACGAAGGTCAGGTCGGCCACCGAGTACACGCTCAGCGGGTCACCGCTCCAGACGACGAAATCGCCGTCCTTGCCGGCAGCGATCGAGCCGACGCGGTCGGCGATGCCGAGCTGGAGCGCGGGGTTGAGCGTCACCATGTCGAGTGCCCGCTGCCGCTCCACGCCGCCGTAGTGGATGGTCTTCGCGGCCTCGAGGTTCAGCCGGCGCGCGAGGTCGGCGTTGTCGGAATTGAGGCTGACCAGCACGCCGCGCTCGGCCATCAGCGCCGCATTGTAGGGAATGGCGTCGTAGGCCTCGGCCTTGAAACCCCACCAGTCGGAGAAGGTGGAGGCGCCGGCACCGTGCGCGACCAGCTCGTCGGCCACGCGGTAGCCCTCCAGCACGTGGTGGAAGGCGCGGATGCGGATGCCCGCCTCCTCCGCCACGCGCATCAGCATGAGGATCTCGTCGGCGCGGTAGCTGTGCGAGTGCACCTGGCGGCGGCCGTCCAGGACCTCGACGATGGCGTCCATGCGCAGGTCGCGCCGCGGCGGCACCGTGTGCTCGCGCTGGCGCTTCGACAGTGCATCGTAGCGGCGCCATTCGTCGCGATACTGCGCGGCCTCGGCGAAGCTCGCGCGCAGCAGCGCCGCCACGCCCATGCGCGTCGCCGGGTAGCGCAGCTTCTGCCCGGGCATGCCGCTCTTGAACGCGGCGTGCGTCGGGTTCTCGCCAAGCGCGAACTTGATGGTGGGCGGGGCCCCGCCGAACAGCAGTTCACCGGGCTGCGTCACGCCCCAGCGGTACTTGATGAGCGCGTTCTGGCCGCCGATGGCATTGGCCGAGCCGTGCAGCACGTGGGCGGTGGTGACACCGCCGGCGAGCTGCAGGTAGATCTCGTGCGAGCGCGGATCGAGCACATCGCTCACGCGCACCTCGGCGCTGATGCTGTTGACGCCCTCGTTGAGGTCCATCGTCTCCGTGGCGCTGTGGCTGTGGGCGTCGATGATGCCCGGCGTGAGGTGGCGCCCGGTGCCGTCCACCACCAGGGCGCCGGCGCCGGCCCTGAGGCCGCGACCCACCGCCCTGATCCTGCCGTTCTCCACCAGCACGTCCGCCCCTTCGAGGATGCCGTCGCCGGTCTGCGTCCAGACGGTGGCATTGCGCACCAGCACCTGCGCGGGCGTCGCCGGGGGGGCTGGAAAGGCATGGACGGCGAGTGCCTGCTCGAGGCTCATGTCGGCATGCGCTGCGCCTGCGGCGACCGCGGCGATGGCAACGGCGGCTGCCCTGCCCAGCCCCCTCATGGCTTGCTCCCCTGCGGAGCGGCCGCTCGCCGGCCCTCGAGCTTCATCGTGACCGAGCCGCGTTCCGAGCTCATGGTGGACTCCCCCTTGAATGCATCGCCGTCGATGACGACGGTGACCTTCATCTCGCCGCCCTGGCCCGGGCTGACCACGGTGAGGGCGTTGCCCTTGAGGACCACGCTGCTGAAATCGCGCCTGCCGGCGCGGGCGCTCTCGCTGAAGCCCGTCCAGGCCTCACGCTCGCCGGCGATCGTCCAGCTGGATTCCGCTGTCCGGCCCATCACCTCGGTGCTGACGGTCCATCGGCCCCGCGGATCGACGACGGCAGAGGGATCACCCGCCGGCTTCTCGCCCTCGAACAGCTGGTGATGACCCTGCACGAAGAGGTGGCGCACCACGGCCTTGCCGTCGAACAGATCGCCGGCGACGACCATGACGTTCGCCTGCTTGCCGGGCTCCAGGGTGCCGAGCACGCGCGACAGGCCGAGCAGTCGCGCCGGCGTGGTGGTGACACCGGCGAGCGCCTCGTCCGGCGACAGCCCGGCCTTGACCAGTGCGGCGAGATTCTCGGTGAAGCGCCGGGGACTCTTCATGCCGGCGGTGACGAACGCGACGTCGACGCCCGCCTTCCTCAGGGTGCCGGGCAGGCGTGGCGCATCGAGGTATGACTGCAGCTCATCGAGGCTGGCTTCGAAGACGTCGGCGTCGGTGCCGAGTTCCGGCTTCGCCGGCATTTCCAGCGGCAGCAGCACCGGCATGTGCGCGGCAGCGAGGTCCGCCGCCCGGTCGCCCAGGCCGCGCGCGACCACCATGCCGCCCTCGAGGCCGAATTCGCTGGCGATGCCGGCGAAGCGGCCTGGATCGAGCGCGCTCAGTGCCACCCAGGCCAGCGGGCGTTCGCCGCCCAGCACCTCGAGCAGCGCCGCATCGGAAGCCCGGAACTCCGGCGGTGCCAGGCCGGAGGGATCCGCCATCCAGCGGGCGCGCCATTCGCCGGCGCGCCGGGCATCGAGCAGCGCCTGGCGCACGGTTGCCACGGCGCCGAACTTGGAAGACGGGTACTGGCCCGACATGAAGCTCGCGGTCTCGAGCGCCGCCACCTGGAACAGGTGCGGGTTAAGGATGAGTTCGGCCGCGGGCCCGTCACGCAGCATCAGGACGGCTGACTCGCCGCGGAACACGCCCTTCAGCGGCAGCACCTGCGCCGCGCCGAAGCCCATCTCGCGGTGGCGTGCGACGCTCGTGTGCCGGGTGTCGAGCTGGTCGACGACCGCCGCCTCGGGATGCACGGCCTTCAGCTCATGCGGCGAGCCGGTGCGCGGTGGCTCCTCGCCGGGGCGGCCGCGGGCGGCAGCCGGGGCTTCGGTGTCGAGGCCGACCGTGGAGGCCGCGTCGATGAGCGCGGGGTAGACGCTCCAGCCGGCCTCGGCCTCGATGACCTCGGCATCGGCAGGCACCGCGACACCAGCGCCCACGGCCTCGATGAGGCCATCGCGCAGCACCAGGTTGCCCCGGGCGATGACCGCGCCCGGCGCGGTGACGATGCGCGCGCCGGTGATGGCGTAGGTCCGCGGGCGCTCCGCGACGGCTCCCGCCGCGGCAAGAACGCCCGCGAACGCCAGGATCAGCGCAGGCACCCGCGCGGCGCGGGACCGTGATGTTCCAGGGTCCCGCGCCGCCATCAGGCTACTCCTTGGGTGGCGTGATGCCGGGCACGCCCTTGTAGTTCGCCGGACCGAGGTTCAGCGAGGACACGTCCATGACGTGGGTGTAGAGGTTCGACATGAAGCCGCCGCCCGTGCTGCGGGCGAACAGCATCTTCTTGCCATCCGGCGACAGCGACGGGAAACCATCGAAGCCCGCGTTGAAGGTCAGGCGCTGCGGCTCGCCGCCGGCCAGGTCGCCGAGGAAGACTTCCCAGTTGTTGCCCTCGATGATGCGCACGAACACGTAGTGCCGGCCATCCGGGGCAGGATACGGCGCCCAGTTCATGTCGCGGTCGAAGGTGCGCACCGTGTGGTTGCTGCCATCGTGCTTGATGGTAAACACCGTCATCGGCGTCGGCTTCACCTTGCCGTACTCGCTGCGCTTCCAGGCGCGGTAGAGGATGGTCTCGTTGTCGGGCAGGTAGAAGGGCGCGCCCTCCTGCCAGTCGTCGGTGAAGGTGATCTGCTGCTCGCCTGTGCCGTCCGGGCGCATGCGCCAGAGGTCCATCTTGCCGTCGATCTGGCGACCGAAGACGATCCACTGGCCGTTCGGCGACACCGACACCTCGGCCTCGTACCACTTGTTGTTGGTCAGCCGCTTGATGTTCTTGCCGTCGAGGTCGGAGATGTAGAGCTCGGCACCCTGCGGATAGTCATTGGAATCCGACCAGTTGCCGATCGGCATGTCGAGGTGGTCGCGCGTGGAGGTCCACACCAGGCGCTTGCCGTCGGGGAAGAAATAGGAGCAGGCGTCCTGGCCCTTGTCATTGATGCGCTTCACCTCGGTGCCGGTGTCGGTGAAGGTGTAGGTCAGGGCACCGGTCTCGCGGCCTTCGGCGTGCAGGGCCTTGGGGTCCTGCGTCTGCGCGATGACGTGCAGGCTGTCCGGGCCATAGTAGGCCTCGGCATTCTTCGGCACGTTCGGGATCAGGCGCACGGGCAGTTCCTTGCCCGGCGCATCGGCGGCCAGCGCGGCGGTCGCGCCCAGGGCCAGCGAGGCGGCAAACAGCGTGAAGCCGCGGAGCGCGGCGGTGGAGGTCGGCTTGTCAGGCATGTCGGACTCCGGTCGGTGACGTGAGGGGTGGATGTGGCAGAGGCCCGGCACCTCGCGATGCCGGGCCTCCACACGCTGCCGATCATGGCATGCGGCCGCAGCCTCGGCTAGGGCCCCGTGGCGCTATGCCGCAGCGCCGACACATGGGACCGCAAGCCCCTGCCGCGGGTCAGTTGTGCTTGTTCTGATGGATGCGAGCGCTCTGGCGGGTCTGCTGATGCTGCAGTCCGTGGCTCTCGGCCGCACCGACATGGCCGTCGGCGCCGGCACGGGCCTGGCGATAATTGGCTTTCGCCTGACCGTGCTCGAGGCGTGCCGTCTCCTGGCCGGACAGGCTGCCCGACTCCAGTCCCTGCTGGATACGCATCTCCTGGTTGGCACTGCGTTGCACACTGGCCTGCATGCGCTCGGCGGAAGCCGAGTCGGGATTGCCGGTCTGCCCGTCGTGCTTCTGGGTCCTGATCGACTGGCTCAGATGGTCCTGCGCCTTGTCGAGCTTCGCCGACTCGCCGGCGGTCAGCTCGCCATCCTTCATGCTGCGCGCCTCCATGCGGTCGACGACAGCCTCCTTGTGCTCGAGGCTGGCCGCCTCGCGCGTGGTGAGCTGGCCGCTCTCCAGGCCAGCCGAGATGCGGTTCTGCTGGTTGACGTCGCGCTGGACGACACCCGCGCCGTCTGCGGCGAATGCACCGGCCGCCGCGAATGCGCCCAGCAGCAACCCCGTCCTGATCATCGCTTTCATGTGGTGGACTCCATATTGTCAACTTGGATGCGGTACCCGGGTCGGCCACGAGGAGCCGCGCCCGCCCGACATCCAGAAACGCGGCTCCGGGAATGGCGTTGACCGACCCGGTCCGGCCGCTCGCCGGCGCAGGGCCGGGGTTGCTACAATCGCCGGGACGAGGTGGGCGGCCCGGCGCCCGATCGCAAGGCCAACGGGAGAACCAGCATGAGCGCAGAGTTGCAACAGGACCGTGTGGTCCCTGCAGGCGGGATGCTGTCCCGCTTCTACCAGCCGCCCTTCGTCGGCGCCTTCGCTTTCGTCGCCGTGCTCGGCATCGTGCCGATCATGCACAGCCTGCTGTCGCTGGTGATGGAGGAGTTTCCGCCGGGCCACGAGACGGCGATCAGCATCGGCATCGGCGCCATCGCCATCGCCATGGTGATCTTCGCCTCGGCGCGCAACTCCGAGGCGCTCGGCACCTGGTTCGGCTTCATCGCCGGCCACCTGGTCTGGACCGGCTGGATCGAGCTGTCGTTCCGCTTCAATCCCGAGTACATGAACATGGGCCCGCTGATGGTCAACGGCGAGCGGGTGCTGTCACCGAGCCTGTTGTTCGTGCAGGCGACCGTCGGCCTGCTGATGGCCACCCTGCCCTTCTTCGTCTTCAACCGCGACACCCGCTGCAATGCCTTCCGCTGGATCCAGCGCGTGACACGCTACGATGCCGGAAAGCCGGCGACCGCGGCCGACCGCAACTTCGCCCGCATCACCTTCCTGGAAGTGCTCTACGTCATCTGGTTCTGCTATGCCGTGTCGCTGTTCCTCGTCGACACGCGCTTCGTCGGCTCGCACCACCCCGTGACCTATGTCGCCGGCTTCGGCTTCATCGCCTGGACCTTCTACCTGCTGATGCGGCTGGCGCGCTTCACGCGCGTGCTAGCGGGCGTGCGCTACGCCATCCCGACGGCGGGCATCTTCTGGACCGCCGTGGAGTTCGCCCACGAGTGGGGTCTCTACGACGAGTTCTGGTCGAAGCCGCAGGAGTACGCCCTCGAGATGGGCATGGTGCTCGGTGCCTTCGTCCTCGCCCTGCTGCTGGCCGTGGTCATGCCGGCGCGGCGCGCCAGCGGCGCCCGCCCGCAGGCCTGAGGCCAGGCGGGCGCGCCGCCACGGTCAGGTGCGGATCAGGTCCCTGAGCGCCGGGGCCGCGCCGCTCTCCGGGAACACCGTCCGTTCGAGTTCGGGGCCGGGCACTCCCAGGTGCTCCTGCAGTACCGCCTTCAGCACCGCGCGCAGGTCGAGCGTCGCGGCGAGATCGCGCTGCTGGTAGAGGTTCCTGGCCGCCAGGCCCGGCCAGTCGGCCACCACGCGCCCGCCGCGCACCGCGCCGCCGAGCAGGAACGCCGCCGTCGCCGTGCCATGGTCGGTGCCACGCGTGCCATTGACGGCAGCCGTGCGGCCGAATTCCGTGGCGAGCATCACCGCCGTGTGCCGCCACACCGGGCCCAGCCCCTCCTTCAGCGCCCGCAGGCCCCCGTCGAGGGCGCCGAGACGCTGGCCGAGCTGGCCCTGGGCTCCGCCCTCGTTGGCGTGGGTATCCCAGCCACGGGTATCGAAGACCGCGACGCGTGGGCCGTCTTCACGCACCAGGAAGCCGGCACAGGCACGCACCACTTCCGCATACCGTTCGCCCGGCCCGCCGCCTGCACGGCCCATGCCGCCATCGCCCGCAGTCATGGCATCCGTCGCCAGGGCATCGGCAAGGCGTCGCGCCAGCAACGGATCGGCGGCATAGAGGTCCTGCACGCGCTGCAGGGTGTCCTCGTCGAGGGCGGCGAGGCGCGAGGGTACCCATGAGGCCACATCCACCGGGCCGCGCATCACCAGCGGCAGGTTCTGGCCCAGCGCCACCCCGGCTTGCCGGCCCTGCCCGGCCGCCGGCGGCAGCGCGGCCAGCGCGCGGTTGAGCCAGCCCGTCTGCACGCCGTGCGGCGTGGGCGTGCCGTTTTCGAGCACGTCCTGCCCGTCGAAATGCGAGCGTTGCCGGTACGGGCCCGCCACCGCATGGAAGACGACGAGCTCCCCGGCACCGTAGCACTCGTGCAGGAAGCCGAGCCGCGGATGCAGCGCGAAGGGGCCATCGAGCGCCAGCGCGCCATCCGCCGCGCCCGGTGCCGCGATGGCGATCTCCGCGCGCAGGCGGCTGTAGTCGCCGTCACCGCAGGGTGGCACCGCCGAGAGCCCGTCGAGCGCACCCCGCAGGATGATGAACACGAAGCGCGCCTCGCCCTGCGCGCCCGGGCGGCCGGCCGGGCCGGCGGCCAGCACGAGGCGCGGCATGAGCAGGCCACCGGTGGCCGCGAGCCCGGCGGCGGCGATCCCGCCCGCGAGGAGGCCACGGCGACTGCAGGTATTCATGGTCGTTCACCTCATGGCAGGTTGCAGTGCAGGCTCAGCGCCGCATGAACTCGGGCGAGACCAGCAGCAGCGTCAGCGCCTGGGCCGCGGTCGCCGCCCGCCCGATCGCCGCAGCGGTCGCCGTGCCCAGGGTGCCACCGAGCAGCTGTGGCGCGAGTGCGCGCGCATCGCGCAGCGATCCCAGCCGCTCGCCGAGCGCATCGGCCCATTCCACCCGCTGCAGGACCGCGGAGGCGCCATCCCAGTCCGCGCTGCGATCGGGCCATCCGGCCGGAGAGCCCGGCGAGTAGGTACGCTGCCCCAGCAGTTCGAACGGCGCGAGCGCAGCCCGGTCCCTGCCGTTGCCGCCATCTCCGGCCGGCAGGCCAAGGCCGCGATACGCGGAAACGATGTAGTCCGAGGGTGTCTTGAACTTGGCCAGCGGCGTCTCCCAGGACTCCGGCGAGTCGATGAGCGCCTGATAGACGGTCCGCAGCTCGCCACCGCTGGCTTCGAAGGCGCGGCTGATGCGCTCCACCGCGGCAGCCGGCGGGTCATCGGCGATGAAATGGCGCGCGAGCTGGGTCGCCAGATGCCGCGCCGTCGCGGGATGCCGGGCCAGCGCGTGCAGCACCGCCTCGCCCTGGTCCACCCCGGCCTGCGCATGGCGCTGGCCGAGCACCTCCTGCACGCCCGGCTGGTGCAGCTCGGGGCGGAAGAGGAAGCGCCCGGGCTCGCCGCTGGCCAGCCGGCCCTTGCCGCCACCGATGGACCAGCCAGTCAGCACGCGCGCAAACGCCGTGACGTCGGCCTGGCTGTAGCCGCCGTCGACACCGAGCGTGTGCAGCTCGAGGATCTCGCGCGCCAGGTTCTCGTTGATGCCGGGCGGGTTCTCCGGACGCCTGCGCCTCACGCGAAGCGCAAGCGGGGAACTCTCGCCGGCCGAGGTGAAGTTGTCGAGGTACAGCAGCATCGCCGGATGCTGCTCGACGGCGAGCAGGAGGTCGGCGAAGCGGCCCAGCACGTTGGGGCGGATGGCTTCGCGCTCGAAGGCGCCGGCGACGCCGAGCACGGCCAGCTTGTCGATGGAGACGGCGAAGTGGTTGGTCCAGAACTGTGTCAGGCGCTCGATGAAGGGCCTGTCGGTGGTCGCGGCAAAATGCAGGCGGGCGACGGCCTCCTGCAGGTAGAGCGGGCGGTAGAACTTCACCAGGCCGCCCTTCTGCTCCTTCTCCCGGCGCAGGCGCCCGGCCTCGGCGAGGATGTCCGCCGAGTCCCGCAGGCCCGCCGCCGCGATCTGCGGTGCTGCGCCGGCGAGCTGGCCGCGCAGCCAGCCGCGGGGGTCCGGAGCGATGCGCGCCAGGTCGCCCGGGCGCGCACCGAGGCCGTAGCGGTTGGCGGCAATGGCGGCTTGCGGGGACTGGGGCATGGCTCTTCGCGGTACGCTGGCGAACGTCCTTCCTCAACGCGGTGGCCGGGCTTGGGTTGACCGCGGTCGCCGGTATAATCCCGGCCGGTGGGAGCCCGGGACCAGCCGATCATCGCCGTCACCGACCTGGTCAAGCACTACGCTTCGGGCTTCCAGGCACTGAAAGGCGTCAGCCTCGAAATCCGCCGCGGCGAGATCTTCGCCCTGCTCGGCCCGAACGGCGCCGGCAAGACCACCCTCATCAGCATCATCTGCGGCATCGTGCGGCCCACGTCGGGCAGCGTCACGGTGGATGGCCACGACATCGTGCGCGACTACCGGGCCGCACGCAGCCTGATCGGCCTGGTGCCCCAGGAGCTGACCACCGATGCCTTCGAATCGGTGGCCGCCACCGCCCGCTTCAGCCGCGGCCTGTTCGGCAAGCCGGCCAACCCCCGCCACATCGAGAAGGTGCTGCGCGAGCTGTCGCTCTGGGACAAGCGGGATGAACAGATCCTCGCCCTCTCCGGCGGCATGAAGCGCCGCGTGATGATCGCCAAGGCGCTGGCCCACGAGCCGCGGGTCCTGTTCCTCGACGAACCGACGGCCGGCGTGGACGTGGAGCTGCGCCGCGAGATGTGGGGGCTGGTGCGCCGCCTGCGCGACGATGGCGTCACCATCATCCTCACCACGCACTACATCGAGGAAGCCGAGGAAATGGCCGACCGCGTCGGCGTCATCAACCACGGCGAGATCCTCATGGTCGAGGACAAGGCGAGCCTGATGCGCCAGCTCGGCAGCCGCCAGCTGGCGCTGCAGCTCTCCAGCCCGCTGGCGGCGATCCCGCCGGCGCTGGCCGGCCGCAAGCTCGAGTTGTCCGCGGATGGGCTGCAGCTGCTCTACACCTTCGACACCCAGGCCGAGACCACCGGCATCGCCAGCCTGCTGCGCGAGATCCGCGACCAGGGCATCGACTTCCGCGACCTGCGCACCACCGAGACCTCGCTCGAGGACATCTTCGTCAGCCTGGTGGGGAATCGCCGATGAACCCGCAGGCGGTGCGCACGCTGTACCGGTTCGAGCTGTCGCGCTGGTTCCGCACGCTGGTGCAGAGCATCCTCTCGCCGGTGATTTCCACTTCGCTGTATTTCGTGGTGTTCGGCGCCGCCATCGGCTCGCGCATGGCGGAGATCGACGGCGTAAGCTATGGCGCCTTCATCGTGCCGGGGCTGATCATGCTCTCGGTGCTGACCGAGAGCATCGGCAACGCCTCCTTCGGCATCTACATGCCGCGCTACAACGGCACCATCTACGAGGTGCTGTCGGCGCCGGTCTCCTACGTGGAGATCGTCACCGGCTACGTGGGCGCGGCGGCGACCAAGTCGGTGATGCTCGGGCTGATCATCCTCGCCACCGCCTGGCTGTTCGTCGACTTCCGCATCGAGCATCCGTTCTGGATGATGGCCTTCCTGGCGCTGACCTCGGTGACCTTCTGCCTGTTCGGCTTCATCCTCGGCATCTGGGCCACGGGCTGGGAGAAGTTGCAGATCGTGCCGATCATGATCGTCACGCCGCTTACCTTCCTCGGCGGCAGCTTCTACTCCATCGGCATGCTGCCGCCGTTCTGGCAGAAGGTCTCGCTGTTCAACCCGGTGGTGTACCTGGTCAACGGCTTCCGCTGGAGCTTCTACGGCAAGGCCGACGTCAGCGTCGCCCTCAGCCTGGGCATGACGCTGCTGTTCATGCTGGCCTGCCTCGCCGTGATCGCCTGGGTATTCCGCACCGGCTACCGGCTCAAGGCCTGAGCCAGGTCTGAACCGGGCCTCAGCGCGCCGCGCGGGCGGCGCGGGCCGCCTCGACCAGCGACTCCTGGAACGCCATGCGCTCGGGGAACAGCCGGGCGTGCAGTTCGGGCTGCTCGCCGAACTCCATGGTCGCCGGCTGCTGGCGGGTGAAGGCCGGCCAGGCGGGAAGCCCGGGGGCGTTGGGATCGCCGGCCCGCGCGAACTGCACCCAGTAGCGGCGCAGCGGCTCGGAAACCGCCAGGTCGTGCTCGCTGAGCTTCTCGCCGGGATGCAGCGGGTGCCGGAACAGGTGGCCCACCTCGGCACCGTGGGCGGCACCCGGCGCCCGGCCGCGCTCGGCCTCGTCGACGTAGCTGTAGTAATAGAGCCAGGCCGGCGCGCGGACGGCCGC
>JAANMW010001288.1_pt1 | contig 26857 bp, 21 predicted proteins | sample 7279671 | NCBI WGS metagenome assembly JAANMW01 (sample SAMN14094541, study PRJNA606508) | bioreactor metagenome | isolation source: A lab-scale SPAN reactor treating ammonium-rich wastewater day 247 | place: Ireland: Galway | collected 2017-09-19 | reverse complement strand
CTTGACCACGAATTCGGCAGGAACCGCCACCCGCACGGGGCGGGCCGGATTCTGGTCGGTCAGGATGGCCTGCACCAGTGAGTCCAGCAAGGAGCGCTCGGCCGGTCCGCTGGCCTCCACCGGCTTGAGCGAGCGCACCGCTCCGGTGGCCGCGTCCACCCACACCGCCAGGGCCAGGGGGCCGCGCTTGAGGCGGGCCCGGCTGAGGCGCCGGTCGCCGAGCCAGATGGAGGTTTGGCGGCTGGGTAGCTCTTTCAGGCGGGCTTCGGTCTCGGGGTCGAGGGCGACAGTGGGCACGGTCTCTGCTCCTTGCACAGAAATTCTCCGAACGTACATTCCATGGCGGGCATGGAAAATCATTCCAGTTTCGGGAGAATGTTTTTCACGAGAGAAGGGCGTCGCGCTTCGACCGGCCAAACGGAGTTGGAGTTCCTGGCTCAGAGCCGGGTCTCGGTCACTCGGGTTGTGGGGCACGGCCGTGCCTCCACCCTCGGCTGAGCAATGCCCGAAGCGTCCGGCCCTCTGGCTCTCATAAAATGGTAACGGAAAGGCTACTCCTGGGAGGGCTCGATGCTGGTGGCCTCGATCACGTTCGTGAAGATCCGTCCGCCCAGCTTCTTCTCCAGGTGGAAGGTGCCCCTGACGATGGCCTTTTCGTTGTTGGCGTAGCCGGCCGCGCGGGGCAGATAGACCGAGACCGCCTTGCCCGAGTCGAAGAGCAGAAAGCTCGTCTGCTCGGGTTTCTCGGCATACCCCTTGATAGTGCCGCCTACCAGCACCTCCTGGCCCGAGTACTTCTCCCGGCCTGCGAAGAGGTCCGGCACGGTGAGGGTCTCGGCAGCCAGGGCGGCCGCCATCAGCAGGCAGAAGAGCAGGGTGCGCATGGGGTCGCCCATTCGCGAGAGCCCGCTTCAGTCCCCTTTCAGGCCACCAGGCTAAGCTCCGATCATGCTGGTCAACTGGCGCCCTTCTGCCTTTCAGGCCCCGACGCGGGCTTCAGCCGTCCCTGCCCTGTCCAAGGGCGAGCCGCTGGACGTGCTGGTGAGAGGATCGGTGGACAGCATGAGGGCCGCACTCGGCCCTGAGCTGGCCGAGCGAGCCTCCCGCACCTGGGGCAAGGGGCTGGAGAAAGCGGCCGCCGGGCCGGCCACCATGGTGGCCGTGTGGCTGGCCTCCAACTGGCTGGCGGACCTCAAGCCCGAGCAGCTGTCCGGCCAGGACCACACACCCTACGTGCTGCCCTTTCTGCGCGCCAGTACCCACCCGGCCGCGCCCGCCATACTGGAGGTCGTCGACCACTTTCTGCCTCAACTGCCCAGCCCCCGCGACCGGAACCACCTGGTGGAGTCGGCCGCCCGGGCACTCCGACGGGAGACAGTGGGCCAGGCGCGCCTGGCCTTCGGCCAGTTCTGCGGGGCCCTGGGCGATGGCGGGCTGGCCGTGCGCCGCCATCTGGCCGAGCAGGTGCGGGCCAGCGACCCCGAGCAGGCCGAGCTGATGACCTTCGGCCTGAAGCTGGCCGAGCGTCTGGACGACCGGACCCCGCTGGGCCAGCACCAGGCCTCGCGGTCGCTCTATGCGTGCTTCATGACCAGCCAGTTCGCCGACTCCGACCCTGAGCAGCGCTGCGTGGCAGCGGCCGCCGTCCTGAGCTATCCGGGCAACACCCTGTGGAGCGAGAACGCGTTTGCCTCCCGGTTTCCTGATACGGTGGCCCTGATTCAGGACCCGGGCCGGCTCGAAGAGGTGGCCCGGACCTGTCTTGAGACTCTGGGCCAGCAGTATGGCCTGCCCAAAGTCCTGGAGCAGGGCGAGCCGGTGGCCACCTTGCAGCAAATCGGGGCCCTGTGGCCCCAACTACGTCAGTTGTACCCAGCTCCCGCGGCGGGCGTTCAGCTCGAGGCCGACCGGGTGGTGGTGGGCGGCAGCTGGCTACCCGTGCGGAGTGCCGTTCAGCCTTTTTTCCAGGCTTGAAGCTAGCATGACCGGGTGGAGATCCATCCTGAGTTCTACCAACAGAAGCGCTGGCGCTTGCCCTGGCAAGATGCCCACGAGGTGCTCCCGCTCCAGGAGGTCGTGGACCGCCTCGAGCGCGGTCAGAGCGAGCGCTTGCTTGTCAAACCTCCCGACAGCAGCCTTCTGCTGCCGCTGTGCTCTTCGGAAGATCTCCAGGAAGTCCGCGTTTTCAGCGGGGAGCTCGGGCCCGAGAAGCTGGCCGAGCCCGAGCTGGGGGCGGCCCTGCAAGATCTGTGCGCCCACGGCTGGTTGTTCGAGGCCCGGCCCGGTCAGGTCGGCGCCTATGGGGCCTACAACGCGCTCACCGAGCCCGCCAGGAGCCTGCCCGAGCTGCGGGCCCGCAAGGGCGAGCACAGCGTGGCTCTGAGCCGCGAGGTGGTGGGCGAGCTGCGTGACTTCGTGCTGGAGAGCCCGCTGGCCCGGCTCGAGGAGGAGGGTTACGTCTTCCTCGATGAGCGCGGGGAGCCCGCCTCGGCCTACCTGGTGGGACCCCGGGGCAAGGTAGGAAGAGACGGCGAAGCCTGGTTGCCCGCGGCAGAGGCCACCCCCGAGAGCCTGAGCGCCTATCGCTCCTGGCGCGAAGCCGCTCCCGATGCGGCCACCGCGGCCCGGGCCTGGGAGCTGGCTCACCGCCAGCCGCCTGCCTCCATGGGAGAGCTGGCCCGCGAGCTGCCCTGGGCGCTGGCCCGGAAGGCCGGCCAGGGCGCACCGTCGCTGACGGCCGAAGAAGTACGCCGGCTGGCGGCCGACAGGCCCGTGCTGGAGCTGGCCGAGGAGGCTCGACGCACCCCCGAGCTGGCTGGCTCGATTCAGGCCGGCCAGGCCTGGGAAGCGGGGTTGGACGAACCCGAGCGCCGCACCCTCTGGCATACCCTGCTCACCGCCCCTCCGGTGCAAGACGAGAAGGGCCGTCTTCAGGCCTTCCAGTCCGTGCTCGAGAAGCTGCCCGAAAGCGAGCGCTCCAAAGTTCTCCAGAGCGAGCTTGCCAGAGCGGGGGCCGACCCGCTGCTGGTGGGCCAGTATGCCCGCCAGGCAAAGTCCGACCTGATGCCCCTGTTCGACAAGCTGGGGCTCGAGCAGCCCGGTATCTGGAACGCAGCCGTCAATACCGCCGAGGGGCGGCGGGCGGTCCAGGACTTCTTCCTGCATCAGCCCCACGACGGCAAACCGGTCGAGCTGCTGAGGGCTTTCTGGCAGGCTAACCGCACCCTCCCCAACGACCAGCGCGCCCGCCTCGTGCGCGCCCTGTTGAGCCACGCCAACAGCCTGGAGGAGAACCGCACTCTGGCCGGGTGGCTCCAGGAGCTCGATCCCAAAGGAGATCACTCCCAGTTGCTGGCCGTCTTGCCTCCCGTGGCCGGGCAGCTGGCCCGGGAATGGTGCCAGGTCGTTTCCGCCGGACATGGTGAGATCGCCCGGCTGCTCCTGGAGACCAATCCGCCCGATGCCACCGCAGAGCATCGGGTGGGGGTTTTGAGCCAGCTCTGGAAGCGTCTTCCCAGCAAGGTCGACAACGCCCAGCGGGCGGCCCTGGTGCGGGCTAACCTGGCTGCCGCCAGCGACGACGCCCCTTCACGTCGCCGGTTGGCTAGCTGGCTGCTTGAGCTGGAAGGAGCCAGGGCCCTGACCGAAGTACAGGACTGCCTGGCCAGCCCCGAGCTCGAGAGCTGGCTGGGGGCCCTGACCAGCGATCGGGGGCGCGCCCTGGCGGCCGAGATCGCCCTCGATGGCAAAGGAGAGAGCACGATCGACCGGATGCGGACCTTCTGGAAGAAGGCTGGCTCGGCGGTGCCCAACGAGGAGCGAGCCCGACTGTGCCGGGCCGAGCTCGACCGCCTCCAGGGGCAGCCGGACAGCGAGGAGTCCCTGCGCACGCTGGGTGCCTGGCTGGTGGAGCTGACCGGTGAGGCGGCCCTGCCCCGGGTGAAGGGGATGCTGGGCGCGCTGGAGCGAGATTGGCTGGATACTTTGCAAGAGCCTAAATCTCGCTCTTTGATGCTGAGCCGGGTGATGGGCCAGCCGGCGGTGGCGGACACCCCCTCGGCTCGCGTTGAGCTCTTGAAGGGGATGGTGGGCAAGCTGCCGCGCGAGGATGGACGGCGCCTGGTGGAGCGCAATCTGGAGCAGCTGGCCGGGCGCCGGAACGAGGAGGGCGCCCCCGCTGCGGTGCTCACTTTACTGGCCTGGAAGGCCCAGCTGGGGGTCTCGGACGGAGTGGCCGAGTACCTGGCCTCGGATCCCGCCACAAAGCCACTGGGCGAGGAGCTCTCTGGCTGGCTGGGGGCTCTGACCGTGGAGGAGGCCCGCAGCGCGGCCGTGTCCACCGTGCTGACCGGTCCGGTCGAGCTGACTCCCGAGGCCCGGGTGGAGCGAATGCGGGGCTTCTGGAAGACGGCCTCGCGTCAGGTGGACAATACCGAGCGGGCCCGACTGGTGGATTGGAGCGCTGGCCAGCTGGCCGCCCTGCCCCCTGGAGAGACTCGTGACCGGGCTCTGGCGGTGCACGCCTCCTGGACGTATGAGCTGAAAGGGGAGCAGGGTGAGGCCCAGGTGCTGGAGCTGCTCTCCCGGTTGCCGAGCCGCAAGACCGAGGTGGAGCGCCTGATCGACTGGCGCCAGGCCGTTTCGCAGCCTTCCAGCCGCAAGGTGCTGACCGAGGCGGCCCTGAAGGGAGATCTTGATCCCGACCCGGTCGAGCTGCTGCGCGGCCTGTGGCAGGCCAATCGGTATGACAGCAAGCTGCCCAATGAAGACCGGGCGGCGCTGGTCAGCCGGGCGCTTTCTGAGGTGACCACCAGCGAGCAGACCCTGACCCTGGTCAGGTGGCTCTACGAGCTGAAGGGCGATGAAGCTCTGGAAGAGATTGGCCGCGCCTTGAGAGGCCGCCCCGAAACGGTGGTCAGAGCCGAGCAGCTGGACGAGTGGCTGGCCTCGACGAGGAACAAGACTTTGCGCCAGACCCTGGTGCCGATGTTGCTGGGAGAGAAGGAAAATGTGCTCTACGAGGCCCTGGTGGCCGTGCGGTCGAGCTCTCAGGTCAGCGACGAAGAGCGGATTGAGCTGGTGCGCCACCGCACGGATCGGACCACGGACCCGGACCAGCTCGCCCAGCAGGCCGAATACCTCCGTCAACTCGGGGGATCGGAGGCGGCCCGGCCGGCTCTGGAGAAGCTGGGAGCCCCCTGGGCGCGGGTGGCGCTGGCCTGGGGGGAGGCCTTGGAAACCGAGAGCGCGCGCAGCCGAGCCTATCAGGTGTGGTTGGAGAACCCTTCGGGTGATCGGAGCGAGCGTCTGGGCGAGCTGTTCAGCAAGCTCGACTGTCCGCCCGAGGAGAAGCGCCGCCTGTTGCGCTGGGAGCTGGGCCAGCTCGACCGCCAGCCGGTCAGCAGCGAGCGCGATCAAGCCGTGGGCCGGGTGGGAGCGCTGCTGGCCGACTCGGGCGGGGAGGCCAGCCTGCCGGTGATGCTCAAGCTGCTCGAGCACCATCTCGCAGCCGAGTGGGCCGGAGAGCTGCTCGAAGGGGCAACCAGCGACGAAGCCCGGCGTCTGATCGGGCGGAGCGCCCTGGAGAACCTCCAGAGCAAGGGTCCGGTCGAGCTGGGACTGGCGGTTTTGAAAGCCTACCAGCAAACCCGAGAAGTTGCTGCCGAGGAGCGCCTGCGCGTCACTGAATGGACCCTTTCGCACGCCCTGGACCCGAAGACTCCCCTGGCGCAGGCCCTGCCGCCCTGCCGGGAGTTTCTCGAGCAGCTGGGCGAGGGCTTGCTGCAACCGGCCGGGGAGAAGGCTCTGCGCCTTACAATCGGGCGCTTTTCAGCCAACCCGACGGTGCAGATCAGCCTGGGAGCCCAGGCCGAGCGCATTGCCGCCGCTCCCAACCACTCCGAGGCGCAGCGCCTGGTGCGCGAGGGGATGCAGACGCTCGAGCTCGTCCAGGGGAACGAAGACATGCTGAGGGCCCGAGCCTCCATCGAAGAACGGGAAGAGGCCGTTGTGGTGGGAGGCGTGCGGGTGCCCAAACGGGAGGAGCTTGAAGATGGTTCAAGAACATAAGATCAGGATGCGAAAAACCTTGAGCCTGTGGCTGCTGACCGGACTGGCCTGTGGAACCGTGGCCTGCTCCAGTGCGCCGCCCCCGACCCTGGCCAGAGCGTCCTCGCCGGCTTCCGTCTCCACCCCCCACGAGGAGCCCCGGGTGGTGGTGGCTCCCCCCGCCACCCGCGATCCCTTCGTTCGCAAGGTGAAACCGCCCGCTCAGCCGACCGTGACCCGGGTCACTCTACCCGCCGTCACCTATGTCAAGCCGGCCCGCGACCCCTTCGTGGCCCCGGGCGGCCGGCCCAACCAGCAGCTAGCCGCCAGCAGGGCCACCGACCCCGACGCCGGGGGACGCATCCGCAAGCCGGCTCCCCCTGCCTTCCAGCTGGTCGCCATCGAAAAGAGCGGGGGGAAGTTTCTGGCCGTGCTCTCGGCCCGGGGCGAGCGGCTGACCGCCCGCGAGGGGGAATATTTGCTCGGCTGTCGGGTGGCGCGCATCGACGCCGACGGGGTGGCCGTCACTCGGGCCGGCCACCCCTTCCGCCTCTCTCTCAAGCGTCCCCTGGCCGAGGCCCCCTGACGGCTCAGGCGATCGGGTTGGCCAGCTCGAAGTCGTAGTCGCGCGCAAGCTGGGTGCGCCCGTTGCGCACGAAGGTCGAATCCATCTCCCCTTCGCGTTTGGGCAGGTCGATCGAGCTGATGCCCAGCTCGGCCAGCGACTTCAGCTCGCCTTTGTCGGTCTTGGCGTCGCCGTTCGAGTCCACCCACATCTGCAGGCCGTTCAGCTCCTCGCCCTTGACCATGCCGTCATGGTTTTTGTCATAGAGTTGGGATACTTTGTCCCAGCCGTTCTTGTACTTGTCCTGCTCGCCGTTCTCGCCGGTGCGTCGCATCAGCTCGCGCCCGTCGTTGATGATCCCGTCGCCGTTGAAGTCTTGCACCAGCAGGCCGTCCTGCGACCCTTTGCTCATCCACTCCAGCTTGTCTTGCTTGCCGTCAGCGTTCAGATCGAAGTTGATCTTTGCGCCTCCTTTGCCGGTGGTATCCAGCTTGCCGTCCCCATTCAGATCCAGGATGACAGGGGTGCCGCCGCCACCGCCACCATCACCGCCTCCATCGCCACCGCCATCTCCACCGCTGGACATCTGTTGCTGCTGTTGCTGCTCCGCGCTGACGCTGGCGGCTGCGGCCGCCGCCGAGGCCGAGGCGCCGTGGCTGTCATTGCCGCCGGCCGACACAGCCACCGCGGCCGAGGCCGAAGCGCTGGCTGAGCCGGCCGAGGCGGAAGCAGAGGCGCTGGCGGAGGCGCCGGCTGAGGAGGCGTGGTCGTGATCATGCTCGTGCTCGTGGTGTCCACCGGTCCAGCAACTCAGGTCGGGCACGCACCCACTGGAAGTGTAGCAGGGGTCAAAGTTCATCGCCGAGTTGAAGCCGCGCGGATCGCTCCAGCAGCAGTTGCCGTTCCCTGGCTGCTGCTGGCCGCCCTGGCGCGACATGGCCTCGAAGAGGGCGAAAAGCATCATGATGGAGGCCAGGGTCGTGTAAGGATTGGCGTTCATCGGACCGCTGAGCTGATTGCCGTTCATGAAGGGGGAAGCGATCGAAGATCCGCCCCAGTTGTTGGTTCCGTAGAGCATCTTTGTTTATCCTCCTAGCGCATCTGACGGCTTCAGGATAGCGCCCCGGGGATGAGGAGTCCCTTTTGTAAAGGAGACGGCGGATGAACAAGTCGTTAACTGATGGTGAACAGGTTGTGAACTCTCGCGAGTGGAACTGCCGAGCACAATGACTTGTGTGATCGGCCCGTTTCAGGTCCGGCGACTGCTGGGCCGGGGCAGCTACGGCGAAGTGTACGAAGCCGAAGGGCAGCTGGCCGTCAAGGTCATGCGGCCCGACCGCCAGACTCCCCAGCAGAGCGCTCGCTTCCGCTCAGAAGCGGCCGCCCTGGCATGCGTCGAGCACCCGGCGGTCATGGCTCTCAAGGCTCCCCTGGCCGAGTTGCCCGATGGCACGCTCTTTTTCGCCATGGAGCTGGTGACGGGTGGTTCCCTGGCCGAGCTGGTGACCCGGGGAGGCTACTCGGGACGTCAGCTCCTGGAGATAGGGGCCGCCCTGGCCGACGGGCTCGACTGTCTGCACCAGGCCGGGGTGCTCCACCGCGATCTGGCTCCCTCCAATATCCTGCTCGACCACGAGCTGCGACCTCGCATCGCCGACCTGGGCATGGCCCGCACGGGTCAGGAGGGTCCCACCCCTGACTTCTGGTTTGCCCACGGCGACCCGGAGTATGCCGCTCCCGAGCGATTGTTCCACATCGAGAGCGGGGAGATGGGCGATGTCTACTCGCTGGGGGCCGTGCTCTACGCGCTCTATACCCGAAACAACCTGTTTCGGCTCAGCGAGCTCAGTTTTCTCTACAATCTCTACACGCGCCAGATCGAGCAGTTCTTCCGCACCTGTCTGCAGCACGGGCTGCCCTGTCCCCGGGTGGATTTTCGCGCCGTCTACGAGCACTATGTCGCCCGAGCGCCTCAGCCTTGTTTCGTCCCGGCAGTTGCGCTTGACCCGCCGGCGAGGCAGGGGATCGAGGAGGTCTTGTCGGACCTTCTCCAGCCAGACTCCTGGCGCCGCCTGAAGCGGCACGGGTCACTGTCGGGCATCAAAGAACGTCTGTCCGAGCTGGGGGAGGTAGCATGACACCACGCTATGCGCGCGAGATTTCGGCCCTGGTGGAGGGCCTGGTGATGGTGCTGGAGGGCAACCTGGCCGGCTCTCATTGCCTGGAGCTGGTGGCTGCCGCTCAGGATCGGCACCAGCGTTCGCGCAACCTGGCCCGTTTGACCCGAGGGGTAGTGCTGGGGCACGAGCGCCTGGTGGCCCTGGCCGATCAGCTGCTGGCTCAGCTGGATCAGCGTGAGGCTCTGCTGGGAGAGCTTTCGGGCGAGCTGACGAATCCCAAGCGCGATCCGCTGGTGGCCTCGGGTAAGCGCCTGCAGGAAATCTCCTTTCAGATCGCCACCCTTTCCGAGCAACTCGAGCGCGAGCGCCGCCTTTTGCCCCAGGACGTCCCCATTCCCGCGCTGGATGACACCCTCAAAGCGGTGCGCGCCATTCGGGACGGACTGGACGACCACGAGCTCCTGGGGGCTCGCGTGGCCGAGCTGGTCAAGCTGCACCAGGCCTACGAGGCCGAAGGCCAGGTCTTTCGAGAGAGCTACCCCCACAACCAGGCGGTAGCCCAGCGCATTCAGGGCGCTCTGACCACCTTCGAGCAGGCGGTGGGGGCGCTGGTCCACTATCTGGAGGACCCGGCCGGCCGCCGCGAGAGCCTGGCCGAGGCCGTCAAGCTGCTTCAGAACGCCGCCATCGACCTCAACTCGAGCTTTAATGCCGTGGCTCAGGTGCGCCGCCAGGAGGGATTCTCCGAGGTGGCGGTGCTGGACGCCTTCGCCCGGGCGGCCCGAGGCGGGGCCACCCCCGAGCGCCTGGAAGCCCACTTCGTCAAGCTGCAGGACTTTCTCGAGCAGCAGCGCTCCGAGTGTCATCGCTTTCACGATACGGTGCTGCTCTCGCAGCGCGGTGAGCAGACCTGGGAAGGCACCGTTCGTCCCGTGCTCGAGCGCTTCGAGGTGACCCTGACCGGGGCCCGGGCCGAGCCTTCCGAGCGCAAGCTCATGGAGCTGTTTCGACTGGGCCAGGAGCTGCTGAACAAGAAGAAGGCCTGGATGGAGAAGGGGCCCCAGGGCCGTTCGTTTGCCGCCGACCCTCTCCTGGAGGAGCTGCGCGAGGCGGTCAAGGGCTGGTACGCCGGCAGCCTTCCGCGTCCCTATCTGCTGGGCAAGCTGGAGCAATGCTACCTGGACGCCACCGAGCTTGAAGGAGAGCTGGCCACGCTCAAGGCGCTCGAGCACGATGCTCTGCAAGCAGCCGTCAGCGCCCCCCTGGCCTCGTTCGAGAAGCTGCGGGACGCGGCCGAGGCCGATGATCGAATCGCCCTGGCCACGGCTCTGCGCGAGCTGGAGGAGGCCTTCGACCGCTGGTTGTGGTGCCGGGAGACGATTCGCCTGCTGCAGGAGGAGAAAGATCTGGTGACCTGCTTTCAGTGCGGGTTGAAGAACCAGAAGGTGCGGAGCTGCACCGGTTGCGGCTCGCGTCTGGTCTGGCCGGACGAGTCCGGGGACGAGGGCGAAACGGCCCAGGTCAAGTCGGGGAGCCTCTTCGACCGGTTCACCCGGGCCCTGGAAACCGAGCAGGAGCTCACCGTGATTCGTCCCCTTCTGACCCAGTGTCACCAGGTCGTGCGGGACGCCTCGCGTCGGCTGGCGGCCTGGAGCAAGGCCAACCAGCAGGCGGTAGGAGAGGATGAGGAGCTCGAGCGGGTAGCCTCGGAGCTCGAGGTGCACGTCAAGAGCCTGGAATCGACCCTGGCTGCCCTGCTCGCGCAGGGAACCGGCTCGGTGCAAGACCACGCCGAGGCTCTCGAGGATGTGCGAGAGCTCTTGCTGCGATTGGGCGAGTCGCACGCGGCCCTGACGCCCGAGGGCGATAGCGCCTGGCTGGAGGGTGGCATCACAGGCTGAAGCTGTAGAGGGCATTGAAGGTCGCCAGGCAGAAGCCGCCTTCGGTGGCCGCGGGGGTGCCCATAACCTGAGCGCCGGTCGAAAAGCTCCAGCGGGGTTGGCCGGTCGAGGCCGTGTAGAGGAAGACCTGGCCGTTGGTGCCGGCCGCCGCCAGAAGGCCTCCTCCCACCAGGGCCGCCCCCCCCACCATGGAGGCCCCCGTGGGAGCCAGCCAGCGTACTTCGCCGGTGGCTCGGTCCAGGGCCAGCAAGCGCCCCGAGCTGCCACCCGCGATGACCAGGCTCTCATAGATCAGGGGCGTGTTGTAGAGCTGGAAAGAAAGGCGGCGTCGCCACAGCTCGCGACCCGTCTCGGCCGAGAGCGCGTAGAGCTGACCGTCGAAGGAAGCCACGAAGACGGTGCCGTCCGGGTCCACCACCGGCTGGCCCTTGATGGGGCCCCCCGTCTCGAGCTCCCAGCGCAGCTTGCCGCTGACCAGGTCAGCCGCCCGCACCAGGCCGTCGTTGGCGCCCACGATGACCTGACCCCTGGGCTCATCCACGAAGGGAGACGAGTGGATGTAGTGACCGGCCTTGAGCTCCCAGCGCTGCCGGCCGGTGGCCGCTTCCACCGCCAGCAGGCTTCCGCCGGCCTCGCCGTACTCGATGCCCACGTAGATCAAGTCATCGTGGTGGGCGGGCGAGGAGCCGATCCACTGCCCCGGGCGGGTCTCCCACACCAGCCGGCCCTCTTCCACGCAGTAGAGATAGCCATCATAGGCCCCGAAGTAAACTCGCCCGGCCAGGCAGAGGGGAGAAGAGTGGACGCCACGCTCCTGATCGCGCACCGCGTAGCGCCAGAGCTCCTGGCCCTGATGAGAGAGAGCCAGCAAAAAACCCTGGTCACTGCCCACGTAAAGGGCCTCGGGCGTGACTGCCGGGGTAGACTTGGGAGCACTGTATCGGCCGGAGTTCAGACCTTCGAAGGTCCAGGCCACTCGGGCCGCATCGGCTGGCAGCTCGCCTTCCAGGGTGACTCCCAGCTCGGGCAGGGTGAAGAGCGCTTCCAGGGGGATGCCCAGCTCGCGCAGCCATCGGGTCCCTTCCTTGAGATAGTCGATCAGCACTCCGACCGCCACCACCTGGCAGTTGAAGGGAGCGATGGCCTGCATGGCCTGCTTCTGGGTGTGGCCGGCATTGACCAGATCGTCCAGGATGGCCACCCGGGCCCCGGAGCGGATGGGTGGTCCCTCCACCAGCTTGCGCAGGCCGTCCTCCTTGGGGGCACGACGGATGATGGCCCCATCCACCGGTTGAGCGTCCTGGCGGCTCTCGTACATGAGGGCGATGACCAGCGGGTTGGCGGCCAGGGTCATGCCGGCCACCACCTCGGGGCGATGGGGCTTGAGGCGTTCCCACAGCAAACGCGCCGCGTAATGAAGGTAGGGCCCCTGGAGCAACAGCTCACGGGTATCCACCATCCAGGCGTAGGGATTGCCGCTGCGGTCGTAGCCCTCACCCCACTTGAGAGCGACGTTGATCAGTCCCCGGCGCAGCTCGTCTCGGTAGCGCTCCAAGTCACTTCTTGGCGGGCAGGGCGCCCAGGTGGACGTGCTCGTCGCGCGAGCCCTCGATGGTCACCGGGCTGTGGTTGAGGGTGGCGTTGTGATGGTCGTGCTGCTCGACCTTGATGCCGCCCTCGTAGTGGGTGTGCTCCTCGGCCACGGCGATGTTGCTGCCCTGAAGGTGGGTATGCTGCTCCACCTTGACCTCTCCTTCGAGGTGACTATGGTCGTGACGGTGGCGCTCGACGTGGACCCGGTCGCCCACCTGAAGCTGGTCGCCGATCTGGATGTCGTCGCCCACGTGCATGTGCAGGGTGCCGCCCGGCTGCACGATGACCTGAACGTCCTTCTTGGTCTGGGGCCCGGGCTCTTGTTTCTTCTCCTCGACCTTCTTGTCGGGATTGAGCACCCAGTAGAGCCGGTCCAGCGACTGCACCGTGTCCACCGTGGAGCCCACATCCCGGTCGCTGAACCAGTTGATGCTGCCGAAAAAGGGCACGGTGGCAGTGTGGATCTGGGTTTCCTGCAAAACCACGCTCTGGCCGTGCGTGATGCGCTCGAGGGCTTCCACCACGTTCAAGGGGTCGCCCTTGGCGGCCATGCGAGCGGCGTTCAGAGTGGACCAGCCGCCGGCGGCCAGGGCCCCCAGCTTGGCGAAGGGCTCCCACAGCTGCCAGTTCCCAAAAATCCCGCCCGCCAGCCCTCCGACGATGGCGCCCGTGACGCCCCCGAAGAGGGCCCCGCTGACCCCGGCTTTCAGGCTGGCTTTGGCCACCCTCACGACGAGGTTGGTATCGGCCTTCTTGTAAAAACGCCAGGGGTAGCTCGAGCCCATGCGCTTGGTGGTGAAAGAGGAGAGCTGGTGAGCCGCCTTGGCTACCGGGTTGGTCTCGCTCATCTTCTCCTCGGGGTTGTACATCTGATAGACGAGCTTGAGCTCGGCGTGGTTGGAGACGGCGATGGGGGCGCCGAACTTGACCTCGATGCCGTTGCTGGCCCCCAGCTTGGCGTCCTTGGCTCCGGTGGCGGTCTGCTTGAGCCCCTCGGCGGCCGCTCCGCCCATGGCCCCGCCGGCCATGGCCACGGCCGTGAGGCTGTCGGCATTGATGGACATGTTGAGCTTGCGCATGGGCTCGAGGAAGATGGGCTGACCCTTCTCCAGGGCGTGAATGGCGTCGTGCAGGCTGATCTTCCGGCGCATCTTGAGCTGCCCGTCCTCTTGCAGCTCGGCTGCGCGCAGCCGCCAGGGGAAGCCCTGCTCTTTGAGCTTCTCGGTGAAAAACCCCAGCATCTGGTCGGCCTGGCGGGGCTCGATGCTCTGGTACTCCGGGCCGGAGAGATCGATCTGGATGCGATCGTCGGTCACCCCCCCGATGAGGTCGGTCAGCTTGTCCCTGGTGGAGCTGAATAAGCCGCGCGAGCGCTCGGGGGGAGTGGTGGCAGCCGTGGGCAGCAGATGCATAGCCTGAGGATAGGCCCAAGCTCTGAAAAAACGCCAAAAACTGCTGGGGGTTGCATTTTCAGGGCTGTTCGTTCATAATGTCGGCGAACAAACGACCGCGGCCGCGGGGCCGGGGTCTTCTGTTTGGAACCGATGCAAGAAAGGAGGTAAAGCCGCATGTCCGATAAGGAAGAAGCCATCGAAGTCGAAGGCACGGTTGTGGAAGCTTTTCCCAACGCCCGCTTCGGTGTGGAGCTGCCCAATGGGCACCGCGTGCTGGCCCACGTGTCCGGCAAGATCCGGCGCCATTTCATCCGCATCCTTCCTGGCGACAAGGTGACTGTGGAGCTTTCCCCCTACGACCTTACCCGTGGTCGCATCACCTACCGCTTCAAGTAAGGCTCCACCCCTTGCCTCGGAGAACCCGACCTGTTGCAGGTTCGGGTTCTCTTGCTTTCAGGAGGGCTCTCGTCCCCGCCCGGCGACTCTGGACAGAGAAAGGAGCTCGCTCTTGGGCCCTCAGCGGCGCTGGAATTCGGGAGAGCCAAGCAGGATGCCCACCACGTTGGCGGAACTTTCCGGCGTGAGCTCAACCTTCTGTCTGGCCGAAGGTTGGGCCTGAGGATAGGCTTTCTTCCCTCCCTCGCGGGCGGTGGCCGCTTCGGTCACACGTCGGGCGAAGTCGGGATCGAGGGCGGCCGGCATGAGCTGCTCGACCGTGCCCTTGACGTCCCGCCCGGGCAGCACGCAGCGGGCGTAAGCGCTCAGCGCCTCCTCGACCGTGCGGGGGGAGCGGCCGGGCCGCAACTCAGCGAGGTCGACTCGGACCCCGCCTACCCGTCCCGAGGCCAGCTGGAGACAGAAATTCATGCGGTTGAGCAGGTTTCCGGTGTTGATCCAGTAGTCGGCCCGGTCGGGAAAACCGGTGGGGGGGCGGCAGGCGTAAAGCTCCTGACCCATCGGCTCGAAGAAGCCCACCACGCCCGAGCGGGGCTCGAGTTGGGCATTGAGGATGCGGACCGCGCTGGCAGCCAGCTCGAAGGGAGACTTGACCTTGGCCTTCACCACCGAGCGGTCCCAGAACTCGGGCGACTCGACCAGCTCCACCACCACAGCCTTCAGGTCTCCTCCCCGACGCAGGTAGGTGCGCTCGAGACGGCTGAGCAGCGAGCGGGGGGGACTGTCCGAGACGAAGCGCACCGCCAGCTTGCGGCACAGGAAACGAGCCGTGGAGGGGTGCATGGCCAGCGTGTCGAGCAGCTTCTCGCCTTCTTGTTGGCCGCTGCCCTGGGTGGGGCTGCCCATCACTCGCTTGGGACGGTTGTCGTGCCACTCCGGCTTGAAGAGGAAGCTGGCTTTGCCGGCCGATCGCTCTACGCTCCAGCCGGTGAGCACTCGGGCGACCTCGGTGACGTCCTTCTGGCGGTAGCCGCCGTCCACGCCCAGGGTGTGCAACTCGAGCAGCTCTCGGGCGTAGTTCTCGTTGAGGCCCTGGCGCCGGTTGGGGTCGGGCGGACGGGGGGTGGGACGCAGCTTGCCCCGGCGGGTGGAGTAGCCCAGCGGGTCGGTGTTGCTGTCCATCTCCACCGTGCCGGTCGCGGGTGCCTGAGAGTAGGCATTGTCCAGGTAGTAGAGCATGCAGGGGTGATGGGCGGTGGCCCCCAGCAGCTCTCGGAACGGTCCCAGAATGTTGGGACGAATGGCTTCGCGCTCATAAGATGCAACGAGCTGTCGGCAGTCGTCGTCGGTCAAAGACACGTTGAAATGGTTGAACCAGAAGTCGGTCAGTACCTCGTGGAGCTGGTTCTGGTTGTAGACAGCGCGCAGCAGCTTGCGGGCCCGCAGGGTCCACTCATTGGACTCCTCCGGCACAGCCAGCAGGGCGCTGCCCAGCTCGGGGCTGGTCAGACCCCCGGTGAGCTGGTCCCCGAACCACTCCTCCAGTCCGCTCCGAGCCACCTCGGCGACCTGGCCGGGGCGAGGGCCGTAAGAGAAGCGGTTGAGCAGGTGGGCGGCTGCTTCCTCACGGCTCAATCCCGCCTCCCGGTAGGGGAAATACAGCTCTTCGCGGGCCAGAGCCGGCAGCATGGTGGAAAGGGCCAGCATGACCACCAGCAACCGCATCATCCGGGACTCTTCTCGGGCAGGGAGTCTCCCCCTTCGTGGCCGAACCTTCCGCCATGGATCGCCTCAAGCGTCAGATCGCCGAGCAGCCTGAGAACAGCAACCTGGAGCCGCCTCCCAAGATCGTCCACAAGACCTTCGCCCGGACCGTCCAGGCGGCCATGACCATGGGGGTCACCCTGGGCCTGGTGGGCTTTCTGGTGGCCCTGGGAGTTGCCATGCTCTTCAGCGGCGGCTCGGTCACCCTGGCTCAGGGCATCGCGCGGGCTCTTCCCTGGGGTCCGGTGATGCTGGTGGTGGGCGCCCTGATCGGGGCGGTTGAGTTCTCCTATCTGCGCCGTGGGCGAAGGAGCTAAAACTTCGTCGCCTTGACCGTGCCACGGAACGTGCGGTGAGAAACTTGTTTCGAACCGCACCCAAACTGTTGTGGCCCGGGCGATGCGACGAAGCTCAACCTTTTGAGAATTCGTCGCACAGTCTATGCGAGGGAGTACAGAATCAAAGTGAAGCTCAAAACTCTCCGGCTGGGATTGATCGGCTGCGGCCACATCGCCCAGATGCACATCGACTCGCTCTTGAAGCTGCGAGAGGCAGGTCTTGAGCCCCTGGAGCTGGTGCTGGCTTGCGATCTCGAGCCTGAGCGGGTGGAGCTGTTCCGGCGCAACTATGGCTTTGCGTCGGGTACGACCGATTTTCGTCGCATGTTCGAGGCGGGGCTTGACGCTCTCTACATCTGCTCTCCGACTCGCGACCACCTCGAGTCGGTCCTGCAAGCTGCCGGCCATGGGCTGCCGATTTTCTGCGAGAAGCCAGTGGGCCGCAACCTGGCTGAAGTCGAGCGCATGACCCGGGCTGTCGAAGAGGCCTCTCTCTCCGCCCAGTTGGGCCTGGTCCTGCGCTTTTCGCCGGTCTACCAGGTCATGCGCCAGCTGCTCCACGAGCAGGGCGTCGGCCGCCCGATGGCGGCCGTGTTCCGCGACGACCAGTACTTCCCCGTCGGGGGCAGCTACCATAGCCAGTGGCGCTCCGACCTCGAAGTCGTGGGCGGGGGCGCTCTGCTCGAGCACTCCATCCACGATCTCGACCTGCTGCGCTGGTTTTTCGGTGAAGTCAACCGGGTGGAGGCTCGCACCGATTACTTCTCCGGCCGGGTAGGCATCGAAGATAGCGCCGTGCTTCTGCTCGAGTTCGCCAGCGGAGCCCGAGCCACGCTGGTCTCCCTCTGGCACCAGATGCTTGGTCGGGAGTCCAACCGGAACCTGGAGCTCTTTTGCGAGCGCCGCTACCTGGCTTCCAGCGCCGACATGCTGGGCACCATCCTGGTTCAAGACCAGCACGGCCCGGTTCGCACTCTCTCCACCCGGGCCGTGGACCGGTCTCATCGGCGTATGCTGGGGCGAAAGGCTCCTCCGGGCGAGCTGGCGCATAGCCCTTATGTGCTGGAGAACCTGGCCTTTCTGCGCTCCCTGCGCACAGGCACCAGGCCGTTTCCAGATTTTGCGACCGGACTGGCCGCTCATCGAATCGTGGATGCCGCCTACCAGAGCGCCCGTCAGCAAGCGCCGATCAGCGTTTCTTAGCCTCGGAGGGGAAGTGCGGGCCCGGTTCGAAACCGGGCTTGGTGCGAGTTTTTCTTCCCGTGCTCGGGGTGTTGCTGGCCGGCCTGGCCTGGGCCGCGCCGATGAATCGTGTCTTGATCACGCCCGAGCAATGCCGCCAGCACGGGATGGCTCCCATTGAGCTGTCGGTGGATCCCACCGACACGGTCCTGCGGCCCTTCCCCTTTCCCGAGAAAGGCGTTTATCTGCGGATGAGCGGTCCTCCTGGTGGACCCTTGCTGATGGAGGTGCTGGCGCGCCCGGGCGCGCTCGACCAGGCTCTGGCCGCGCGCTTCTCGGCTCTCGAGGAGCGCGAGCCGGCCACCGTTCGTCTGGCCGGCGAGGAGCGCTCGGCTTTAACCTTCGTGACCGGCCAGAGCCAGGCACGCACCAGGTGGTGCGCCATCGAGCTCCCCTCGCTGGCGATCCTGTTCGGAGCCTCCCCGTCCGAAAAAGACGTGCTGGCTCATACCCACCTGGCCCCGCTGGCGGCCAGCCTGAAGGTGGTCGGTCCGTGAGCCCTCACGATCAGTTCTTACAGATGGCCTGCTTGCACTACGACGGGCAGGATGACCCGGCTCGTCGTCAGGCGGCCAAACGCATTCTCGCCGAGAACCCTCAGTTGACCCGCGAGTCTCCTCACGCCGCCGCCGCAGCCGGCGACCTGGAGGCGCTGCGCTACGTGACCGACGTCACCACCCCCTACGAAGGATGGACACCGATCCTGTATGCCTGCTATTCGCGGGTGGGGCCCACCAGGGAAGCGGTGCGCATTCTGCTCGAGAAAGGGGCCGATCCCAACAGCTCCTTTTTCCTGGGCGAAAACCGCTTCACGGCCCTGACCGGTGCTTTTGGCGAGGGCGAGCAGGGCCCGGTGCGCCAGCCCCCTCACCCCGAATGCGAGGGCCTGGCCCGTCTGCTGCTCGAGTCGGGGGCTGATCCCAATGATGGGCAAGCGCTTTACAATACCCTGCTGGAGGGGGGCGACGCCTGCCTGCAGTTGCTGTTGCTCTACGGACTCAATGCCGAGCACCGCTGCAGTTGGGACCCTGAGATGGGCATGCTGGACTATCTCCTGCAGCACGCCATCCGGCTGGGGCAGGTGAAGCGAGCCACGCTCCTGGTCGAGCACGGAGCCTACCTTGACGATGCGGTCGAGCGGGCCATGCTGGCAGGACAACCGGACCTGGCACGCTGGCTGCAAGAGCGCGGCTTCTTGCCGGCCGATCTGCCTTCCTCCGAGCTTTTGATCGCGGCCGCCATGGCCGGCCAGATGCCCGATCAGGGGCGACTCAACCAGGCCCTGGCCGAGGCCGCCGCCCGGGGCCAGACCACGGCCGTCCACATCCTGGCGGCGCTGGGCGCCGAGTTGGATGGAGCCGACCCGACTGCCCTCCACCTGGCCGTCTGGCACGGCCATGAGGAGACCGTCAAGCTGCTGGTCTCTCTGGGGGCCGATCCTCAGAAGGCGGATGCCTCCCACGGCTCGAGCCCGCTGGAGTGGGCTCTTTATCGTGGTGACCGCGAGAGGATCATCGGCCTGTTGCTATGAGGCCCATTGCTCTCGGACCAGCGCGGCCAGTTGCTGGCTCTCGGGCGCATAGAGCACGTCTTGCTCGAAGCTAACCGGACCCAGCACTCTCTGAAAGACCAGCCCATCGCCTCCGAACCAGCGGGGGAAGAGGCCACAGGGACGGTAGCCAAAACGGTAGAGCAACTCTTCGGCGAAGGAGACGGCCGGGGTATCCAGGGGTAACACGACCTGAGAGCGGGGCGCCTCGCGGGGCAGGAGCTGGATCAGGTCGGCCCCGATGCGGGCCACGCTCAAGCGCGTCAGATCGCCGTGCTGGCTCACGGTCACCTGGCTGGTCGGCTCGGGAGCCCCCAGGGGAGCCTCGCGCAGCTCGCGCTGCACTCCCAGAATGCGCACCACCTCGCTGACCAGCGCGGCGGCTCGAGCGGGGACAAAAGCTGTTTGGGGCGGATCCTGGAGCTTGATGAAGGAGACGAGCAGCGAGACGGGCTGGTCCAGCCGCTGCTCCACCGGGAGGGCCAGGGGGGACAGAGCGCCGGGAAGCATGGCGCAGGGGAGAAAGCTGCCTTTATAGACCAGCTCCTGGATCTTGAGAGCGTGGCAGCCGGTCTCCGTCAGGCCGCCGGCCACCTCTTCATCCTGGAACACCTCGGTGGCTCCCAGCATGGTCAGCTGCAGAGCCAGCGAGCGGCCCCGATAGTCGGGCAGCACCACCGCGTGGCCGAGGGTGTAGAGTCGTGCATAGGGGGTCTGGCGCGAGATGGTGATCGAGCCCACCACCTGGCCTTCGGAGGTGTGGGCCACCCAGGTGGAGCGCGCGCCGTTCGCGTGCAAAGACAGCAGTTGCTCGGGCTGGTAGACCTCAGGCTCGGGGAAGGTCTCGCCATACAGGGCTCGGAACAGCTCCACCAAGCCAGGGGCGGTCTGAGGGCCGAGGGGGTTGAGGTGTAGCTCCTCCATCGTCAAATCAGGTTTGTCGGGGCAGGGAGTCATCCTGCCCGCTGCACGAAGGAGAACGCTCATCGTCGGAAGCATAGCCTGCGACATGCTGGACTTCACCCACGTCGTGCGCATCTTTCTCCTGCCACCAGGCTGTCTCTTGTTGCTGCTCCTGGCGGGGTTGCTGCTGGCTCGGTGGCGCCCGCGGGCGGGGAAGGCGCTGCTGGTGACGGCCACGGCCCTGCTGTACCTCTTCTCCACACCGCCCGTGGCTCTCGTGCTGATCGGCTCGCTCGAAGTTGCTCCCGCCCTGACCCTGGAGCAGGCTCGCTCCAGCGGCGCCCAGGCCATCGTGGTGTTGGGGGGAGGCCACCTGCGAGAACCGCCCGAATACGGCCACCCCATTCCGACCGAGTCAAGCCTGGTCCGGCTGCGCTACGGCGCCCACCTGGCCCGCCACACCGGCCTGCCGCTATTGTTGGTGGGCGGCGGGGGCACGGGGGGAGAAGACAGCGAGGCTGGAGCCATGGCCCGGGTGGCCCGAGACGATCTGGGTCTCAAGCTCCCGGTCTGGCTCGAGGACCAGAGCCTGACCACCCATGAGAACGCCGAGCTGAGCGCGCCTCTCTTGCGCGCGCAGGGGGTGAGCAAGATCATCCTGGTGACCCAGGCCCTGCATATCCGACGGGCCAGGCGGGCCTACGAGCGGTTGGGCTTCGAAGTGCTACCCGGTCCCACCGGGCTGGAGCAGCCCGGCCGCTGGGACCAGGGCATCTTTGTCATCCTGCCGGATTCATCGGCCCTCTGGCGCTCCTCCAGGGCCCTGGAGGAGTGGCTGGGGGTGCTCTACTACCGGCTGCGCTGGTAGCTGGCGCTAAGGGAGATTTCTGCCCGCTCGCGAACGGCCCTCCGATGCGTATGCAAGACATCAAGAGCATTCTGGCCACCGACTGCGGCAGCACCACCACCAAGTGCATCCTGATCGAGCACCGGGGCGAGGAGGGGTTTCGTCTGGCGGTGCGGGGCGAGGCACCCACCACCGTGGAGGCACCCGCCGAGGACGTGACTCAGGGGGTGGTCAACGCCGTGGCCGAGGTGCAGGAGCTGATCGGGCGCCCCTTGCTCGAGGGGAGCACCATCCTCAAGCCCTACGACGGCAAGCAGGGGGTGGACGTCTATCTGTCCACCTCCTCGGCCGGTGGGGGGCTTCAGATGGTGGTTGCGGGCGTGGTCAAGGAGATGACCGGGGAGAGCGCCCAGCGCGCCGCTCTGGGGGCCGGAGCCATCGTGATGGAGACCCTGGCCTCCAACGACAAGCGCCTGCCTCACGAAAAGATCGCGCTGATCCGCCAGCTGCGACCCGACATGGTGCTGCTCTCGGGCGGAGTAGACGGGGGGACGGTCAAGCACGTGGTGGAGATGGCCCAGATCATCGGGGCCGCCGACCCGCGCCCTCGTCTGGGGGCCAGCTACGACCTGCCCATCATCTTCGCCGGCAACAAGCAAGCCCGGCCCGAGGTGCAGTCCATCCTGGAGAAAAAGTGTGCCCTGGACGTGGTGGACAACCTGCGCCCCACCATGGAGACTGAGAATCTGCAGCCGGCCCGGCTCAAGATCCAGGCCCAGTTCCTCGAGCACGTGATGGCCCAGGCGCCGGGCTATCCCAAGTTGATGGGCTGGGTGGACGAGGAGATCATGCCCACTCCGGCCGCGGTAGGCTCGATCATGGAGCGCATCGCCGAGAAATACGGCATCAACCTGGCCGGGGTGGACATCGGCGGGGCCACCACCGACGTCTTCTCGGTCTTCGGCAAGGTGTTCAACCGCACCGTGTCGGCCAACTACGGGATGAGCTACTCCATCTCCAACGTCTTCGCCGACGCCGGCCTCGACAATGTGATGCGCTGGGTGCCCTTCGACATGGAAGAGTGGGATCTGCGCAATCGCATCAAGAACAAGATGATCCGACCTACCTCCATCCCCTACCTCCTGGACGAGCTGATGGTGGAGCAGGCCATCTGCCGTGAGGCCCTGCGCCTCTCTTTTGACCAGCACAAGCTGCTGGCCACCGGCCTCAAGGGCGTGCAGCGAGCCGGGGACATCTCCAACATCTTCGACCAGAAGGGCTCGGGAGGCACGCTGGTGGACGTGATGACCCTGGACATGCTGATCGGCTCGGGTGGGGTGCTCTCGCACGCTCCGCGTCGCCAGCAGACGGCCATGATGCTGATGGACGCCTTCCTGCCCGAGGGCATCACCCAGCTCACGGTGGACTCCATCTTCATGATGCCGCAACTGGGCGTGCTGGCCCGCGTTCATCCCGAGGCGGCCACCCAGGTCTTCGAGAAAGATTGTCTGATCTGGCTGGGCACCTGCATCGCCCCGGTGGGTCCGGGCAAGGAGGGCAAGCGGGTGCTCACCGGCTCCATCGGCAGCACCAGCTTCGAGCTGAGCTACGGCGAGCTGAAGGTGGTCCCGCTGGCGGTGGGCGAGACGGCCACGGCCACCCTCAAGCCCGAGAAGGGCTACGATGTGGGCGCCGGCAAGAGCCAGCCGCTCGAAAAGACGGTTCACGGCGGGCTGACCGGCATCATCCTGGATGGGCGGGGCAGAAAGCCCTTCAACCTGCCCAAGGACAAGATCGAGCGCATCCGCAAGCTGGTCAGCTGGAACCAGGCGTTGAACCTGTATCCCGGGCTCTGAGCCTGGCCTTGAGCTTTCCTTCATCTTCGAGTAAGCCGGCGACTGAGCACCGGGAGGAGACGAGCCAGCTCTCGCTCGATTGGTAGCCTGGCTCGAGACTTCATTCCGCTTGGGGAGGCTCTCTGGCCATCAAGCACAGATTCCGACCACTCGACCTGCCACAACGCCTCCAGCTGACGAGCCAACCCTGATCATCGGCGCCCGCGCCCACTGCCCGCAAGTTCATCGTTCCCGGATCGACCTGGTCAATGTGCTCGGCCGGCCCAGGTTCGAACTGCCGACCCGGTGGCAAGTCGCGCCAGATCCGGCAGGGAGTCGAAGTCGCAATCGAAGCTGACAATCGCCCCGATTTTCAGGCCTTTGGCCAGGAGGGCCACGAGTGAGTCGTTGAAGTTGCGATGCCCGTTCGTGGTCAGAACGTCCGCCGGAATCTCCGAATAGTAGCGACGAATCTCCTGGCCTACCCAAGTAACGGCACTCTGCGGAATATGGCTGTTCAGTTGGCGGAGAATGGAGGCGAGACTTTTCGAGCGTTTCTGCTCTGCGCACCTTCGGCTCAGCACACTGATGGTTTCGCCCATCAAAACATCAAGGAAGACGAGCTCTACACCGGCTTCCTCGAGTGCAACACTGACATCCAACGCGGAGTCGTGCAAGCTGTCCCGCTCATCGAAGAGGGCCACCAGGTAGTTGGAGTCCACGATCGCGGCAGACTTACTGACCGTCATAGAGCTCCTCGGTGTCCTCCAAAGCGTCTCCCCCTAACCTGGTGATGCCCTTCAGGCTGTTGAGAACGCTCGGCGAGACAGTTCGAACCACGGGCTCCCCGGACGAGCACGGTCTCAGAACGAGAACCTCGCCCCTGGCCTCGAGCTCGAGAACATCTCCAGGCCGAAGGCCGAGCTTTCGGCGAACCTCCTGGGGAACGGTCAGTTGACCCTTGGCGTTGAGTTGCACGAGCATCGTTAGAAAACACTCTTGAGCGAAATTCCTACTTTCCTACTTTCCTACTTTACCACGATCGGACTTTGGAATCTACCGGCCCGCGGATTGAGCGCTGCTGGCAAAGGAGCGCATGCGCGCCGTGCCTGGCGCACGAAAAAAGGGCCCCCGGCCAGACTGGCCGGGGGCCCATCCGCTCACTCGAGCGCCTCAGGGCTGCTGCAGCAAGATGGTGATGCCGCCAGCCGTGTTGCTCCCGCCCGGAAAGTGGTTGACGATGGCGAGGTCGGGGAGACCGTCCTCGTCGAAGTCGCCCGCGGCCAGGTGGAAGGGCGAGTTGCCCGCCAGCGGCAGGCAGTCGTCCAGCGTCTCGTAGGGCTGGAAGAATCCCTGTCCCTCACCCAGGAAGAGCCGCAGATAGCCCTCCTGATCGGCCACTGCCACGTCGGGGATTCCGTCATTGTTGAGATTGACGATCTCACCGACGTGAGGTGGGGGCCAGTTCCCCGTGACGAGGGCCGCAAGGAAGCTGAGCAGGGTGAATCCTCCCTGTCCGTCGCCTTTGTAGACCAGCACGAGATCGTTGCCGTCCCGGTTGACGAGCGTCAGGTCCAGGTTGCCGTCGCCATCGAGATCGCCCAGGCTGATGTAGCGGGCATCCAGGGAGCCGACGACGCTGGTTGGGATGACGGTCGGAAAGCCTCCTGCTCCGTCAGCCAGGAAGACGACGATCCTGTTGGGGGTGTTCCAGCGCTCGCCGGCCACGATGTCGAGCCGACCGTCCCCGTTCACGTCACCGAGCCGCATGCATACGCAGCTGCTGGCCAGGGGCAAATCGAGGTTGGTCGGGAACTGACCCGTGCCGTCGCCGAAGAAGGCTCGCAGGAAGTTACTGTTGCGGTGGCTCACGACGAAGTCCTGATGGGCGTCGCCGTTGAGATCTCCAGCGGCGATGCTGAAGGGATCGGTGCCGCCGGTCGGCAGGTCGGCCGACTGGGTGAAGCCGCCCAGGCCATCGTTCAGGTGGACAGTCGCGTTGTCGGAGTTGAAGTTGGCCACCGCGAGGTCAGGGCGGCCGTCGCCGTTGAAGTCGGCCGCAGCCATCTCCTGCGGTCGAGTCCCTCCCGAGCTCACCCCCACGCGGGCGCCGAACGTGCCGTCGCCGATGCCGGGGAAGAAAGCGATCTGGTTGGCGTTGCCTTCCGTGGCCGCCAGGTCGAGGTGGCCGTCGCCGTTGAAGTCGAGGGAGATCACGAAGCGAGTATCCACTCCCGGGTTGAGGTCGTTCTGGGTCGGGAAGATGCCTCCACCCAGGTTGGGCTGCAGCACCACGCCGTCACTTTCCTCCGGCGCCACGATGAGGTCGGGGAGGCCGTCGCCGTTGAAATCGAGCGGCGCGACCATGGCCGGCCGATTGCCTCCAGCCAGGATCGCCCCGGCGGTGAAAACGCCCGCGCCGTCGTTGAGGAACAGGCGCAGCGAATTCTCATAATGGCAACCCAGAGCCAGGTCGAGAGCGCCGTCGCCGTTGAGGTCGACGATGGCGGGCCAGCGGGCCCCGTCGCCGGCGGGAATGGTAGTGTTCAGCGTGAAGCCTCCCAGCCCGTCGCCGCGATAGATGGTCATGGTGTCAGAGTCGTGGTTGGCCGTGACCAGGTCGGGGAAGCCGTCCCCGTTCGACCACCTCCGCCGGGTCACGATATGATCCAGGTCAAAGAGCCGGCGGGTACATGCTCAGGACCTGATTTTGCGGTGAGATGCAAGCGAAAACCGCTCCGAACGCCCGTTCCCTGCGAAATCGGGAGTCTGCCGCGACTTCCGCGCCCGGTCCGAGGTGCGGGCCTGGCTGGACTCTTGACTCTGCTCTTTCATCCCGAAGCCACGGCCGAGGTCGATGAGGCCGTTATCTCGCGTTCGCAATGGCAGCTCAACCGACCGGCTTGAGCAGCGCCTCGCGGGTGGGGCTGAAGCGCTCCACCGGCCAGCTGGTACCGCCGTCGCAGGCCAGCTCCACGGCCACCTGCCCCACCAGGGGCGCGAACTTGAAGCCGTGCCCCGAGAAGCCGGCCAGCACCACCACGTCCGGGCGAGCCGGATGGGCTCCGATGATGAAGTCGGTGTCGCTCGTCTCGGTGTAAAAGCAGGTCTTGCCGCCCTCGATCGGGGCGTTGTAGGCCCCCGGCAGCCAGTGCTTGAGGTAGCCGCGCAGCTTCTCCAGCTCTCTGGGCTCGGGAGTGGCCTGCACGACCTCGGGGTCGGCTGGCGGGGCGCCACCGTGGCGGGCGATCTTGACCGCCTCCGAGCCGATGATGGGCAGCATGTAGTAAGGTTGCTCGACGTCGTGCACGATCAGCGCCGGGAAGCGGTCGGGGCGATACATGGCCTCGTCCTCGGGGCGCAGCAGGGCGAACTGCTGGCGGGTCGGGGTGAGGGCCCGGGCCAGCTCGGGGATCAAGCGTGGAGCCCAGGGGCCGCCCGCCAGCACCAGTCGCTGGCCGCGGAAGGCGGTGTCCCGGGCCAGCACGGTGGGCTGGTCATACTCCAGGTCTACCCGCTCGACGCGATGGTCCACGAACAGCCGGCCCTCGCCCCGGCGCACCCCCTGCCAGGCCGCCTCCAGGGCCCGGTCGGCCGCCACCACGCCCCCCTGGGCCTGGTAGAGCGCCCTCACGCCGGGGGGAGGGGTAAACTGGGGGAGCTTCTGGCGGATCTGCTCGTGGCGCAGGAAGTCCGATTGGATATCCTGGCTCAGCATGGCCCCGTGGCAGGCTTCCAGCATGGCATCGCCTTCGGGGCCCAGGGCCAGGTCCAGGCAGCCGCAACCGAACAGCAGACGCTCGCCGGCCTCCTCCTCCAGGGCATGCCAGAGCGGGAAAGCGCCCCCCATCCAACGCACGTAGTCGGCTTCCGGGTAGTTGTAGCGATAGATCCGCCCGCAGCCGTGGGAAGAGCCGCGGGCGTGGCCGGGGCGGAACTGCTCCACCAGAGCCACCTTCAGCCCGCGTTGCACGGCCCGCCAGGCGGTCATGCTCCCCATGATGCCGCCCCCCACCACGACCAGGTCCACCCGCTCGTACTGCATCGGGCCTCCTCCAAAGAAAACGGCCCGGTTTTGCAACCGGGCCGAGTTGGCGGAGTGGGTGAGATTCGAACTCACGTGGGACTTTTGGCCCCTCACGCTTAGCAGGCGTGCGCCATTAGCCGCTCGGCCACCACTCCAGGATCAGGACTACGCTCGCAAGCTCGCTGCGCGCTTCGCTTGCTCCGTTGGACTACGCTCGCAAGCTCGCTGCGCGCTTCGCTTGCGCTGTTGGACTGCGCTCGCAAGCTCGCTGCGCGCTTCGCTTGCGCTGTTGGACTACGCTCGCAAGCTCGCTGCGCGCTTCGCTTGCGCTGTTG
>JAANMW010001285.1_pt1 | contig 26887 bp, 24 predicted proteins | sample 7279671 | NCBI WGS metagenome assembly JAANMW01 (sample SAMN14094541, study PRJNA606508) | bioreactor metagenome | isolation source: A lab-scale SPAN reactor treating ammonium-rich wastewater day 247 | place: Ireland: Galway | collected 2017-09-19 | reverse complement strand
TTCGTCCGGCCTGACCGTCCTTCGTCCGGCCTGACCGTCCTTCGTCCGGCCTGACCGTCCTTCGTCCGGCCTGACCGTCCTTCGTCCGGCCTGACCGTCACGATCATTGTGGCCCACCCGGACGCTTCCTATGCGCGCGATGTTAGCAGGTCGGTGACAACAATGGAACCACCGGGTGACGGCCCTCAGAACGACATGATCAGACGCGGGTCGTCGACCGTCATCTCGAAGGTCTTGGCTCCGGTGCGTTGCGCCCGCTGAGGGCGGTAGCCCTCGGCCAGCTCCTCGGTCTGCAACTCCAGCTTGACCTGCGCTGGGAGGTCGACCCGGTAGACCGGCACCCGGCCGATCCGACCCATCGCCTCGCGGCAGCCGGCGCGGATCATCTGCCGCGCGCGCACCGGCGCGAAGGTCCGAGCGCAGTGCCGGCTGTAGCCCTCCTTCACCGCCACGGTGACGATCTGATCGCCCAGGAAGTCGGCCGCCTCGGCGCAGGCCGCCGTGTCCCCGGTGACGCACACCACCGGCAGGTCGAGCGCCCCGGCCAGTACCGCCATCTGGCCGATCTCGCCGGTTTCCCGGCCGTTGATCCAGTACCCGGCCCAGGTCTTCGAGCTCTGGGTGTGGTGGAGAATGCCGGTCGGGGTGCCGTACATGGCGTGGTAGCCGACCAGCATCACCGCGGCGAAGCTCTCGTCGCAGCCGGTCAGGACCGTCGGCCGCTCGCGGCCGTGGACCAGTTCGACCTCGGGGTGGAGGTCTTCGGGAAGGATGGAGAATCCCGGTCCGTGCCCGTCGTTGACGACCACTCGGGTGGCGCCGCCTTCGAGACAGCCGGCGGCGGCGGCGTTGACCTCGGCGGTCAGCAACCGCCGGGCGCGTAGGTTCTCGGCCTCGATCAGGTCGGGCGGCCGGGTCTGCTCGAACAGGCACACCCCGGCCACGCCCTCGAGATCGGTGATGATGTAGATCTGCATCGCAGGCTCCGGCCGTCAGTTGGCGGCGCGCCAGCGTCGTCCTGCTGGCCGGAGCGTTGCAGCCAGCGTGACGGGGAGTGTCGATGAGCTACGACATCGGGATTCGGACCTGCCGCCTCGAGCCGACCGATCGGCTCGCGCATACCGAGTACTGCAGCAACTATGCCCTCATCCGCGCCGTCACCGGCCTCGATCCGAAGACCGATGCCGGCGCCGGCAAGGCGTTCCAGCAGGCCTGGGACTTCGACCTGACCTGGTGCACCCACGACGGGCCCGTCGGCTGGGGCCAACGCGGGCGGGTGACCGACATGGGCCACGCCGAGTTTCTGGAGGGCGGGACCGACTACCGCGACACCGTCCACTGCCCGTTCACCGATGTCGAGCAGGTCTGGGCCTTCGACGCCGTCGAGGAGTACGGCCTGCCCGACTTCGACGAGCTGGTCAACTATTACGAGGACTACCACCAGCGCGCCCGGGCGGCCAATCCCCACCTGGTCTTCCCCGGCGGGTACTACAAGACCATCGTCTCGGGCGCGATCCAGACTTTCGGCTGGGAGATGCTGTTGCTGGGCGCGGCCGATCCGAAGCGGTTCGACCAAGTCCTCGCCAGCTTCGCCGAGCTGACCCTCCACCACGTCAAGGCCTGGGCCAAGACCTCCATCGAGGTCTTCATCCAGCACGACGACATGGTCTGGAGCCAGGGCGCGTTCATGCACCCCGACTTCTACCGCTCGGCCATCTTCCCCCGCTTCGCCAAGTGCTGGGAGGTGCTCCACGAGGCCGGGAAGATCGTCCTGTTCTGCTCCGACGGCACCTACACGGAGTTCATCGACGACCTGGCCGCGGCCGGCGCCGACGGGTTCATCTTCGAGCCGATGACCGAGTTGGAGTACGTGGTCGAGCGGTGGGGCGGCAAGAAGGTGATCGTCAGCAGCAAGGTCGACTGCCGGACGATGACCTTCGGCACCATCGACCAGATCAAAGCCGAGCTGGACGCGACCTTCAAGCTGGCCAAACCCCTCGACGGCTTCATGGTCGCCGTCGGCAACCACATCCCCAGCAACGTGCCGGTGGACAACGCGTTGTTCTTCATGGACTATCTGCGGGAGAACTGGGGCAGGTAGCGACCGGAAGGCCGGAGTGCGGCGCCCGGAGGCGGGCCTCTCGTCGTGGACGCTGACGGTGTTGCCGAATCGTTGCGCCGCGCTCGTCGCCGCTCGTCGCCGGCGCTTGACATCGGCGATCTGTCGGGTACAATCATGGTACTTTCAGCCCGTCTGATAAGCAGGCCTTCGGGCCACGCCCCAGGCGGGTCTTCCTCTTTCTGGGGGTCGCCATGGCCAACGAACCGGCCACCAAGCGCGCCGTCGCCTTCGTCGACGGACAGAATTTGTATCATGCCGTTAAGAGGGCCTTCGGCTACACCTATCCGAACTATGATGTGTCCCGCCTTGCTGCGGAGGTCTGCACGTCGAGGCAGTGGGAGCTCCGCGAGGTGCGCTTCTACACCGGCGTTCCGGACGCCCGGGACAACGCGGCCTGGGCCGCGTTCTGGTCCAGCAAGCTGGCCGCAATGCGGGGGCAGGGAGTTGTCTGCTACGCCCGAGCGCTCCGCTATCAAACCGAGCGTGTCCCTCTCCCGGATGGCTCGGTTCAGACGCGGCGCGTGGGCCACGAGAAAGGTATCGACATCCGGATCGCGCTCGACGCAATCCGGCTCGCCATTCGCCGCGAGTACGACGTCGCTCTCCTGTTCAGTCAGGATCAGGATTTGTCCGAAGTCGCGGACGAAGTGAGAGACATCGCCGCCGAGCAAGACCTGTGGATCCGGATCGCCTCGGCCTTCCCCGTCGGCACTTCCAAGCGCTACACCATCGGCGTCGACCGGACCGACTGGCTCCCCTTCGATCAGACCACCTACGACGCCTGCATCGACCCGACCGACTACCGTCCCCGTCGCGGCGGCGGCGACCCTTAGGCTGAAACGGAGACTGCCCAGACTCCCGTCAGCCGCTACAGCGGCTCCACCTTCACCGAATGCGGATCGACGCCGCAGGATTCCAGGGCATGGACCGCAGAGCGGCATTGGTCCCGGCCTGGGTAATTGAGGTGGTAGAACAGCCCGCTCGGCAACTGTTTCGGGTTGGCGAAGGGCTTGCCGTCCCGATGTTTTGGCTCCGCGCCAACCAGGGACTTCGTCTTGGTTGACAAGCTGGGCAGCGGCGCAACCAGCTTGCCCTGACCATCGAGCCACTCGATAACAGACCGGAGCACCGACGACCATTTGGTCACAACCGCCTCACGGCCACCAGGGAATCCCAACCGGTAGGCGCATTTCGCCCCAGGCGCGACCGTGTTGGCGAGATGGGTCAGGTCCTGGCCGCCCGGCTGCGGTGTCTTGACCGCAGGCACCGGCTTCGGCGGCTGGGGTGGCTGGCTGCCCGGCTCCTCCTTGCCGGCGATCAGGGCGAACAGCGCCAGCAGGTCGTGCAGCGCCTGGATGGCCGTGCCGTCGGCGATGTTGAAGTTCTCGACCACCTTGTCGCTCAGCAACCCGCCAAACTGCTTGGCATCAAGCAGCTTCCACGTAGCGCCGTCGGTCAGTACTCCCCAGCGCACGCCCATGTTGACGCAGTAATTGCTGAGCTGCTCGAGTTCCTTGTCCTGCAACGGCGTTCCAAAGGGCTTGGCCTCCAGGAAGACGGCCGGCTTGCCCGCGCTGTACAGACCGTAGTCCACCCGCACGTTGCTGGCCGCCCCGGCCTTGTGCTCGGGCTTGACTGCCGACGGGTCGTGCACATCCCAGCCGAGGAGCTTCAGGGTCGGGTCGATGGCGGCGTAGCGGGTGGCCGCCTCGCTCACCTTGAGCGCGTCGCCGTTCTCGCTCAGCACGCCTCGCAGACGCTCGACCTCGGTCAACAGCGGCTGGATCATGTGACGTGGCCTCCCACCCATTCGTCGTAACCTGTCCTTCATCGTCCGGCGATTGCTTCCTTCGCGGCGGGAGCGCTGTGCCGCCGCAGCCGATCCTGTTCACGCCCGGCGAGCGCCCGTCCGAATCCGTCCTCGGAGCGATCGATGCAGGAACTATCCATGGTTTCACCGCCGATCGCGCAGAATCCATGGATAGTTCGCGATCTCGTCAACCGTCGTGGCGGCCACGCGTGTGCGTCTGGGAGTGTGCCAGGTCCGGCGCGGCGTCTTGGCCGGGCCCTCAAGGACCGGCTGGCGGAGGGCAAAGGCCGCCTGCGCGGCCTGACGCACCGGAATCCCGAGGGCGCGCGGGCGTCCTTCGCCCCAACCAGCCGGTCGTTCGCGGCCCGGCGGCTCGGGGTCGTGGGCTTGCCAGAGGTCGCCACACTTCCAGACGCACCCCCGGGCCGCCGCGGCACCTCAGGACTCCGCGCCCGGTCGGGTTCCGTCCGGCCAAGGTGGTGCTCCCTGACCTGGGTGGCGAGACTCTCATGGCAGGTGGGTCATCGATCGGGGGCGGGTCACCTACTGGAGCTTCTCCAGCATTTCGGCGACCTCGATCCGCACCGCGTCCGCCACGTGGCGGTCGCGCGGGCGGGTCCAGTCCATCTCCTGCCGCTGGTATCCGGCCAGGCCGGCTCCGCGCGCCGAGAGCACCCGAGGCGCGGCGTTGGCCAGCAGCGCCCGGGCCTGCGGAAGCAGCCTGTGCCGCGGCTGCCGCTGCTCCAGTTCGCGCACGCGGTCCTGGAGCATCGACAGGGTCTCGAAGTCCCCGGCGCTCTCGCGGATGGCCTCCATGTGCTTGCCCGGGGTGACCGAGTCCGGGGTCATGAACAGCGGCGTGTAGGCCGTGTCCTGCTGGGTGTAGGCATTCCAGCAGTTGCCGGCGGTGCTGCCCAGCGCCCAGAAGAACGACCCCTCGCCGCCCATCGCAAAGGCGCTCCAGGCCTGCAAGCGGTAGTACGCATAGGGGTCGAGCAGGCGCGTCGGCCCCCAACAGGAGTACAGGTACAGGCTCTTGCCGGCTGCGCGCTGGCGTCGGTACACGGCCATCTCCGCCTCGTCCTGGTGCGCCATCAGCGACGGCCGGTGGGGGCACATGGCGTCCACTACCGAGAGGATGTCCGGGGTCAGGCGCTCGACGGGGCGCGTGCCGTCATCCCAGATCTTGACCCGCGGTTCAGCGGCCTTGATGGCCCGCGCCCAGGCGATGATCAGGCGGTCCTCCTCGACGCTCTCAGGCTCGTCCACGAGCAGCAGGAACAGGCGCTCGGGCGCCACGCCCCGCGCCTGCAGATGCGCTACCCAGAAGCGGATCCAGGTGCCGACTTCGGCCGCAAAGAGCGGATCATCGGGCTTGGGGACCGTTCGGCCGTCCACGCGCAGGAACACCTGGTAGCGCCGGGCCCGGGGCCAGTCGTTCAGCCAGTTGTCCAGGCTGCGGGTACCCGGCGGCTTGGCGAACCCGCCCTGCGCGTCATACTCGCCGAAGCCCATCACGCCGTAGGTCGCCCACGGGGAATCGACGCCGCGGCTCTGCAGATGCGCGAGAAAGGCCGCGCGATTCCGCGGCGTCACGCCGTAGAGATTGCCGTCGGTGTAGTCCCACCCGCCGAGGTGCAGCCGCGGCCGGTCCGGGAACTGCAGGTTGAAGACGCGGACCGTCAGGGGCACCCGCAGCGGCCGGGCGGCTGCGCCTGTGTCAACGATGAGCGCTCCGCGATGCGTCCCCGGCGGCAGGCCCGTGGCCGTGATGGAGAACCAGACCTGCCGGGTCATGCCGGCGGGCAGGGAGAAGTCGTACCGGCCGCTTGGCGCCGCCAGCTCCGGCAGGGCCGCCGCCACCGGCACCAGCAGCGGCGTGTCCGTCCACGGGACGTCATGCACGCGCACGTGCCCGCCCGTGAACTGCTCCGGCAGTCCCTCGAAGCTGAGCTTCGCGGTCAGCGGGCGGTCACGGCAGTTGGTGATATTCAGCGCGCAGGCCCGCGTTTCGCCCTGCATCGCGGCTACCGACAGCGTGGCCGGCGGCGGGTCAGCGGGGAGGTCCGCGGGCGCGAGATAGTCCCAAGGGTTGGCGCGCCAGGCCACCAGCGCCGGTCGCCCCGCCGCCGCCCGCGCCGACCCGAGCAGCGCGTAGATCCGCTCATGCACCGGGTTCAGCGGCATGATCCCCCGGAAGGTCTGCTGGTCCTGGACCGGGGGGACGGCCACGATGGCTGCCTCGAGCCGGGCAGCCTCGGCCGCCAGACGCTGCCGGGTCGCCGCCGGCAGCTTGATCGGCGCCAGGTGCTCGCGCACCGTCTCCAGGTCCAGGCCCAGGCGGCGCTTCAGGTTGGCCATGAACACATCGGCATCGAAGTACTCGGGTGCGTGCTTGACCGCTTTGCCGGGCAAGGCCGTCCGCAGCCACGCGTCCTCGCCCCGGTAGACCTCGATCTCGTCGACGAACGTGCAGTTGCCGACGGGGGCAATCAGCAGCTTGACGTACCGGCCGTGGGTCCGGAGCGCATCGGTCTGAAGGCGCTGCACGGCGTAGGTGCCATCCGGCGCCGGCGGGGTCCTGGTGAGCTTGAGCAGTTCGCCCACCTCATGGTAATGCCGCCCGTCCACGCTCACCAGGATGCGGATGGCGGAGGGCCACTTGACCCCGGCGATCCCCGCCGCGGAGTTGAAGGACAGGCCGCGAATCGGCAGGTCCGCGCCGAGGTCCAGCGTGATGGCCAGGTCTTCCATGCGCACCCAGCCCACCGTGCTCTTCTGGGTCCAGAAGTACCCGGTGGTGTACTGGCCGTCGGTCAACTGGCTGGTGTCTCCGGGGTCGGTGCAGTGGGGGTAGCCGGGAGTCGGCCTGAGCGTGTACGGCTTGCCCCGGGCGAGGTTTTCATAGGCGGGCGCGGCGGTCTGACCAGCCTGCAGCGCCTGGGCCTCGGCCCGCGTCAGCACCTGCACCTCGTCGAAGGCCACGCGTCCGGCCGGGCCACCACGGTCCGGGGAGTGCAGGCGCGTCACATCGGCCCACAGCTCCACGATGGCCGCCCCTCCGGCCGCCGTGTGGAAGCCGGCCGCGTGCCGCCGCCACAGGCCCGCCGGGGCGTCGGCCACCAGCCGCACCAGTTCGGCGCCGTCGGCGGCTGCCCACCGCAACCGCACCACGGGGGTGGCCGCGCCATCGCGCTTCATCGCCGCGACCAGGACGAGGTCCGCCCCGGCGGGCAGCGTGATCGCCTGCGAGACCGGCGCCATGGCCTTCGCGGCCGTCTGGCACTGCAACGAGTCATTGCCGGTATGGCCGTCGGCGTCCGTGCCGGCCCAGCCACCGTCCGGAGGCACGAGCCAACCCTCCGGAAGCCGGGCCGGGCCTCCGGCGGCCGGCACGAAGGTGCTGTTGCGCACGAGCGGCTCGGCCGCCCGGAGCTGACCGAGGGCGAGCGCGCCCAGACAGATGACCAGGGCCCAGCCCTGTCGGCCGTGGCCTACCTCTTGCCGGTGGTTCATGAGAGCCTCACGTATCACGGATCCCTCGGTCCCCCAACCAAGGCCACTTTCGGCGCGTCACAGCGCAGGCAACCTGGACTGCCGGACACCCGGCGCGGGCAGCTCCCTCAGCAACCGCAGATTCTCCTCGACCAGGACGTCGTCCAAGTTGTCCGCCGGCAGGTAGGCTCCCATGGCGCGGGCGACCCAGACTTCGTAACCGCCGCGGGCGCGGGCCTCACGGGTGACGAAGTAGCCCGAGGCGCCGTTGGTGGTGCTGGCCACCAGGGTGTGCTGGACCGGGCTGCGGTGCCTCAGCCGCAGGACGATCTCGGCGAACGGCTCGCCGGGGAGCGGCACCAGCGACACCGGGCCGACTCGCGTGATGGTCTGCTGGTAACGCTTCCCCGCCTGCGGCGGCTGGTCGTGCGCGGCGACCACCGCCTGCCAGTGCAGGTACTCGCACCGGCCACGGCCCCACGCCTCCCGCTCCGGCTCGGCCGCGCGCAGCGCCGCCTCGGCTTCGGCGCGGTCGGCCAGCGGGGCGTGGGGGAAGAGGATCTCCTCGCTGTGCACCGCCAGGTCGGCGTCGCGGAAATCACGCAGATCGCGCAGCGCCTGCAGGGCGTGCGCCGCGGCGCGGTAGCCGACCTCCCGCGAGGCTTCGAGCCCGTCACCGGTGGTCTTGCCGCACGCCAGCCGTGGCCCGACATCGCCCACCGCGCCGTTGATGAACATCGCCGGGCCGCCGGTCAGGGCCTCGACCCGATCGACCAGCACACCGGGCCAATCGCGGGAGATGCAGCGCACCGCGCCCTGCGCCGTGGGATGCGCGCCGTAGTGGATCACGGTCGCCACCGGGCCGTCCTCAGCCTGGAACCGGAGCACGGTCATGGTCGGGTCGTACGGTCCCCAGGGGTTGTAGCCCAGCCCGATGGCGTGGCTCTCCAGCACCTCGCGCCGGTTCACGCCCACATCGCTGGGCGTCGTGCCGATCCCCAGCCGAACCGGTCGCAGCGCCGCCAGCGCTTCGGCCACGGCGGCGACGATCTTCGGGCGCGCGGTCGCCAGGTAGTCCTCGTCCCGGTCGCCCCAGCCCCAGGCGCTCTGGGTGGCCGGGCCGCTGTGAGTCTGGATCGCGCCCAGCGTGGCGTGGGCCGGCGGCAACCCGGTCTGCTCGGCGATGCCGGCGCGGAGCGTGGCCACGGTGTCGTCGTCGATCATGCACCAGTCGCAGATGGCCCAGACGGCCAGCAACCCGTCGTATTCCAGCGCCAGCGCCCGGACATAGAGCGGATCGGCCACGGAGTCGGCGGTGCGGTCGCGCTGCGGGTAGCCGTACAGGTGGCACCCGAGCGGCGGGGTGAGGTCGGCGCGGGCGAATCCGGCGCGCAGCGAGGCGGTCATGGACAGCTCCCGGTGACGCGGTTCGCCGCGCGCCGCGGCTGCCCTGCGCGCGGCGATGGTTGAGACCGGACGTGGATGGGGTACCATGCCCAGGGCGACGCCACGGGGGATGAACGACCATGGATCACCGCGAGGTCGGACGGTACTGGGACTCGAACGCCGACGCTTGGACCAAGCTGTCCCGGGCGGGGTACGCTCATCCACTTTACCTTGAGCGACTGCCTGAATGCTCTCGTCCGGGCCGGGCTACGATACGAGCGCTCGGTAGAGCCGGAGGCGTCGACCGAGCTGGTCGCCGAAAGGCCCGAGTTCCACGACGAGCAGACGGTGCCGCAGGCGTGGATCGTGCGGGCGAGGAAGGCGGGAAGCGGAACGGCAATCTCGTCGTTCGTGGCGGCCGTGGGCACGGGCGGCCCTTGACTTGCCTGTCGGCTGCGGCGAGAATCGATCCAGCAGCCCGAGACGGGCATGGGAGTCCAACATGGCCAGGGCGGCCGATGCGCTGGACTGGAAGACGATCTTGGCGAGAGCCGCGCAGGGCGAGCGGGTCGTCTTGCGACATGCCGGCAAGCGCCTGGCCGTCATCCCGGCCAAGGACCTCGAACGACTAGAGGACCTCGAGGACGATGCCGAAGCTCGGGCCGCGCTGGCGGAGTTCGAGGCCAGTGGCGAGGCGCTGATCCCGGCCGCCGAGGTACACCGCAGACTGGGACTGCCGGGGTGAACGGTGTCGTACGCGGTGCACTACACGCCACGACGGAGAAGGAGCTTGCCTCCCTCGCCGCCTCGGTTCAGAAGAAGGTAGCCACTCGCGTGAAGACACTGGCTGATGCTCCTCGGGGTCGAGGTGTCCGGAAGCTCAGGGAAGGGGTCGAGCCACCGACGTACCGCGTTCGGGTCGCCGGCGAGTACCGCGTCCTGTTCACCATCGACGACGCACGCCAGGAGATCCGCATCGTCGCAGTGCGACTCCGGAAGGACGCCTATCGCCGACGGTGAAGGGGCTGGCCGCCGAGCTGACCTCATGGTAGTGGCGCGGGGACGACAGACGACCCGGCGCCCCCGCGCCACAGAATCCTGAACGGTCAGCGCTCGCCCTTGCCGTTACACCTGTGGCAGTAGCCTTTGCCTCTGCAGAGGGGACAGTCCTGCGCCTTGGGGTCGCCCGGCTTTCCGCCGCGGTACTTGCCGGTTCCCTTGCAGGCATCGCAGCGACCCGTGCCGTTGCAGCCCGAGCACTTCTGTGCCATGTCGTGTGTCTCCTTGGCCCTGCCGGCCGGGGTGAGTTTACGTTGGGGGGGGGCAGTGTCAAGTTGGTGCGCGACTCAGGCCGGAATCCTGAACCAACGACGAGCTGAGTGCTTTGGCTGGTCGACAGTGATAAGCCGTTGGCACCCCGTGGGCCTTGACGCAGGCCTTGGTGGAGCGGACAATCGAGTCAGCCGCTACAGGCAACGAAGGAGTTCGAAATGGCCAGAGCTGCTGATGCCACTGATTGGGACGCCGCCTTGGCCAGAGCCGCGAAGGGGGAACGAGTGGTCGTGCGACGTGGCGGGCGGCGGTTCGGGCTCGTCTCGGGTGCGGACCTGGACCGACTCGATCAGTTCGATCGTCTTGAGGATGAGGCCGAGATCGAGGCCGCGCGAGCCGCTCTGGCGGAAGGTCCGGCGCGGCCCTATGAAGAGCTGCGGCGGCAGCTTGGCCTGACCTGACCGTGGCTTATCGCGTGGACTACGCCCCGCCGGTGTCACGCGACCTGTCCCGCCTGCCGCGTGCAGTTTTGGAGCGCGTCGACCAACAACTCATAGCCCTTGGTGAGACGCCGCGACCGCACGGCGCGAAGAAGCTGACCGACCGGGACAACCTCTGGAGCCTCCGCGTCTCAGACTACCGCATCCTCTACGCGATCGACGACCAAGCGCGAGTCGTGACCATCGCTCGCGTGGGTCACCGCAGTGACGTCTATCGCTGAGAACGGCCGCGCGGCGCCACTCCGTCCACTGTGGTACCCACGGCCAAGGCCCGATCCCGCCGACCGGAAGGTGATCTCTCTCCCCGTCCAACCATCATCCCTGACCGGAGGCGGACATGGACTGGACGACGGGGCGCTGGGAATCGGGGCTGGGTGGTGGTGCGGCGCGGTGGCGGGTGGTCATCGCCGGCGACTGGGCGCCGCGGAATGCCTATGTCGATTTGCTGGCGGCCAAGCCGGAAGGGTGTTACGGCGACCTGCTGCCCGTGCTGCGCGACAACGAGTTGCGGATCGTCAACGTCGAGACGGTCCTGGGCGACGAGGGCACGCCCATCGCCAAGAACGGGCCGCACCTGAAGGGCAGTCCGGCCGCCATCGCCTCGCTCACCGCCGTGCCCTGGGACGTGGCCACGTTGTGCAACAACCACGTCTTCGATTACGGGCCGGACGGACTGGCCGCGACCATGGCCCGGTTGCGCGGAGCCGGGCTGAAGCTGGCCGGCGCCGGGCTGACCCAGGCCGAGGCCGAGGCCACGCTGCGGCTGGAGGTGGCCGGGGTGCCGGTGGCCATCGTCGATTGCGGCGAGGGCGAGGAGAACCGCTGCCAGGACGGCGGGCCGGGGGTCAGCGGGTTCGACGAGGAGCGGCTGGCCGCCCGGGTGCGTGATCTGCGGGAGACCGGGCACGTGGTGCTGGTGATCTGCCACGCCGGCCGCGAGTACGTGCCCGTGCCGCCGCCCTACGTCCACCGCTGGTACCGCCGCCTGGCCGACGCCGGGGCGCAGGTGATCGTCGGCGGGCATCCCCACGTGCCACAGGGAGTCGAGGTGCGCAACGGCTGCCCCATCTGCTACAGCACCGGCAACTTCCTGTTCTGGATGGACAACCCGCCCAAGACGCGGGTCGGCTACGTGGTCCGCGCGGAGTACGTCGGGACCGAGCTGGCCGCGCTGCAACTGGAGCCGTACGCCGCCGAGCTGAACGGCCTGCGGCGGCTGGCGGGCGAGGAGCGGACGGCGTTCCTCGCCGACCTGCGACGAGTCAGCGCGCCCCTGTCCGAGGCGGGCAAGGTGGTTGAGCACTGGGAGGCGTTCGCCGAGTACATGGGCCCACACCTCCTGGCGGGCTGCCGGCGCGAGCTGGAAAGGATGGACGAAGAGCTGCTGGCCGGCGCCGAGAACCTGCGCAACTACTTCGACACGCCGGCCCACCGCGAGCTGGTGCTGACCTACCTGCGGCTGGTCATGGAGAACCGACTGGGCCAGGCGGCGCCCTGGGCGGTCGAGCTGCTGGAGGCGTGGCGGACCTGACTCCGCCTCAGCGGGAGGTCTCCGCCTTCGGCAAGGCCTTCCGGATCTCCGGCCAGGCGTCGACGATGAACGGGACCAGCATCTGCTCGGTGGCCTCGACCGACCCCTGCCACGGCGCGGCGAAGTGGAGCTGGGTCCAGATCACCCGGCCATGGGTCAGCGCCTCGCGCTGGTGCTCGGCGTAATCGGGCGTGGTGGTGGTGCCGTCGGTGAAGGTGTACAGCGCGACCAGGTGCGGCGTGCCGCTGGTGCCGACCACCAGTCGCTCGAAACGCAGCCGGCCGGTCACCGTCTCGACCATCCGCTGGCTCTCCTCGAGCAGATCCTGCCCGGCGCCGACGTAGCAGGCCCCGGGTGGGTGGAGGCTGCGGCGGCCGCGGCCGCAGATCACGATGACCTGGAGTGGCGGCCGGCCGGCCTCGCGGCGGTAGGCCCGCTGGATGATGGCCACGTCGCCCAGCTCTTCCGACACGCGCGGATCGATAGGCAGCTCGACTCCCTGCCAGGCGCCGATGGTCAGCGGGACCGCGGTCAGGTCGACCTCGGGCCGCGGCGGTGGCGGCGGGACCAGGGCCAGGCCCAGCGCGCCGCCCAGCAAGACGATCACCGCGGCCGCCGCCAACGGCTGCCAAGCCACCGTCACCGGGCCGCCGGTCCCGCTCGGCGGCGGCGCCCCGGCCACGTCGGCCTCCGGCCCGACCACCAGCCGCGCCGCGCCGAGGAGGATGGCGATGGCGACCACCAGCATCAACAGCCCCGAGGCGTCGTGGAACGTGGTCACCGCGAACTGGTGGCCGATCACCCGCCCGGCGACCAGGATCCCGAACAGCCGAACGATGTTCGAGGCGACCGCGATGGGCGCCGCCAGCACGGCGATCAGCACCCGCCGCCGGGGCGTGGTGTCGGTCAGGTAGGCGATCAGGACGCCGACCATGGTCAAGCCCAGCAGCGCTTTGAACCCGCTGCACTCGGCGGCGACCACGTAGTCCTGCCGGTCCATGCGCATGATGGTCCCGGCCGCGTGGGCGTCGGCGCCGGTGAGCAGGGCCATCAGCCCGCTGGCCAGTCTGGCGCTGACCAGTTGCAGTGGGAAGCTGTAGTGGTGCACCACGAGCTGGGACAGCGGCACCGCGAAGACCAGGAAGGCCAGCGGCAGGGCCGCGGGGCGGTAAGCGGCCGGCCCGGCCAGCGCCAGCGCGACGCCGTGGATCAGGACCACCAGCGACAGGCCGACCGCGGCGTTGACGTCCATCACCCGGCCACCGACGAACAGCCCCAGCGCCGCCGCGACCACCACCAGGCCGCGCCGGTCCCGCCGCCACTCGGCCCCGGCGATGGCGCCGCGCGCGCGCCACAGCAGCCCGGCGGTGATCACCGGCACCAGCGGGCCGTGCGAGTAATAGGGATTCTCCCGCCAGCCCTCGAGGATCCAGGCCAGCGTGTCGTGATAGGCCCAGCTCACGGCGGCCAGCAGGGCCAGGCCGGCCACGGCGGCATATCCGGCCGACTTGCGGCTCACGGCTTGCCCTTCAGCCGGGCGACCAGCTCCTGGCATTCCTGATACCCCAGGAACGCCGGATCGAGGGCCAGCGCACGCCGGGCGGCGGCCAACGCGCCGGCGCGATCGCCCTTGGCTTCGAGCAGCCGCGCGCGGTGGTAGTGGGCCAGGGCATCGCCCGGGTCGGCCTTCACCGCGGCCGCCAGATCCTTGGCGGCGGCGTCCAGCTTGCCCCGCTTGAACTCGACCCAGCCACGGGTGTCGAGCAGGTTCGCCTCCGGCCCGCGCAGCTTGATGGCCTGGTCGATGAGCTGCTGCGCCACCTCCAGCTTCTGCTCGCTCTCGGCGTACTGGTAGGCCAGGTTGTTGAGCACCACCACGTCGCGCGGGTTGGCCATGAGGGCCATCAGGTAGTTGGGCTCGACCACCTTGAGCAGGTCCTCGCCCTGCTTCAGCCCGGACTGCTGCGCCAGCAGTCCCAGCCGCCGGGCGATGTCGGGCCTTAGCCGGGGATTGTCCTGAGCGATGCGCTGGTAGATGGCGAACGCCTCCGCGCGCTGTTCGTTCTCGGCGAGCAGATCGGCGGCGCGCATCTGGAGGCCGGAGTCCACCGGAGCCCGGTCGACCGCCTCGCGGAGCTGAGTGACCGCCTCGTCGACTCGCTTGGCCTGAAACAGCAGCCGCCCGTAGGCGAGGTGCAGCCGCGGATCGTGGTTGCCCGATTCGAGCGCGGTGCGCAACGAGCGCAGCGCCTCCTTCCCGCGGCCGAGCTGGTCGAGCGACTCGGAGCGCGCGACCAACGCCGCCGCGTCGGTCGGGTGCTTCTTCAGCCACTCGTCGTTGAGCGCCAGCGCCTGGCCGGCGCGGTCGTTGAGCAGGTAGAGCACGGTCAGCAGCGCCCGCGCCTCGGGCGACCCGGTCTGCTCCCAGGCCTGGCGCAGCAGCCGCTCCACCTCGGCGGTGTTGCCCGAAGCCTGGGCCACCTTGAGCCGGAAGCTGAGCGCCGGCGGCCACTTGCCGGCGGCGGCCAGGAGCCGATCGCGATAGCCGGCGGCCTCGCCCAGCTTGCCGCGGGCCAAGGCGTACTCGCCCAGCCGCAGGAGCGCCACCGGTGATCTGGGGTCGAGGCGGACCGCCTTGCGGAAGCTGGCCAGCGCCAGCTCGCCACGGCCGAGGCCGACGTAGAGCTGGCCCAGCGCCGCCTGCGCCGTGGCGTTCTCGCCGTGGAGCCGCTCGATCCGGTTGGCCAGCTCCTCGGCCTGGTCGCGGTCGCCGTGCAGCATCCGCAGCCCGGCCAGCTCGACCAGCGCCATCAGGTCGTCGGGCTGCTGCGCGAGCACCTGCTCGTAGGCGGTCACCGCACGCGGCCAGTCGCGGCGAACGGCCTGCGCCTGGCCGATGGCCCGGAACACGGCCGCCGACGGGCTCTGCTCGGCGCGCTGGTACAGCTCGGCCACGGGCTTGGGAAAGCTCGGCGTGAAGACCGGCCCGGGCCGGCCACAACCGGCCACGGCCCAGACTGCCAGCCACAACGCGACCCGGCCAACCGGACGCATGGGCAACTCCTGCGGTAACTGCTTAGGCCCTGGCGACAGCGGTCGCTGAGCTTTCCCCTCCTTGCAAGGAGGGGATTAAGGGGTGGTGCGCCATCGAGGGCACGCCACGCGGAGCGAACCACCCCTTGATCCCCTCCTTTCAAGGAGGGGACTAAGGGGTGGTGCGCCATCGAGGGCACGCCACGCGGAGCGAACCACCCCTTGATCCCCTCCTTTCAAGGAGGGGAAAGGCGCTCTTCAACGGCCTTTGCGATGCCTGAGCAGCAACCTCCTGCGACGATTAGACAATCGTCGCCGCCCGCCGGGTCCTGAACCGTGCGCGAAAGCTCACACGGTTTCGGCCGGCGTGCCGCGGACCCGCGCCGCCGCCGGCAGGTACGGGTAGTCCTCGTCCGGCTGCGACAGGTCGCGGTAGGTGATGATCAACGCCCGTCGCGGCTGGCCGCTGGTGTTCGGCAGCGAGGCGTGCAGGGCGAGATCGTGGAACAGCACCGCCGAGCCGCGCGGCAGCTCGCAGGCCACCGGTTCGGCGTCGATCCCGTAGGCGCTCAGGTCGATGCGGTTGCCGAACCCGTTCTTGGTCGCCGCGTCGCGGACGTGGTCGTGCTCGATCACCTGGGTGTGCGTGCCGGGCAGAACCAGCAGACAGCCGTTGTCCCGCGTCGCCTCGTCCAGGGCGACCCAGATGGAGATCTTGTGCGAGCCCTTCCAGTAGGCCCAGTCCTGGTGCCAGGGCGAGCCGAAGTCGATGGCCGCGTCCTTGAACACCACCTTGTCCGACAGGAACCCGATGTCGGGGCCCCACAGGCTCTCCAGCGCGTCGACGAACCGCGAGTCTCGGGCCACGGCGCGGAAGCTCTCCCGTTTGACCGACAACCCGACGTAGACGCCGTGACCAACCGCCTCGCTGGGCTCCTTGCCGGCCGCGGCGGCCTCGGCCCGGACCTCGGCGATGACCTCGTCCAACTCGCGGTTCAGCGCGTCGCACTCGTCCGCGGACAACACGTCCGGGAGAATCACGAAGCCGTCGCGCTGATAACGCGCGACCTGCTCCTCGCTCAGGAACATCTTCCCCTCCAAGCGCAATCCGCCGCGGCTACTTCCATTTGACCGTGCAGCCGACGGCGGGGGTCTCGGCCACCGGAGGCTGCTCGCCGGCGAGCGCCGCCTCGATGGCGTCGGCCAGGTAGTGCCGGCCGACCTGCTCCGGCTGTTCGAGGTTGTCGTCCAGCCGTCCGTGGTAGACCAGTCGCCGCTGGGCGTCGAAGACGTAGAACTCCGGCGTCCGCTGCGCCCCGTACGCGCGAGCTGTCGACTGGCTCTCGTCGAACAGGTACGGGAACGGGAGGCCGACCTCCCGCGCGCGGACCTGCATGTTGGCGAAACTGTCGGCGGGATGGCTGGCCGGGTCGTTGGAGTTGACCCCGACGAAGGCCACCCCGCGTTCGGCGTACTCCCGCGCCAACGCATTCACGCGGTCCTGGTAGCCGATCACGTAGGGACAGTGGTTGCAGGTCTGGACGTAGACCAGCACCTTGGCCGAGGCGAAGTCGGCCAGGGCCTGAGTCCGGCCGTCCACGCCGGGCAGCGCGAAATCGGGTGCGGTCTCGCCGAGATTCATGGTTGGTCCCTCCTGCCCCAGTCTTGTTCGCTGGTGGGCGGTGGTCAAGGAGGGATGTCGTGGGGCAACGGACAGGGACGCAAGAGACACAAGGGACGCAAGGGACGATGGCCGCACGACGACCGTCCTTTGCGTCCCTCCGGTCCCTTGCGTCCCTGGCCGCTGCCTCGCTACCCGGGAGGACAGACGTTCCGGGTCATGGTCGCCGCCGCCGGTCCGTCGCCGGCCCGACGCTGACGGAGATGGTGGCGGACTTGCCGGATGCCCTGTGCCGGACCGTGAGTTGGCTGTCGCCCACCGCCACGCCCGTGACCGTGGTCGGGTTGTAGCCCCGGGCGACCGTGGCCACACTCCGGTTGCTGCTGGTCCACTCGAAGTCGTTCGGGATGGTCGAGACGCGCCCGTTGTCGTCAAAGGCAAACGCCTTCACCGTCGCCGTCTCGTCGACCTCGAGGAGCAGTGACTCCTGGTCGATCGACACGTCTGTCACCTCGCTGTCGTCGGCCGGCTCGACCTCGGTGGTCTGGAAGGTGAACTTGCCGGACGCAAGGTGCTGCGCCGTGATCGAGCTGGTGCCCCGAGCGACGCCGGTGACGACCGCCGGGTTGGTGCTCCCATCGACGGTGGCGATCGACGCGTCGTTGGTCGTCCATTGCCAGTCGCTCGGGCGCGTCGGGAGGATCCCGTCGTCGTTCTGCGCGAAGGCCTCCAGCATCAGCGTCTGGCCAACCCTGACCTGGGCTCCCTCCGGCTCGAGGAAGACGCTGCTGACCGAGGTACTGCCAACCAGCACCTCGGCGTCGGCGCTCAACCCGCTCCCAACGTGCCGAGCGGTGACGGTGGTCGAGCCCGCCGCGACGCCGGAGACCAGCGCCGGGTTGTCACTTCCGTCGACCGTGGCGATGCTCGGATCGTCGCTCGACCATTCCCAGTCGCTCGCCGCGGTCAGCACCACGGCGTCGTCGGCATCGCGCGCTTCGGCGCGCAGTCCGGCGGCCCCGCTGACGCTGATCGACAGGCTGGCCGGGTCGAGCGACACGGCGGCCACCACGCTCTGCAGAGTCAGTGTCTCCTGTGCCGTGCCGGCCTCGGGCACGTTGACCGTGACGCTGCCACTGGCCAGCGTGGTGCCGGTGCCGTCGGCGTTGGGGTGGGCGGTGGCGTCGATCCGCACCTGGACCGCCGGCAGGTCGGAGAACTGCACCGTCGACTCGCCGCCGCCAGCCGGGCGGGCGGCGATCTGAGTGCCGAACACCGTGCCCTCGTCGGGCTGGAGGATGGTGGCCACCAGCTTCAGGCTGTTGGCCCCGGCCGGCAGCGGCCGGCCGGACCGCTCGGGCCAGCGGATGGTGAAGCGAACGGCGCCGCGGCCGGAGGACTCCGGGCCGGCCGGCCGGGCGCCCCCGCACCCGATCAGTCCGGACAGCCCCCACACGACAAGCACCACGACAACGGCGGTTCGGGTCGTCATGGTCGGCTCCCTCACTGGATGCTCAGATCGCTGTTGCCCGCTTCCCAGGTCTTCTCGTAGAAGGACGCCAGCCCGCTGGCCACCTCGAAGTTGGCCTCCGGCAGCACGTTGTCGATCCAGGTGAACGCGGCGGTGATGCTCGCGCCGAAGAAGAGACCGGCCTCGAACTTGATCTTGGGATCCGGCTGGGTGACGGTCAGCTTAGCCTGGAGGTCGAGCAGCTTGAGGTCCAGACCAGGACCTCCGAGCGCGTAGACCGCGGTGCTCAGACGGGCGCGACAGAGGATCACGTCGGCCGTCAGCGAGGTGTAGAACGCGGCTTCGGGCAGGAAGGACCCGGAGTGCTCCCGTTCATAGACCGTCGCGAAGCCGCCGCCGCGGGTGTAGGAGACGCCGGCCTGAACATCGTTGGTGAAGTCGCTGGTCAGCTTCAGGCCGCCCGCCATCGCGCCGCTGAGTTGGGCACGCAGGAACAGCGTCGGGAAGATCACCACCGGCGCCGGACCGATGGTGAACAGGACCGGGCTGCCGACCACCACCAGGTAGTTCAGCGCGGAGGTCGAGCCCTGCCCCTTGACCTCGGCCTTCAGCGTCACGTCGCTGGTGGCGTTCAGGCGCGGCACGAACCGGAACGACTGCACGCCTGAGCCGTCGATCTGGATCGAGCTGTCGAGCCCGAACCCGAGCGACACCGTGCCGTCCAACTTGGCGGAGATGCTGTTGTTGGAGTTGATCGTGGCGGACAGACCGGTGTTGTGGAACTGCGCCTCGAAGCTGGTCTGGCTGCCGCCCTGCCGAGCCGGCCTGGCCAGCCGGGAGGCGGTGACGCCGTCGGCGGGCTGGAACTCGGCCCAGTCACTCCCTTCGGCGGTGTGGGTCAAGTCGACGTCCAGTTCGTCGAAGACATCGACCAGGGCGGCGTTCTCGGTCGCGACGATGAGCTGCCCGCCTTCCTGGCGGGTGTCGACCACCTTGCGGAGCAGGCCCAGCCCTTCACCGCTGACGATCACGTCGCCGCTGGCCAGCTTGGGGAGATCCCCGGCGAAGGTCACGGTGTCGGCGGTCGTCTCGGCGATGGTGATGGTGCCGTCGGCGGGCAGGACGTTGACCTGTGGGTTGACCTCCGCCCGACGGACGGTGACGCCCTCGCCCCCCACGGGGTCTGGCGTGGTCGGCGCGCCGCCGCCAGTGGTTCCACCTCCCCCGCCACCGCAGCCCGGCAGCATCGAACTGAGGGCCATCGCTCCGGCGGTGGCGACAAACCCGCGGCGGTCCAGGCTCCGTTCGCGCGAGCCGCGAATCCCGGCGACCTCGGCGCGCCGGTCCGTAGGTATCTGATCGGCCATTGAGCGACCACTCCTTGGCCAACCACCCCGCGCTCGAGACGACCGGTGAGTCATTCTCAGACTTCGCGAGAAGATTGTCAGGTGTGCGCGGACGGGCGCTCGGTCGAGGGACGAAAGGGACGGAAGGGACGGAAGAAACGCCAGGGACGCAAGGAATGAGACAGACTTCGCGAGGCGTTTGTCCCTTGAGTCCCTTGGGTCCCTCGTATCCCTGTCTGTTCGTCAGGTCCTGGTTAACCGGTTGACGCTCCCGGCACGCTTGTGCTACTCTCAACGCCGTTCGGAAGACCGATGCGAAGCTTCTTCGAGACGAGTCCGGGTTGTCCGAGGGCGAGGCGCCAGCGCCGTGGCGGAGCGATCCGCAACTGCGTTCCGCCGTTTCGGATAGGCGCCGACTCTTGCCGGGGCGCGGTATGGATAGCGCCGTCCGGCCTTGTCGCCAGTCTCGAAGAAGCCCGCTGACCTGCTTGGCAGGAGCGGGCTTCTGGTTTGAAAGAGGGTCGTGTCATGGATGGTCAGGTCCTGGTGCTGAACCAGAACTACGAGCCACTCAACATCACGAACATGCGTCGGGCGGTGACGCTGCTCCACCTCGGCAAGGCCGAGGTGGTGGAGTCCGCCGACCGCCGACTGCATAGCTGCCGGCTCGTCATTGACGCCCCCTCGGTGGTGCGGCTGGCTTACTTCGTCCGCCGGCCGTACCCGCAACTGCGCGTCTCGCGGAAGGGCGTCTTCGCCCGCGACGGGCACCGCTGCCAGTACTGCGGCGCCAGCGGCGAGCCGCTGACCCTCGATCACGTCGTCCCGGTCAGCCGCGGCGGGAAGCACGACTGGACCAACCTGGTCACGAGCTGCGTGACCTGCAACAACGCGAAGGGCGACCGCACTCCCGGCGAGGCCGGGCTGGACTTCATCCAGCGGCCGTACCGGCCACGGGTGACGCCCTACATCAGCTTCCCCAAGTTCCTGCAGGCGGTCCAGCACCATCGCTGGCAGAGCTATCTGCAGCCGTACGCCAAGGGGCTCGAGCCGGCCATCAGTCTGTCGCTGCAATCCTAGGCGCCGGCCCGCCGGCGAACAGGCAGGCCTCCCAGTCGGCCAGGAACGAGCGGACCGGCACGCCTTCCGTCACCTCGCCGCAGCGCGCCAGGCGGGTCTTGGCCTTGGCCGCCAGGACCCGCACCCCGTGCGCGTTGCCGCGTTGATGGTGGACCATCGCCGCGGCGGCCTGGATCAGGCCGCGGTAGAACTCGCGCCGGTCGCCCTCGGCCGCCAGCCAGAGCGGCTCCAGCGCCTCGTGGCTGGCCCAGTACTCGCCGGCGTTGAACAGCTCGATGTACCGGTCCAGGCGCGGGTCGCGCTCAGCCATCCGCCGGCCAGCCCATGACGCTGAACAGGGCCAGGTTCGGCTGCGTCACGTCCAGCCGCGAGTGCTGCACGACCACCTTCCGCGAGGAGGTCAACCGCAGCGAGTAGGGCGTGTCGCGCGGCAGCAGCGCGCCGGCGTGGTCGCGGGCTTGGTCCATCCGGTAGTGCAGCGACCGCTCGGCACCGACGGTGAAGCGGAGCCCCTTGATCGGCGGCCGGTCGCCCTCGAAGTAGATGTCCAGCACGCACTCGGCCGGCTCGTCGCCGTCGTTGAGGATGCACACGCTCTCGTGGGAAAAGTACCCCGTCGGGCCGGTGCAGCCTGACGGCGTGCTGGCCAGATAGCCGTCCGGCACGATCCACAGCCGATGCCCGTGTCCTTCCGCCATGCCAAACTCCCGGCCGTCCGCCCGGACGGCGACGCTACGATACCATCCGGGCGCCGCCCGATCCAGCGCAGGGAAACACCTCCATCCGGCCAACCGGCGAGCCGAGGACACCAACCGCATGAGCGACCGACTGCCCATCGGGCCGTACCCCAATCCGTGGCCGAACGAGGCGCGTTGCGGCGTGTCGCTGACCTTCGACGACGGCGCGCCGGACCAGCTCCAGCAGGCCGTGCCGAGGATGACCGACCGCGGTCTGTACGGCACCTTCTACCTCCCGCCGCGCGGCGACCACTGGGCCAAACGGCTGGAGCCCTGGTCCGTGGCGCAGGCCGCCGGGCACGAGCTGGGCAACCACTCGCTCAACCACACCTGCAGCGAGAACTTCAGCAACGAGGCCAACCCGCGCGGGCTGGAGTCGCTGACGCTCGACGACATGGAGGCCGAGCTGGTCGAAGCCGAGCGCCGGCTGGTCGAGCTGTTCGGCCCGACGGACGGCCGCTCGTTCGCCTATCCCTGCTACATGACTCACGTCGGCCGCGGGCTCGAGCGCCGCAGCTATGTGCCGCTGGTGGCCAAACATTTCCTTGCCGGCCGCGGCGGCGGCGAGGTGGGGTTCCACAACCACCCCTACCATTGCGATCTGGCCTGTGTCGCCGGGCTGACCTGCCAGCAGATGACCGCGCCGGAGATGATCGGCTTGTGCGAGCGCGCGGCGGCGCAGGGGCGGTGGTGCGTGCTGGCCTTCCACGGGCTGTCGGTCGGCCGGCTGGGTACGCCGCTGAACGAGTTCGAGGAGTTGCTGGCCCACCTCGACCGGCACCGGGACCGCCTCTGGACCGCGCCGTTGGCGACGGTGGCCAGAAGGCTGAGCGAGGCCAGGGCGGCGCTGCCACGGGTTGCCGACGGAGGATGACATGGCGGAGCGACGGCCGAATATCCTGCTGATCACCACCGACCGCCAGCGGTACGACTGTCTCGGGCTCAACGGCAACCCGGTCCTGCGGACGCCGAACCTCGACGCCGTCGGAGCGCAGGGCGCCAACTTCCGCAACGCCTATACCGAGGTCCCGAGCTGCATCCCGGCGCGGCGGATCATCGTCACCGGCATGAATCAGGAGAGCACCGGCCTGGTCGGCTACCAGGAACACCTGGAATGGGACCCGCCGCATACCATGGCGGGGGTCATCGGCGACGCCGGGTATCAGACCGAGCTGGTCGGCAAGCTGCACCTGTGGCCGCTGCGCAAGCGGTACGGGTTCGACCACTTCGTCTTCGGCGACGACCTGGGCGAGCGGCACGAGAACGACTACACCGCCTTCCTGCGCGAGGCGGGGTTCACCGAGCCGCGAGTCTGGATGGGCCACGGCTGCGAGGCCAACGGCTGGATCGCCCGGCCCTGGCACTTGGACGAGCGGTATACCCACAGCTACTGGTGCGCCAACGAGGCGATCCGGTTCCTGGAGCGCCGCGATCCCAGCGCGCCGTTCTTCCTCTACGCCAGCTTCCTCCAGCCCCACATGCCGCTCACGCCGCCGGGGTACTACCTCGACCGGTACCTCGCCCAGGACCTGCCGGAGCCGGTCTACGGCGACTGGGCCGAGCCGGTCGAGTGCCGGCCGGGCCAGCCGCTGACGGGCCACGTCCACCTCGACCGGTGGACGGCGCACAACGCCCGGGCCGGGTATTACGGGGTGATCAACCACATCGACGACCAGGTCGGCCGAATCCTCAACGCCCTGGTCCGCATGGGCCTGGCCAACGACACCTTCGTGATCATGACCTCCGACCACGGCGAGATGCTCGGGGACCATTACCAGTGGGGCATCTGCCACGCCTACCAGGCGGTCACCCACGTCCCGTTCATCGCCCGCGCGCCGCGCTGGATGGAGTGTGCGAGCGGGGTCGACCTGGACCAGCCCATCGGGCTCCAGGACATCGCCCCGACGCTGATGGAGGTCGCCGGGGCCGACATTCCCGAGACCGTGGACGGCCGCAGCCTGCTGCCGCTGATGCGCGGCGAGAGCCCCGCCTGGCGGCCGTGGCTCCACCTCGAGCACACCTTCGCCGCGCCGGACCGGAACATCGCCCACCAGACCCTGACCGACGGCGCCTGGAAGTACGTCTGGCTGACCGACAGCGGTCGCGAGCAGTTGTTCGACCTGACCGCCGATCCCCAGGAATTGCACGATCTGGCCGGCGCACGGAGCGATCTGCTGACCACCTGGCGGGAGCGCATGGTGACCGTCCTGACCGACCGGCCGGAGGGTTTCGTGCAGTCCGGCAGACTGGTCCCCGGCCAGCCGTACGTCCCGCTCCTGCCCGGCCGACAGGGCGGATAGGAGAGTCGCGCTGAGCCCGCCCGAGCCGCCCGGCGAAGGGTCATCACCCCGGACCGCCGCCTGGTGGGCGGTGGTCGGGGCGGTGGCGGCCTGGTCCATCTGGCAAGCGGCGGCGCTCCGGCTGCGGTACCCGCCCGTCTGGCCGGACGAGGCGCTGTTCGCCGAGCCGGCCCGGGAGCTGCTCCGCCACGGCACGTTCGGCACCCCCTCGCTGGCGGGCACGCTGCCTGGCATCGAGCACCACACCTGGTGGATGCCGCCGCTCCATCCGCTCTTGCTGGCGGCGGTGTTCGGCCTGTTCGGCTTCGGTGTCGGCTGCGCGCGGGCCGTGTCGGGGCTCCTGGCGGTGATCGCCGTGGTCCTGGCGGCGCGGCTGCCCGCGCGACTCGGCCTGCCGTCGCGCTGGGGCGCGGTGCCGGTGGTCATGCTGGTCAGCGACACGGTGTTCCTGCGCGCCGGGCTGCTGGCGCGGATGGACATGCTCTGCCTGGCCTTGGTCCTGGCGGCGCTGCTGGTCGGCCTGCCCGGGCCCGCGAAGCCCGACCATGCCCGCGCGGGCTGGGCGTGCGGGTTGCTGGGCGGCCTGGCGCTGCTGGCGCACCCGGCCGCGCTGCCGCCGGTGGCGGTCTTCCTGCTCGCTCGCGCCGTGGCTTGGCCGCAAGCCGCGAAGCGGTTCCTGCCCCGCGCCCTGGTCGGCCTGGTGCTGGTGACCGGCCCGTGGCTGGCGTCGGCGGCGGTCCACCGCGAGTCGGCCGTCGGCCAGCTCGCGGCGCAGATGGCGCGCAAGGCGCACTCGCGGCCGAGTGGGTGGGAGCTGGTGGGCAACCTGACCGCCGGGCTGGCGGAGTACGACGCCGACGCGGCCATGTGGCGGCTGGGCAGCGAACTGTCCGTCGCCTGGCGCGGCGCGGCGGCGGCCATGGGCGTGGTCTACTGCCTCGGCCTGCTCGGCCTCGTGCTGCCCGGCCCGGGCCGGCGGGCGCGCGGCGTGCTGGCGGCGGTGGCGCTGGCGCAGATCGGCTTCGCCGCCTCGGCGGTGGAGATGTGGTACGCCGTCTATCCGCTGCCCCTGGCGGTCGTCGGCTGCGCGGCGCTGCTGGGCCGGTGGCCGCCCCGCCGGCGCGTGCTGCCGGCGCTGCTGATGGCCGTGGCGGTCGGCTCGAACCTGCTGACCCTGACCCGGCTGCGCCTCGAATTGGTCGATCGTGATCCCTGCCGGGTCGACTACCAGACCTGGTGCGCGGAGCTCTCGGCGCGCTTGCCGTCCGGGGCGACGGTCATGCTGTGCTGCCTGCCGGACCCCTGGTTCGGCCTGGCCGGGCGCGAGGATCTGACCTTGCGGGAGTTCGTCCCCGAGTACGCGGCGACGCCCGAGGTGCAGGAGGCCGTGCTGGCGACTTGCGACTACGCCGTGGCCTGTCTGCCCGCGCCCAGCACCGTGGTCCAGCGGTACGTCACCAGCCACGGCCGGGCGGTGGGCCCGGTCGGCCGGACCGACGGCTACTGGGCGGTGGTCTTCGAGCTGCCCCACGCCCGCGCCAAGTGACGCGCCGCGCCTGCGTCCCGTGCTGCCAGCCGCCCCACACCGGCGGCAGCCACGCCAGGAAACGAGGGGCTGGTACAATTAGCGCCGTATCAATTGTACCTGTCCCTCATTTCTGCGACCACGGACCACCCCGCCGAGCACCGCCGGCAGCCCCGCGCGAGCCCCGCCGCGCCTCTGCGCCTTTGCGCCCCTGCGCGAGAAACCGGCGTCGCGCGCCCCCAGACCGGACCAGATCGCACTCTCGCCGAGAGGAAAAGAATGGCGCGGCAACGTTGGCCCGCCCACCGGCAGCGACCACCCCGGGGACTGGTACCGTTACGGACCGTCGGCCGACGGCCGACGGAGGGCTTCGACAAGCTCAGCCACCGCGAGACCACAGGGGGTGCCGAGGACGATCACCTCGTGCCGCCGGGACCCGCCCGCAGCCCGTCGCCGCGGTAGCCCGCCGTCAGGGCTGTGCCGTAGCCCGTCAACCGGTTCTCGACATCGAAGGTCAGGCTGGTCCCGCTCCACGTGGTGGGGTTCCCGTTCCCATCGTAGACATACGTTCCCGGCCCGGTCAACTGGTTGTCGGCGTTGTACGTCTTCGAGGCGTTCCGGAACGTGGTCGCGTTGCCCGCCCCATCGAACACGTTGGCGTCGCTGTACCCACCGTTCCGGTCGCTGTCCTCCAAGGTCAACTGCCGCTTGTGGTCGTACCCATAGTCGACCTGGCCTTGCAGGCTGGTGGACCCGGGGATGCTGGAGGTGACCGTGGCCAGGTCGCCCGTGCCCAGGTACAGGAAGTCCAGGTACCCCGACAGCGTGCTCCCGCCCGAGGTCTTGTTGACCAGGTCCGTGAGCTGGTTGGCCGCGTTGTAGCCGTAGTCGGTGTAGCAGCCGTTCGGCAGCGCCTGCCGCCACAGCAGGTTGTTGTCCTGGTACTGCCAGGAAGCCGTGCCCAGGCCGTACTGCAGTGAGGTCATTCGGCCGGCTTCGTCGTAGCCGTAGGTCTGCGTCCCCGCCGGCGTGGTCATCGTCGCCCGGCTGCCGTGGGACAGGAGCGTGCCCGCGTCGTCGGTGCGGCCGGCGACCACGTTCCCGCTGGCATCCCGCTCCACCGGCGAGTCGAATCCACAGATGACACAGATGCGCACAGATTCCTCGGGACCGCCATCAGGATGGGCAGGATGAACAGCGCAGGATGAGGCGGCGGGACGCGGCGGCCAGTGTGCCTGCGCGGCGTCAATCCTCGTCATCCTGTGCATCCGTGATTCTGTGCGTGCGGTGATCGTCACCTGAACCAAGGTGGCCGCGCAAGTCGGTCGCGAGCGGATTGCGGCGGGCCTGTTGCCGGGTAGCTCCTGGCGACGGAAAACGCGGGGACACATCACCAATGCGTCCGGCGGATACGGCGTCCGCCGGCCGGATTGGTGTGCGTCCCCGGTTTTCCTGGGTGCTCGTCGGCGACGACGTTCTGCGGCGCCCGATTGCCGACTGCCGATTGCCGATTGCCGTCCTCCGCGCCTCCGCGCCTCTGCGGGAGTCGGCCGTTGGGGTGTGGCCGTTCGTGGCGTCTGGTGGCCGGGGACGGGAGGTCGGTCGCAAGCGCCGGGCGACGCCTGTCCTGCTGCTTCGCGTGGTCGGCGGGCCCGGGG
>JAANMW010001282.1_pt1 | contig 26909 bp, 22 predicted proteins | sample 7279671 | NCBI WGS metagenome assembly JAANMW01 (sample SAMN14094541, study PRJNA606508) | bioreactor metagenome | isolation source: A lab-scale SPAN reactor treating ammonium-rich wastewater day 247 | place: Ireland: Galway | collected 2017-09-19 | reverse complement strand
GAGGTGCATCGAAGCGGTGTTCAGGTTGACGCCGACCTGGTTGACGCAGGATTCGACGACGTGCTCGAGACTCTTCTTCAGGCGGTTCTGCGAGACGTCGTGCTGGTACTGGCCGACGCCGATGCTCTTGGGATCGATCTTGACCAGCTCGGCCAAGGGGTCCTGCAGGCGACGCGCGATCGAGATGGCGCCGCGCACCGTGACGTCGAGCTCGGGAAACTCCTCGCGCGCGACCTCGCTAGCGCTGTAGACGCTGGCCCCGGCCTCGCTGACCATGACGACGGGGATGTCGCTCACGCCGTTTTCTTTTATCGTCTTGCGGAGGAAGATCTCGATCTCGCGGCCGCCGGTGCCGTTGCCCACCGCCACGGCGCGGATCATGCCGGTTCCGAAGAGCTCGAGCAGCGTCTTCTTGGCGCTTTCTTTGGCCTCGTCCGTGTTGTGGTGGATGACTGTGTGGGAAAGGAATCTCCCGGAATCGTCGACGACGGCCAGCTTGCAGCCGGTCCGGATGCCGGGATCCACGCCCAGGACGGCCTTGGGTCCGAAGGGCGCGGAGAGCAGCAGCTTGCGCACGTTGTCGGCGAAGACCTTGATGGCGATCTCGTCGGCCACGGCCTTCAGGGCCTTGTGGACCTCGCTGTCGATGCTGGGCTGGACATGGGCCTTCAGGGCCAGGCGCGCCGCCTTGCGCAGGACCTCGGCGCCGGGCGAATCCGGCACCGTGAGCGCCGCCGCCTCGAAGGCCTGCAGCAGTCCGGCCTCAAAGCCGCTGTCGCCGCCGTCGGGCTCGGGCTTCCCGCCGATGCTGAGCGAGAGCTCCTCCTCGATCCAACCCCGGCGCATCGCCAGGTAACGGTGGGAGTTCTCGGGCTTGAGCAGCGAGGCCACGGACTCGCTGTAGTCGAAGTAATTCTCGTACTTGCTGTGCGGCTTGGGCTTGGGGCCCTTCTTGGTGATCAGCCCGCCCTTTTCGAAGGCGGTGGTCCGCACCAGCTGTCGCAGTTCGGCGATCTCGGAGAGGCGCTCGATCAGGATGTCCTGCGCCCCCTCGATCGCGGCCGCGGCGTCGGGAAAACCCTTTTCCTCGTTGCGGAAGGTGAAGGCCCAGATCTCTAGGGTCTGTCCCGGCTGGGGCTGCTCGGTGCCGTGGCCGCAATTCCAGATCCAGTCGGCCAGGGGCTCGAGACCGGCCTCCTTGGCGAGGGTGGCCTTGGTCTTGCGCTTCTGCTTGTAGGGTAAATAGATGTCCTCGAGGCGCTCGAGCTCGAAGGTCGAAAGCACCTGCTCGCGCAGCTCGGGGGTGAGCTTTTGCTGCTTTTCGACCTGCTCGAGGATGAGCTGCTGCTTGGCCAGGATCTCCTTCCACTTCTCGTCGGCGTCGATCACATCTTGGATGGCGACCTCGTCGAGGTTGCCGGTCTGCTCTTTCCGGTAGCGGGCGATGAAGGGCACCGTGCCGCCCTCGGCGACGAGCCGCAGCACCGCCTCGGCGGAGCGAAGGGGGATCTTGGGATGGGAAGCGGAAAACCAGGTCTCGAAATTCATAGGGGACGCAAGATTAGCAGGCTTGGCATGGGCCCTGCAATGTTCCTTTTCTCATGAAAACCGACCCCCCACATTGGAATCAACGGCAGGGACTCGCAGGGGAAGCCTTAGCGAAAGAGTTCCTCCGGAAGCAAGGTTTTAAAATCCTGGCCGAGCGCTACCGCAACCCCTGCGGAGAGATCGACCTGGTGGCCCTCCGCGAGGACGTCGTGCTCTTCGTGGAGGTCAAGGCCCGCAACGGGCCCGACTTCGGCGACCCCCTCGAGGCGGTTACTCCCGACAAGGTCCGCCGCCTGCTGCGGACGGCCTGCGGCTTCCTGATGGATTTTCCCGATTTTCAAAACGGCCATTTTTGGGAACTGGCCGCCGTCGCCGTCCGGAATTACGACGGTGCGACCGAAATCGAGATGGTCAGGATCCTTCCCTAGGCTCCTGCAGGTCGTAGAGCTTGATCTTGGCGAAGAGGGTCGACTTGGCCACCCCCAGGGCCTCGGCGGCCTTGGCCTTGTTCCAGGCGGCGGCCGTCAGGGCCTTCAGGACCAGCCGCCGTTCCATCTCTTCCAGGGTCTCCAGCGCGACGCCGCGCCCGCCGCCGAATTCTTGGGGAAAGACGATGTCCTCGGCCTTGAGCGTCTCGCCCTTGGCCAGGATCACGGCGCGCAACAGGACGTTGCGCAGCTCGCGGATATTGCCGGGGTAGTCGTGCTGCTTGAGCTTGTCGAAGGCCTCGGCGCCGAGCCGCTTGGGCGACGAGGTCGAGAACTCTCGCAGGAACTGCTCGCAGAGCAGCGGCAGGTCTTCCCGGCGGTCGCGCAGGGGCGGTAGGTACATCGGCATTACGAAAAGGCGGAAGAAGAGGTCCTCGCGGAAGCGCCCCTCCCGCACCGCGGCGGCGAGGTCGCGGTGGGTCGCCGCGACGATGCGGACGTCGGCGTTCAATTCTTCGTCGCCCCCGACGCGGCGGTAGCGGCGATTTTCCAGTACCCGCAAGAGCTTGGGCTGCAGCTCCAAGGGCAGCTCGCCGATCTCGTCCAAGAACAAAGTGCCGCCCTTCGCCTGGCCGAAGGCGCCGTCGTGCTGGCGCAGGGCGCCGGTGAAGGCGCCTTTCTCGTGGCCGAAGAGCTCGCTCTCGATCAGCTCCGGCGAAATCGCGCCGCAGTTGATCGCCACCAGGGGCCCCCGCGCGCGGGGCGAGAGGCCGTGGATGGCGCGGGCGACCAATTCCTTGCCGGTCCCGGATTCGCCCAGGATCAAGACCCCGGCCTCGGTGGGCGCCACCCTTTCGAGCAGGCCGTAGAGCTCGCGCATCTCGACGGAGGCGCCGACCATGCCGCAGAAACGTTCGATGGCCTTGGGGGCGGCGGACTCCAGCTTTTCCTCGCCGACGAGCCGCAGCTCGCATTGGCCCAACTTGAGGACCTGCCCCTCCTCCAGCTCCGCCTCCCTCACCTTGACGCCGTTGACGTAGGTGCCGTTGGTGGAACCCAGGTCGAAGACCCGGACCGCTCCGTCGCGGCAGGTCAACTTGAGGTGACGGGAGGAGACGAAGGAATCTTGCAGGACCAGGTCGTTCTTGTCGGAGGCGCCGACGCTCAGGCTCTCCGCGCGGAGCGGCAGCGTCCGCGGGGCCTTGGAGGGCTCGAGGACCTGCAGGCACAGCTCCCGCACCCATAGCCCCTTTGGCCCCTTGGCCACGGCCTGGGTGACGGCGGCGCCCGCGCCGGTGACGGCGGTCGCCTCCTCGGCGAGATCCTCCGCGGCGCCTTCGGAGAAGCGGGCGGTCCAGGGGCCGAGGCCGATTTCGTCGCCTTCTTTCAGGGATTGAGACTCGATCTCCTTGCCGTTCAGGGTTAACGGGGATTGTCCGAGCTTTTTAAGCAGGTAATGCCCCTCGATCTTGTAGAGGACGGCGTGCTCGCGGGAAATTTCGGCGTCGCCCAGCACGATGTCGCAGGCGGCGGAGCGGCCGATCTTGGTGGCGCTGGATTGGAGGACGATGCGGAAAAGGCTTTCGCTCCCGCGGCGAAACAGCAGTTGGGCCATAGGGACCTCCCTCGGTTCTTTTCCTTACCGGGGCCAGGAAATAGTGCGGGGCCTGCTGGGGGTCAAGGGGGATTATCCGGCTGTTGAAATACCACCGGTGGCTGGGCCAAACCGCCGAAGGCGGATTGGCGGGCCCCAAAAATCCGAAGGATTTTTGGGCGGTATATGGAGCCGGATTCATTCCGGCGGGAATACGACCAGTATTTCAACAGCCTCTTATGCCTTGCTTTGGGGGACTTCTTTCCCTAAGGAATCTCCATGAAGAAGCCCTGGCGCCAACCGGAGACCCTGGGGGATATCCTCAAGGACTCCCTGCCCAAATGGGACTTCGGCCCCACCTTGCTGCGTTACGAGGTCGTCGAGAAGTGGCCGGAGCTAGTGGGGCCGCAGATCGCGGAGAAATCCCGGGCCACGGGCCTACAGGGCGACATGCTCCTGATCGAGGTGGACCACCCCGCCTGGGTTCAAGAATTGAACCTGCTCAAGCCCAGGCTTTTGCAGAAAATCGCCCGGCAATTTCCCCGGGCCGCGGTAAAAAACATTCGTTTTACCCTCAAGTAATAATCAGTATTTACAATATCTTATATTCTAGTTTCTCAACAAAATTCTAAGCGGACATCGGTCCGAAGCGCACCCCCGGGGACCCTCATGCCGATAATCTAGCGGGGAGCGCACGGGAAGGTATGGGATATGTTTCCACGTGTGCTGGGATATCTGGCGGGTCGCGCCGCCGCTCTGGCCGTTAACGTCTATCAACGCCTCACCGGACAAGACTCCGATTCCGGCCAATCCAAATCCATCGATCGCCAAATCGACCGCTATGTGGCCCCCGCGCTCATCTTTGCGGGCACGGCGGCCCTGCCCCTGCCCTTCCGCGTCCCGGCGGCCCTGGGACTGAGCCTGCCCACCGCCTTGCGGCTGGGTCGGGAGCTGTTGGGCGAACGGGAGGGCCAGGCGACTGGTTTCCGCGGGCGCGAAAGCCTGGACTGCTACTTTCGGGCGGCATCGGAAAGCGACCCCCTACTGTTGTCACCCGTCGGGACCCTGCCTTTTGACCGCTGCCTGAGACCCTAAAAGGAGCGCCCGCCGCGGGTGTGCGGGGAGGTGTTCCCCTCCGGCTTTTCCGAAACTCGCGGTCCATCAGAGGACGTTATGCCGAGCCTTCCAAGCGGATCGCTCAGACAGTCGGAAAGGCCTCCGCGGAACACCTCCCCGCACACCCGCGCCGGTCGGTTTATTGGATTTTTTACTCGAATGTTTCCGAATCGGAAATGAAGACTCCGCCTAGATCGCGTAGCTGTCGCTCTCGATCGCGTGCTGAGCGATCTGAAGGCGCAGGTTGAGCGTGTCGATCGGCTTCACGTCGAGGATGCGGCCGATGGCCTTGTCGTACTTCTCGTAGGCCGCGTCGTCGCCCTTCGCCACGTTGGCGCAGAACTGCCGCGCCATATTGGCGAGCTCCATGCACTTCTCGGTGACGTAGATCTTGGTGATCGCGATGGGAATGCGCGACTTCTCCTCGCCCTGCTGCTTGATGAGCTGGAGCGAACGGAGCAGCGCGGATTCCATGGCGTAGATCTCGATGATGAAGTCGGCCATGGCGACCATGAAGCTTTGGCGGTCCTTGATCTCGGCCATGTACTTCTGTACCGCCACGCCGCTGACGTAGACGGCCAGTTTCTTGGCCTGGTTGACCAGGTTGATCCGGTTCACCAGGGTGCGCTGGTCGGTCTCTTTCGGGAAGCCTTCTTTCAATTGCACCAGGATGCGCTGGATCTCGCCCATCAGGTCGATCTCGCCCTTCATCGCCCGCTTCAGGAGGGTGCCGGGGATGATCATGCGGTTGATCTCGTTGGTGCCTTCGTAGATGCGGTTGATGCGGGAGTTGCGGTAGAAGGCCTCGACCGGGTATTCCTGGATGTAGCCGTAGCCGCCGTGCATCTGCACGCCCTCGTCGGCCACGAAGTCGAGCGCCTCGGAGCCGTAGACCTTGCAGATCGAGGCCTCGATCGCGTACTCCTCGACCATTTTGAGCGATTTCTTATCGTAGTCGGGATCGGCCTTGTCGAGGGTGTGGATCGCGTCGTCCAGCGTGCCCGCGTAGCGGTACATCATGCTCTCGGTGACGTAGGTCTTGATCACGCAGTCGGCGATCTTATTCTGGATGATCTCGAAGGTGGAGAGCGGCTGGCCGAACTGCTTGCGTTCTTTCACGTAGCGGATGGTGTGCTCCATGACACGCTTGCAGCCGCCGACCGTCGCGGCGCCGAGCTTCCAGCGACCCACGTTGAGGACGTTGAAGGCGATCTTGTGGCCCTTGCCGATCTCGCCCAGGACGTTCTCGACCGGGACCTTGGCGTCCTGCAGGATGATGGGCACGGTGGAGGAGCCGTGGATGCCCATCTTCACTTCCTCTTTGCCGGCGCTCACGCCCTCGAAGCCCTTCTCGACGATGAAACCGGTGAAGTGCTCGCCGTCGATCTTGGCGAAGACGGTGATCACGTCGGCCCAGGCGCCGTTGGTGATGAACATCTTCTCGCCGTTCAGGATGTAGTGCTTGCCGTCGGGAGAGAGCACCGCCTTGGTCTTGGCCGCCAGGGCGTCGGAGCCGGAGCCCGCCTCGGTGAGCGCGTAGGCGCCGATGTACTCGCCGCTGGCCAACTTGGGCAGGTATTTTTCCTTCTGCTCGGGGGTGCCGAAGTAGAGGATGGGCAGCGTGCCGATGCCGGTGTGGCACATGTAGGAGACGGTCCAGGAACCCTGCTTGGTGGCGTTCTCGCTCATGACCGTGCAGGCCACCTTGCCCAAGCCCAGGCCGCCGTAGGACTCGGGGATTTCCGCCATCAGCAGACCGATCTCGCCCGCCTTGCGCAGCAGGCCGTCGGAGACGCCCGGCTCTTTGTGCTCGATCTTCTCGTTGCAGGGCCAGACTTCCTTCTCGACGAAGTCCTTGACGGTCTGTCCCATCTGTTTCTGCTCGTCGTTCATGTTTTCGGGGATGAAGATTTCCTCTTCACCGACCCGGGACAGCAACCAGCTAGCGCCTTGGCGTTTTTTGGCGTACATGCGATTTCTCCTTAGGGGCGGACCGCCCTACCGGCTTCCTTATGATTGAAAATACCGCGTCGGGCCCGCCCGGAAGCGGGCCCTCCGCCGACTACTCGCTTAAGACCCGCTTAAACTCGGACGTCAACAAGGGTACGATTTCGAAGAGGTCTCCGACAATGCCGTAATCGGCCTTTTGGAAGATCGGGGCCTCGGGGTCCTTGTTGACCGCCACGATCACCTTCGAGGTGCGCATCCCGGCCAAGTGCTGGATGGCGCCGCTGATGCCGAAGGCGAGGTAGAGCTTGGGGTTGACGACCTTGCCGGTCTGGCCGACCTGCATGTCGTGCGGGGCGTAGCCCGAGTCGACCGCCGCGCGGGAGGCGCCGACGGTGGCGCCGATCACGTCGGCCAGCTCTTGCAGGATCTTGAAGTTGGCCGCCTCTTTCATGGCGCGGCCGCCCGAGACGATGATCTCGGCCTCGGTCAGATCGGCCTTGTCGCTGGCCGCCTTGACGAGCTCTTTCATCTCGGCCTTCATGTCGCCCGGGTCGACGTCCTTCTTAAGGACCTCGGCCGTCGCGCCGGCCTGCGGGGCGCCCACGCCGAAGGAGTTGGGCCGGATCAGGGCCATCTGCGGCTTGGAATTGGGGATCTTGATGTCGACCAGCGCCTTGCCCGAGTAGATCGGGTGGGTGGCCAACAGCTTCCCGTCGCCGTCGATCTTAAGGTCGACCGCGTCGGCCGCCAGACCGGTGTCAAGGCGGGCCGCCAAGCGCGGGAAGAAGTCTTTGCCCGCGGGGGAGGCGGTGGCCAGGAGGATGTCGGGGTTGAGCTCTTTGACCAACCCGGCCAGGACGTTGACGTAGCCGATGGTGTTGTACTTGTCGAGCTTGGGGCTCTGCAGGATCGTGACTTTCTTGATCCCGTAGGGCGCGAGCTCGTTGGCGAGGGCGTCGATGCCGTTGCCGATGAGGACCGCCTCGGCCTGGCCGCCGCTCTTAGCGGCCAGCTCGGCCGCTTTGCTGGCGAGCTCGAGGGAGGTCTTTTTCAGTTTGCCGTCTTGGTGTTCGGCGAAGATTAAAACGTTACCCATTGTATTTCTCCTATTTCTGTAGGGGCGAACCTTGTGTTCGCCCCCTGCCTACGGGGAGGGCGAACACAAGGTTCGCCCCTACGCATTTAGATGACTTTCGCTTCTTCACGGAGCAGGCGGACCAGCTCTTTCACTTGGGTCGCCGCGTCGCCTTGAATCATTTTTCCGGGCGCCTTTTCGGGCGGGAGCCGGAAATTGCTGAACGCGAGCTTCGGCTGGGCGTCGCCCTTCACCGCGCTGAGCTTGAGGGTCTCGACCGGCTTGGTCTTGGCCTTCATGATGCCCGGGAGCGAGGCGTAGCGCGGGGTGTTGAGCCCCTTCTCGCAGCCGAAGATCGCGGGCAGCGGGACCTCGTAGACCTCCTTGCCGCCGCTGATGCGGCGGGTGGCGGTGGCCTTGCCGCCGGCGATCTCGAGCTTCTCGAGGATGGTCACCTGCGGCCAGCCGAGGAACTCGGCGACCTGCTGGGTGGTTTGGCCGTTGTCGAGGTCGATGGCCTGCTTGCCGGTGAAGACGACCTCGAAGCCCTTGTCGGCGATCACCTTGGCCAAGGCCTTGGCGCTGACGTAGGCGTCGGGGTTGGTCCCCTCGTCGTCGATGTGAACGGCCTTGTCGCAGCCCATCGCGAGGGCGGTGCGGATGGCCTCGACGCAGCGCGCGGGCCCGAGGGAGACGACGGTGACCTCGCTGCCGGCGTTCTTTTCCTTGGTCTTGATCGCCTCTTCGATGGCGAACTCATCGTAGGGGCCGACGATGTACTTGACGCCTTCGGCCTCGATGCCCGAGCCGTCGGCCTTGGTTTTGATCTTGGTTTCGGTATCCGGTACCTGTTTGATCAGTACGGCGATCTTCATGCAGCCTCCTTAAGCTAAAAGAAATTCATTTGAACAGCAGATGCTTGGCGATGACCATCCGCTGGATTTGGTTCGCACCTTCGTAAATCTGAATGAGCTTGGCGTCGCGGAACAGCTTCTCGACGGGATATTCCTTCGAATAGCCGTAGCCGCCGTAAATCTGGATCGCGTCGGTCGTCACCTGCATCGCGGTGTCCGAGGCGAAGCACTTCGCGTAGGCGGACTCTTTGTTGTTGGGCCTGCCCTGGTCGCCCAACCAGGCGGCCTGCCAGCACAGCAGGCGCGAGGCCTCGATGGCCTTGGCCATGTCGGCGATCATGAATTGGATGGCTTGGTGCTCAGCCAAGGGCTTGCCGAAGGTCGCCCGCTCTTTAGCGTATTGAATGCTGTGCTCGAGGGCGGCGCGGGCCAGACCCACCGCCGCGGCGCCGATGCCGGGGCGCGACTTGTCGAGGTTCTTCATCGCGATCTTGAAGCCCTCGCCCTCAGCGCCGAGCAGGTTTTCTTGGGGGACACGGACGTTCTCGAAGGTGACGGCGCGGGTGTCGGAGGCGCATTGGCCCAGCTTGTGCTCTTTCTTGCCGACGATCACGCCGGGGGCCTTGGCGTCGACCACGAAGGCCGAGATGGCCTTGGCGCCTTTGGCCGGGTCGGCGCTGGCGAAGACGGTCATTAGGTCGGCGTAGCCGGCGTTGGTGATCCACTGCTTGCTGCCATTGAGGACGAAGCCGTCGCCGTCTTTCTTGTAGACCGTGCGCATGCTCGCCACGTCCGAGCCGGAGGCCGGCTCGGTGAGGGCGAAGGAGGCTATCTTGAAGGATTCGGTGAAGGGGCGGAGGAATTTTTCTTTTTGTTCGGGGCTGCCGGCGATGACGATGGGGCCCAAGGCCAGGGCGTTGCAGACGGCGGAGGTGGCGATGCCGGCGCAGCCCCAGTAGAGCTCTTCGGCGATCAGCACGGACTCGAGGCAGCCCAGGCCCATGCCGCCGTTGTCGACGGGGACGTTTTCGCCCATCAGGCCGGTCTCCCAGGCCTTCTTCAGGACCTCGTAGGGAAACTCGCCGCTCTCGTCGAATTTGGCCGCGACCGGACGGATTTCGTTTTCGGCGAACTTGTGCGCCGTCTCGACCAGGGCCTTCTGTTCTTCGCTGAGCTCGAATCCGATCATGCTTTCAATCCCTCGATGAACATGGAGCAAAGCTGCTCGGCGACTTCCTCCATGGTGTATTTTTTCTTCTTCATCAGCACCCAATCCAGGGCCATCTCGTCGACCGCTCCGAAGATCGCCCGCTTGACGATCAGCGGGTTGACCGACTTTTTGAACACGCCCTTCGCCTGCCCCTCTTCCAGGATCAACGCGATGTGCCCGAGGTAGTCCCGAAACTTGGTGGCGGCGTATTCCTTCATGAACTTCGAGGACTGCCGCAGTTCGATCTGCAGGACCTGGGCGGTGTCCTGGTTTTCGCGGACCAACTCGAGGTGCAGCTTGATGAAGCGCCGCAGCTTCTCGATCGGGTCGGAGACCCCCGCGACGATCTTTTGCATCTCGCCGCTGAAGGTATCCATGCTGTTTTCAAAGATGGAAATGAGCAGGTCGTCTTTGTTCTTGAAGTACAGGTAGATCGTGCCGTCGGCGACCTTGGCTTCCTTGGCGACGTCCGCGACCTTCGAGTTGTAGAAGCCCTTTTGCGCGAAGACCTTCGTTGCCGCCTGGATGATCTTCTGGTACTTTTCAGAGCCTGTTTTTTGCGCGTTCACGGGCATCGGGCGTCCATTCGCTAACTGAATGGCTATTCATTCACGGCGCTAACACGGTGCGACAAGACGCGTCAAGGAGAAATCGGCGATGTCGGCGCTGCTTAAGGTCGAAGGCCTGGGCCTCCACAAGGGGGACGGCTATGTCGTTAAAAACATTGGTTTTTCCTTGGGGTCCCGGGAGATCTTCGGGGTCGCGGGACGCTCGGGGAGCGGCAAAAGCACCCTACTGCGCCTGCTCTGCCGCCTCGAGGAGCCCACGGAGGGCGACGCGAGTTTCGAAGGCGAGAATGTTTTGTCCATCGAGCCGCGGCGCCTGCGCCGCGCGATCACGCTGGTCTTTCAGACCCCCACCCTGCTCTGCGATACGGTCGCGGAAGAGCTTAGCCTGGGATTGAGCTTCTCGGAGAATCCCCATGCGGCCCCCAAGCCAAACCGCGCCTGGGGCGAGTCCCTCCTTCGCCGCGTCCACCTCGACCCCGATTTATTGGAAGAAAATCCCAAGCGCCTCTCCGTCGGCGAGGCTCAGCGCATCGCCTTGGCGCGAGCCCTGGCCATTCAACCGAAAATTCTATTGTTGGATGAACCCACCTCAGCCTTGGATCAAGCCTCCAAGGAGGCCATCGAGGCGACCCTCAAGGAAGCCACCGCCGCGGGCATGTCGATCGTCTTGGTGAGCCACGACCCCAGACAGCTGCAGGCCCTCGCCCCCCGCGGTCTGGAGCTCGCGAAGGGAGAGGCGATTCGGTCTTGGTGAGGGCAAAAAAAAACCTTGGACTGGAGGGGGGAAACCCCGCCTCCAATCGTCCAAGGTTCCGGGTAAGGAAACTTCTCTCAATTGATGGTTCGAAGCGATCCGTTGTGCCAGGCCTTTGCCAATTGAACTACCGGCATCAGCTCTCTGATGATCCGCTGTAACGAAGACAGATTCCAATGATCGACTAGAAATTTGTCTCCGTCTTCGAGGAGCGCTTCGGCCATGAAGCGCTGCCTTCCATCCGCCAATCGAGTCTTGTAAAGAGAGACTTGATAGCCTTTCCACTCTTCTTGAGCGATGGTCTCTCGAGTCATGACTGAACTCGACTTTCTCCTGTCCGCTGTCGATTTGCAAAGAACATTCTAAATACATAGCAAGGTCGATGCCAGTTTTGCCTATCGAGAAAATTAAATTTTAACTTATTGAAATATAAAAATTTTATACTTACCGAGGACCAGACGGCCGGAATGTCTCAGGATAAAAATCTATCCAAACCCAAGCTTCAAATGCGGAAAAAATTTATCCAGCCCGCACCGGCCAGGCCAGGTGGAAGCTAGTCCCTTCCCCCAATCGACTCTCCACGGAGATGCTGCCTTGGTGCAGGGCGAGGATCTTCTTGGCGATCGCCAGGCCAAGCCCCAATCCTTTGCGCTTGGTCGTCACGAACTCTTCGAAGAGTCCAGCCAGCTTCTCCTCGGGGATCCCGGAGCCGTTGTCGCGGACCGTGGCCAGGACCTTTTCGCCCTCGATTTGGACGGACAACTCCACCCGCCCCTCGGGCTTGTCGAGGGCCTGCAAGGCATTGGAGGTGAGGTTCTCGAAGACGCGCCTCAGCAGGAACACGTCCCCCACCACCATGCAGGGCTGAGGCTCGACGCGGACTTCCAGCCGCGCCCCTTTATTACGGGCCTCGAGCTGGAAGCTCTCCGACACCTCGGCCAGCTGCTTTCCCAGATCGAAGGAGATCGGATGATAGGGCATCTCGTGCGTGAGATTGCGCAGGTCCTCGAGGAAGTGGTTGATCCTCGAGAACTCGCGTTTCACGATGCGCGTGAAGGTCTCGCGGTAATTCGGGTCCTCGTACATCGTCTCCATGACCTTCGCGGCGTTCTCGATGTTTTTCACCGGATGCTTGAGGTCGTGAGCCAACCCCGAGGCGATGCGCCCGAACATGGCCAGGCGTTCTTGCCGACGCGCGGTCTCTTGCAGGGCGGCCAGGTCCTCGCTCATGCGGTTGAAACTCTCTCCCAGTTGGCCCAGCTCGTCCCGACCGAGGGGCGGCACGCGATAGCTTAAGTCGCCGCGACCCAGGGCCTGCGTGGCCTCCATCAAATGCCGCACGGGCCGAAAAAGCAGGCGCCGGCTGACGGCCGCGGCGGCGACCAGCATCAGAACCAGCGAACCGCCGATCAAGGCGACCCATTCCCAGGTCATCAGGCGCAGGCTGGCGAAGGCCTCCCGCGTGGGCTGCGCCAAGACGATGAACCAGGGCGGAGATTCCGAGACCGGGCGCACGCTCATCAAGGAAGGACCATGGACGGTCTCACGGACGGATGGAAATTCGGAGGCCTCGGTCTTTTCAAACCCCTCGAAGATCACCGGCGTCTCCGAGGAGAGAATCGCCTTTTTATAATAGGGGTCTCCCGAGGCGACGACCTTGCCCGCGGCGTCGACGACCGAGACGTAGCCGCGCTTCCCCAGCTTGGTGCTGGAAACCCACTCCCACATCCGCATCAGGTCGATTTGGGCGGCGAGGGCGCCGGAGACGCGGTCATTGCCCTTCATCGGGAGGACGAACCATATCACGGGCGTGAGATCTTCCGAGAGATAAGCCTCGGAGAGGACCTCGCGGTCCGACAAGGCCTCGCGAATCAGCGCCTCGCCCGGCAGGTCGGGGTCCTCCTTTTGCAGCCGCGTCGAGAAGACAAGCTTCCCGGAGAGGTCATAGAGAAGGATTTTTTCGAATTCGGAAAAGCGGATGACGTAGTTCTCGAGGATGCGCCGAGTCTGCTCTTGGGAGAGGTTGGTATTGGCGATGTCGACGACCAAGGTCTGCAGGAGCGCCTGGGCATGGGTGAGGTAGAGCTGGATCTCGCCGGCGGTCCTTCGGGTGATCTCGCCATAGCTCTGCCGGATGGTATTTCGGAGGGTGCGTTGCGAATTATAAAGAGTCAAGGCGCCGTAGAGCACGAGCGGCGTCAGGGCGGAGGCGATCAATAAAAATATCAGTTTACCGCGGAAGGTTCGCAACGCACGTCCTTCAGGGATGTGAAAAACTCGCTATTGGTATCAAAACGATATCCAGAGCAGCTTTCTCGCATAACTATGGGAATTTTCAACCAGAACAAAAAAATACCGGGGGGATCTTTACTTAACTCATACATCGCTTGGGAAAAGTAATTTTTAGCCTCAACGTCATTAAGACTATACCGCGCCTCGTCAAGAAACCGATCGACGAGCTCATTGCTATAATGTGAGAAATTGAGCGAATTCACGTCTGAGGGGCTATGAAACACCAATATATTTGAGACAAGAGTATACTTTACGTTGAATGGCAACAACGCTAGATCGAAGTTTCTATCAATAAAAATTTCCTTATTGAATTCTTCTGGCGAAAGATCATTCAAATTCAAATTTACACCCATACTTTCAAACGATCTCTTCAGAATCCGAGCCACCTTTCGGTCACGGGACTGCTCGCCAAGGAAAGAAAGATGTCTTTTCGATTTATCCTTATAGGCCGTCTCAAAAATAGCAGGCGCTGTCTCTACCGCAACCTCCGGCACTTTGGGATACCATGGATCCTCTTTGGGAACCGGAAACTCGGGCAAATATCCAACACTATCTTCAACCTCTCCCACAAGTTGTTGCCCGTCGATCAACCTACCCAATGCTACCCAGTCAAGATTAGAGCGCTTAGCAACGCCCTTTCTATTTTCCAGAACTTGGAAAAGAATTCTGGACTGAATGCGATCTATCTTAATCCCAGGGATATCGGTAAGGACCTTGAAATCACTCTCTCTGGCGAAAAAAATAAAATCAATATTTCCCGCGACCAACTCGCGCATAACCCTTCGAGAACTTGGTATTACTTGAAATATTATTTTATTTACCTTTGTTATCGATTCAACATTTCGAACTAATACGACCTCAGCATCGCTTTGCTTTAAAATGCGAAATTCCCCGGTCTCCTTTTGAGCACCCGAAAACCTAACGATAGGAATTTGGGACATAACCACAGGGAAAGCTCGGTCATATTTTTTCAAACTAAAGCGAACGCGGTTAGGAGCCTCGACGACAATTACTTCCAAGTTTTTCAGACCCTCAAAGAGGTCTCCGGATGCCTTTTTACGCGCGTTCTCGACAGAAGACTTGACGTCTTCGGCAAAATTTTCATTTAGCTGCACCATAAGGTTGGTTTTGCGAGAATCTTCCCAGTAAACTTCACGCGCAAAGTCAGGGGTGATATGATAATTCGGATCCAGCCTAAACAAGGGTCTATAAAGCAGCTCGATGATATTGGCCCCCATCCCGGAACGGGACGTAAACGGGTCAATGCCTCCTATCGGAAGACTTGTAGCAATGGTCAGGTTTTTGGAAGGGGGCGGGGGCAAAGATTCGCCCTGACAAGCAACGAAACCGATTAAGGATAAAATCAAAAGAATTTTGAAAGACATTTTGGGCAATAAAAAAGGGATTAACCAAAAAGATCAATCCCTTTTTAATCACCCCTAAGTCCTAGGGAAATGATTAATAAAAATATGCCAAACAACCCGTCAATTGGGTCTTGGTGCTCTTTTGGCCTTTTTTGACAACTTTTACCTTCATACGTTCCCTCCTGGTTTAGGTTATGGATTCAAAAATTTATAAAGGAGGTGGAAGCCAACTCACTATGAGGCGGACCTTCCACCCCCCAATGGACAGGCACTTTTATACCCGCATTTGGGTAGCGGTCTGCGCATCTTCGTAGTACTCAAGCGGCAGTTCTTCGCGCAGAGTCTTGATGAAATACGGTTGCTGACAACTGATGTTTTCAAAACTTCCGGTTTGATTGTAGGAATCGGCCCGGCAGCCGCCCGCACATAGCGGGACGAAGGGACACTTGGTGCATTTCTTGTGCTCAAGGGGTCTCAGCGTGAGCATCGCCTCGCCGACCTCGTTGTATTCCTGATGGTCTACGTCACCGATCTTTCCGTCTTCGATGCCAAGGAAGGCAATGCACTTATATAGATTTCCATCGATGCCGATGGTGACGGCGTTGCGCCGGTAATATTCGCAGGGGCCGATGTTGATGGGATCGGAGGGCACTAATCCGACCTTTCGAACCTCCCTCCTCAACTCCAACATCTTGTTAATCTCATAATCGCTGAAGGTGCAGCGTTCGCAGGAAGACCCAATGCCGTTCAGGTCGTGCTGCTTCATCTCGGGCATGATCGGCTTCAGGTTGGTCGCGACGATGTCTTCCTTGAACTTGGAGGCGGCAATGCGTTCGAGCAGCCCCTTGAAGCTGTCCGCGTTTTCGCGGTCGAAGTTTCCGCCCAGCAGAATCTTCAGCTTTCCGGCGATCGCCTCGAGGTTGTTGAAGATCTGGTCGAAGGTGCCCCGCCCCCCCGAATAGATCCGCTTCTTGTCGTGCTGGTCCCGGTCTCCATCGAAGGTGATCTTCACCCACTCGAAGCCGTAGGCCTTCAACTCGTCCGCCAGTTTCGGCGTGAGGAAGATACCGTTGCTCGCCATCCCCGCGGTGTACTCGACGCCCCGCTTCTTGCAGTAAGGGAAGATATCCCCGCTGATCTTGCGGATCGCGTCGACGTTCAACAGGGGCTCGCCTCCGAAGAAGATCAAGTTGACCTTCGCGGGACGCGTCGCGTCGATTCGCGCCTTCAGCCAATCCACCACGCGCTGCATGGTTTCGGGCGTCATCTTGGATTTCCCTAGCTTGTCCTTCTCGTAGCAATATGTGCAGCGCAGGTTGCAAGCCAGCGTGGTCAGGATGGTCGCGGTCAGGATCTCGTTTTGTTCGGTGACGCGATTGCGGAACCAGTCGTAGAACAGCCCGCTCTCGTCCACTTCGTCGTCGAGCAGATAACCCATTTCCTTCAGGCCGTCCGCGGCCTCGCCCTCCGCATCGGAAAGCGATTCGTGCTTTCGCACTTTCTGAAACAGCTCGCGCAGATTGACGTCTCCGTCTTCCACAACGATGCGGTTGTCGTGAAAGCTGTTGTAAAGAAAGGTCGTGTTGGGATCGCGGGGCGACCGCACTAAGAAATTGAACCTCGAAGCCTTCATGGCTCCTCCCTCGCTAATCGGACTGAATGGGTGCGAACACTCCTAAGAACAAGCAACCCGCGTGCCAAAGGCCGAAAAATTCCGAGCGGCGAGACTTGCTCGCGCAAATCCGCGTGGATTAAGGAAAAATATTGGGGGAATAGGAACTGGGCCCGATGGGGCCGGTTGACATGGGGCGAAAAAATATCCCCCGGAGAGAAATTCTTTATCCGTTAAAAAAGAACGTCCGCACCGGCGAGGAAGTGGAAGCCGGGGCTGGGGAAGCCGAAGAACTCTTCGTATTGGTCGTTCAGGATATTTGCAGCCTTCGCGAAGACCCGCACCGACTGCGGGTGGGCCTGCGGGAGATCGAAATCATAACCCATGGCGATGTCCCAGCGGACGTAGCCGGGGTTGGTCCCGCCGGTCAGGGAGTTCGCCGGAGTTCCGCCGACGAAGCGACCGTCGGTCGCGACGACCGGGAAGACCTCCCGCTGGCTGGAGACGACGGAGAGCGTCGAATCGATCGTCAGCTTGCGCCAGGGCTGGGCTGAGAGCGTCGCGTTGAAGACGTGCGTCGGCACATTGGGAATCCGCCCTCCCCCGCCGCTCTCGTCCACGGTGTGGGTGAAGGTGTAATTGGCGCCGACCTTAAGCCGCGGCAGGATCTTAACCTCGAAGCCCGACTCGAGGCCGGTGCTGAAGGCGTCGTTGATGTTGTTGCCCAGCCGATCGATCAGGTTGTCGAAATCGAGGTAAAAGAAGGTCGCGAAAATCGTCGCCCGCTCCCCGATCCGCTGCTCGTAGCCGGCCTCGTAGCTTTGCGACTTTTGGGGCTTGAGGTTGGGATTGCCGGAGATCGGATTAAAAAGCTGGATGATCGTCGGCGGCAGGAACCCTTCGCCGTAGGCCCCGTGGAATTTCCCGCCGATCTCGGGGATCATCACCGCCACCGCCGCCCGGGGGCTGAGCTCGCTGCCGTAGGCGGAATTGTTGTCGTAGCGAAAGCCGGCGTCGACGAAAAGCCGCTCCCGAAAGCCCAGGTGGTACTGAAAATACGGCGCGTAGTTTTGCCGGTCGCCCGGGACGCCCGGCGCCGGAATCTGGTCTTGCGGCGGAATAAAGGGCCCCAGCGAGCCCGCCAGCGGCGGCGGATCGCCCGGAAAAGGCGCACCGGCGGTGCTGATCCGTTCGTCGTAGAATTCGAAGCCCACCGTCAGGGTTTGCTTGACCCCGGCCGTCTCGGGCACGAAGAAAAACTGGCGCAGGTCGACGCTCTGGCGGGAACCCTTGACCTTGTTGAGCACGCTGTTCGGCGCCAGCGCGAGGCCGGAGGGCGTGACGAAATCGGAATCCCCGCGGTTGGAGTTCTTCTCCTCCTCGTCCGAGAGCAGGAAACCGTAGGTCAGGTCGGTGCGGAAATGCTCGCTCCATTCGTATTTCAGCTGGAGGGATTGGGTGGTGAGCAGCCGATCGAAGACCCGGTTCACGTCGGGGCCGAGCTGCAGGAAGAAGGCGTCCATCGGCAGGGCCGGGTCGTAGAGCGGAGCCGGCCCGATCAGAAACTCGCGGGCCAGGTTCTTCTTGCTGAGAAAGATGTGGCTGGCCAAGGTGAGGCGCAGCTTCTCGGTGGGCTCGAGGTCCCAGCGCTGGGTGAGGGCCGTCTCGCCGAAGTCGTCGTTTTGGAACTGTCCGGTCTCGTCGGTCCGGCTGATGCCGACGCTCAGCCGGGTCTCGCCGATGCGGTTGCTGTGCCCGAGCCATTCGCGGCGATGCCCCAGATTGCCGCCCTCGATGGACAGATGCGTCTCGGCGGGGTCCTGCCCGGCCTTGCTGAGGATGTTGATGACGCCGCCCACCGCGCTGCCGCCGTACAGCACGGCCTGCGAGCCGCGCAGCACCTCGATGCGGTCGATCTGCTCGATGGGGATCAGGCCCAAGTTGGTCTCGTTGGTCGCCGGGTTGTTCAAACGGACGCCGTCCAGCAAGACCAGAGTGTCGTCGGGCCCGGCGCCCCGCAGCCGGATGTTGACGGTCTCGCCCCGCGTGCCGAGGGACTCGACCACCACACCCGGCAGCTCGCGCAGGCCCTCCGCGACGCTGCGGTCCACGCGCCGCCCAAGCTGGTCGCCGGTGACGACCGAGATACTGTGGGCCGTGGTCTTGAGCGGCTCTTCCAGCTTGCGCGCGCTGACGACCAGCTGTCCCAAGTCGCCGCCGCCCTCCGCGGGAGCCTTCTCCGCCTCGGCCGAAAGGGCCGCGGGGAAAATTTGCAAGGCCATGGCCCCGACCAGCAAGCCCGACGAGATTCTCCTCATGTCGATCCCCGCTTGCTTTCCGACTGCCGTTGGTCCACGACCTCGGTGAGGTTGAGCTTCTTGAGCTTGTACTCCAAAGTCTTGCGGTGCACGCCCAGCTTGAGCGCGGCGTTCTCCTGGTGCCAATGTTCCTTTTCCAGCACGCGCAGGATGAAGCCTCGCTCGAAGGCGTCGGTCGCCGCCTTCAGCTTGTCGGGATCCCCGTCCTCGGACTTCAGCTGGGCGATGTCGGATATCTGGTAGTCGATGGGCACGTCCTCGGGAAAGATCGTGTCGCCGGGGTGAATGGCCACCAAGCGCTCGACCAGGTTTTCGAGCTCGCGGATGTTTCCCGGCCAATCGTAGTGGCAAAGCACCGAAACCGCCTCGGGGGAAAAACGCAGGTTGCGCCCGAATTTTCGATTGTAGCGCTTGAGAAAGAGGTCGACGAACAGGGGAATGTCCTCCAGCCGCTCCCGCAGGGCGGGAAGCTGGATGGGGATGACGTTGAGCCGGTAGAAGAGGTCCTCGCGGAACTTTCCTTCTTGCACCAGCTTCTTCAGGTCGCGGTTGGTCGCGGCCAAGAGCCGCACGTCGACGTGGATGGGCTTCTGGCCGCCGACCCGCTCGACCTCGCCTTCCTGGATGGCCCGCAGCAGCTTGGCCTGCACCTCGAACTTGAGTTCGGCGATCTCGTCGCAAAACAAGGTGCCCTGGTCGGCCAGCTCGAACTTGCCGTAGGTGGTCTTGAGGGCGCCGGTGAAAGCGCCCTTTTCGTGCCCGAAGAGGGTCGATTCGACCAAGTGCTCGGGGATGGAGGCCATGTTGATGGCCACGAAGGGCTTTTCGACCCGGGGGGACTTTTGGTGGAGGTAGCGGGCCACGAGTTCCTTCCCCGTCCCGCTCTCCCCTTGGATCAGGACTGTCGCGGAGGTGGAGGCGGCTCGGTCCAGGACCGTCTTGAGGGCCTGCATGCGGGGGTTTATCCCCAGCAGAAAATCGTGGTCCGTGAGCCGCTCGACCTCGGAACGCAGATAAAGGATCTCCTTGAGGTGACGGCGCTTCTCGAAGGCGCGCTGCAGGAGGGCCCTCAGGTCCTCCACCTCGAAGTCCTTGTTGATGTAGTCGAAGGCGCCGTGCTTGATCGCTTGGACCGCCAGCTTGACCTCGCGGACGTGGGTGATCATGACCACTTCGGTTTGTGACTGTAACTCTTTGAATTCTTTAAGTAAAGTAAGGCCGTCCGCGTCGGGGAGCATGTAGTCGAGAAGAATGACCGCGTACTCCTCCACCTGGAATTTGGCGCGGGCTTCCTTCCCGTTGGCGGCGGTGTCGATCGTGCCGAAGACGGCCAATACGCTCGACAACAGGTCCCGCATCGAATCGTCGTCGTCGACGACCAGGATTCGCTGTGCCTCAGAAGTCATGGAAATTCCTTTGCGCCCGTTCCTGGATCCGTTTAGGATCTATCAAGAATCATTCAGGTTTTTATCACAGCTTCGGCGACAACGGGAGCAAAATCTCTGTGAAATTCCAGCTGGAATCCGCCCTGGCCTTTTTACGGGACCCGGGGCTCTATTTCTCCTTGGGACTGATCGCCGTGGTGCTCTTTGTCTCGCTGGCCGAGCGGCTGAAATTGGAGGCGGAGCTAGGCTGGGCGGCCCTCCGCGGCTTCCTTCAGCTGACCCTGGTGGGTTTCGCCCTGGTCTGGGTCTTCTCCTTCGAAAACCTCGGAGTGATCTTGGGGGTCTTGACCGGAATGACCCTCTTGGCCGGCTTCATCGCCCAGAAGCGCGGCGAGGGCATCCCGCGGGTCTTTCCCATCGTCTCCTTCAGCCTGGCCGTCAGTCTGGTCTTGACCCTTTCCCTCTTGGTCTTGGGCGGATCGATCGAACCCAAGGCCCGATTCTTGATCCCCTTAGGGGGGATGATCCTGGGCAATTCGATGAACGGCGCCGGGCTCACCCTCAACCGCCTCAAGGCCGAAATGCAGCTGCGGCGGCCGGAGGTCCTCGTCCGCCTCAGCCTGGGCGCCTCGGCCCGGCAATCGGTGCAGGGCCTTTTGAGGGAGGTGCTGCGCGCCTCCCTGATCCCGGCCATCGACACGATGAAGGCCTTAGGGGTGATCTTCATGCCGGGGATGATGGCGGGGCTGATCATCGCGGGAGAATCGCCCCTGCTCGCCGTGCGCTACCAGATCATCGTGATGTTCATGCTGATGGCCAGCGCGGCGTTGACGAATTTATTGGTGGTGCTGATGGGGTACCGGCAGTTTTTCAATCGGAGGGATCAGCTAAGCGCGATGTAGGGGCCTCGGGCGAACACAAGGTTCGCCCCTACACGAAGCTCTCGCCGTCGATCCCGGCGGGGATGGGGTCCCCGTGTAGTTTCAATATCGAGGGGAACAGGTCCGCCGACCGCACGACCGACCGGTTCATCTTCACGCTGGAAAAAAGCGGAATCAGCATGTGCTCGTCGTGCATCGCGCCGTGCGAGGACTTGTGCTCGGGATACTCGAAGCGCTTGCGCAAGTCGTAGCCCTTGGCGGCGCTCAGCACCAAATCGCCGGTGCGAGCCGAACGGAAGATCTGCGTCAGCTGCGCCAGGCTGTCGGGGTACTCGCCGTCAGCGCTCAACCTCAAAGCCTCGGACCGCGACAGAAGCTCCGGCGCCGCGGCCAGGCCCAGCGGATCCCCGCGCAGGTTGCGGAATCTCAGTTCGTCGCCCTCTTCCCGCACCTTGGCCTCGCCCTTCCGGCTCTGCACATGAACCCAGCCCTCGCGGTCTTGGCTGAGGATGAGGTCCACCGCCGGCTGTTCCAACAAACCCGCAACCACGCGGGGATGCAGCTCGCGCACCTCCTCCAGCGAGAGGCGCCCGTCCCAGCTCTCCCGCCCCTTGAAATAGAGATGGAGCATGGCGTTGCCGCTGACCATGCTGGCGGCCTGGAAGCCGCTCTTGAAGATCTTGGGGTAGTAAAAGGTCTTCACGCCCTGCGCCTCAAGGAAGGCCGCGACGCCGAAGTGCGTCTTGGTCTCGGAGAGGCCGTGGTCGCTGACGATGAACAGGGCGGTCTCGTCGTACTTGCCCTCGCGCTTCAGCTCTTTGGCGATGCGCCCCATCGCGCGGTCGACGGTCTCGTAGGCCTCGAGGGCGCTGGGGTGACGCGGCCGGCTCAAATGCGAGTATTCGTCGATGCCCGGGAAGACCATGAAGAGGAATTGAAAGTCGCGCTTCAGGATATCGAGGCATTTGTCGAGGGCGGCCTGGTCGACCAGATGCCAGCGGTCGGTCAGGTGGGCGTAATACCAATACCAAAGGCGCATGTGGGCGGCGACGTTGCCCTCCGAGGGGACCCCGCGGTTGACCGAGCTGAAGATGTTGAAGGAGTTCGGGAAGTGCTCGAAGAGGGTCTTGAGTCCGGGCCGCATGTCCCGGTTCATCAGGAAGCTCTCGAAGCCGACGTAGCTGCGGAAGCGCTCCATCGAGAATTTTTTCCGGGCGTACATCCCCTTGTCGAACCAGCGGATGCCGGGCACATTGCAGGTCCCGGGGAAGCAGCCGGTGAGGAAGGGCATGTAGGCCGGCCCGGTGGTCGAGGGAAAGACGCTGGTGGCCTTCGCGAAGCCGCCCTCGCCGAGGAAGATCTCGGAAAGGTGGGGCAGGCGCCCGGCCTCGAGCAACTCGCGGAAGACGTCGTAGCGCGAACCGTCGGCAAGCAGGACGATGAAGCGTTTTTTTTGTGGGGTCATCCGATCATTCCCTCGCCGCGCGACGCGCCGCCTACTATGGCCCGACCGGGCGGCCCGCGCCCGGGACGATGCCGTCAAGAGGCCTTGGTCTTCAGTTCCTTGAGCTTGTTCTGCATGCGGCGCACCAGCTCGCCGTAGCCGTTCTTGCTGATAATCGCGTCGAACTGGTAGCGGTAGTTTTCGACGAGGCTCGCGTCGTCGACGACGACGTCGAAGATCTTCCAGCCGCCGGGGTCTTTCTTCATCTTGTACTCGATGTCGACCTTGACGTTCTCTTTGGGAACGACGACCTTGGTGCGGGTGCGGGCGCGCGTCTTTTCCTGGAGGTAGGTGTCGCCCAGGTATTGCACCGTGTAGGCCTTGCCGCGCGTCTTCGTTTGCTCTTTGGAGAAGAGGGCCTTGGTCTCGAGCAGATCGGTCATGAGGGCGACGAAATTGTTTTGTTCGGCGGCGGAAAGCCCGCCCCAATGCTTGTCGAGGGCCAGGCGGCAGAGCTCGCGCAGGTCGAAGGTGCCGGTGATGATGTCGCGCTTGATCTTGGCGTTGTTGGCCTTATCTTCGGCGCTGAGTTCGGCGCCGGTCTTGTAGGCGTCCATCTTCATCTCGATGTCCTGGATCTCGCGGGTGGGCGTGCCTTGCGGGGCGTTCACCTGCCCGTTGGACTGCAGGGCTTGGTCCCCTCCTTTCGGCGGGGCCTTCACCGCCGCCGGGGATTCGGCCGAGATCGAAAGCGCGGCGGCCGCCGCGGTCGCGGCCAGGAAAAATTTTCGAAGCGAGGCTCGCATCAATTTCACTCCTTATGGGTTCACTCGGCCCGGGCGACGCCGCCCGACTTGAGCTCGAGCGTGGCCACGGCTACGTTGTAGTTAAACACCGATTCGAGGTAGCGCCCCCGCGAAACCAGATAGGCCTGGAGGGCGTCGGAATAGTCCTTTTTATCTCCGACCCCGATGTCTACGTTCGTCTTCGTCAAAAAGACGTATTGTCTTGCCAATTTCATGGCGCGATAGCCGTTTTCCATGGCCTCGCGCGTCTGCAGGACGTTCAAATAGGCGTCTTTGAGGTCCAATTCAAGCCCTTCGTCGGCGATGCTCTTGTTCAAGGAATTTTTGAAGTATTCCGCCTGCGCCGCCCGCGTCTTGGCGAGATAGGATTTGATATTGATCTCGCCCTTGATCCTCAGACCGAAGCCCACGCGGTTAAAGTTAAAGGGGTCGTTGAAATCGTCGGTCAGGTCGACCCCGCTGATCGGCTTGACGGTGTGGCCGAACTCGTAGAAGCCGCCGATCCCGATGTCGGGCGCGAGCTTGCGCTTTTCCAGCCGGTATTGGGCCTCGCTGGCCTTCACGCCGATGTCGAGGAGGCGGTTCTTCGGGTTGTTCTTTCGATTCCTCTCCAAATAATATTCGAAGTCCTGGATCTCGAAATCGACCGGCGTCAGGTGCTCGTCCTGGATCGAGAATTCGGTCCCCCGCTCCATGCCCAGCTGGATGCGCAGGCCCTCCCGCGCCAAGGCGGCCTTCTTGTCGACGTCGAGGATGCGGTTGAGCGCCTCGTAGCGGAACAGCTTCAGGCGGACCAGATCGACCGGGTCCGTAGCCTCGGTGCTGCTCTCCCGCCGCTGCACCTCGTTGGACAAGTGGCGATCGGCGTCCTCGAAGAGCTGCCGCACGTCCTTCGCGAGCAGCAGTCCGTAGTAGAGCTGCTTGACCTTGAGGACGACGTCGTTCTGCTTCTCGATCTTTTTTTCCTTTTCGGCGGCGATGCCGTGCCGGGCCAGCTCTTGGGCGATGCCGATCTTGCCGAAGGTGTAGAGCGGGATGCCCAGCGAGATCTTGCCGCGCTGCCCGAAGGTGACGTCGCCCTCGAAAAAGCTGCTGACCGCGCGATCGGCGTCGCGCGGCGCGGGGAAGGAGAGGAACTCATATTCGAAGACGGGGATGCCGCGGGGCTGGGCCTCCTTCAGCTTGCTCTGCGCGACCTCCATGTCGTAGTCTTTGGCCCGCACCTCCCGGTTGTTGAGCAACGCCATCTTCACGCAATCTTCGATGCTGAGCCGCGGCCCGGCACCCATCGGAACCTCCGGCGGCGGACCGAGCGTGGAGGCCTTGTCCTCGCCGGTGAAACCGCCCGGCATGGAAGGCATCCTCTCGGGCATTTCCATGTCCTCCGAAATCGAGGGCGCGGACTCCGCGCCGACCTTCTGTCCGGAGATCTCGGTCTTCTCGGCCCAAACGCGGCCCGGCAATAGGCCAAGGCTCGCCGCGGCGGCGAAAAGTGCGAAGGATTTTCTGAACTTGACCCGAATCACGCCGCCCATCCATCTACAAAATCCTTAAGAGAATCAAGGAATAACATTCGAGGGGAAACCACCGCCCCGATTTCTTCCTTAAAGCCCTAAAATTTTTGGGAAATTTACTCGCGGCGGGTGTCGACTTCCCGGGCATCCACCGAGGCGGGCTTGAGCGGCAGGGTAAAGAAGAACTGCGAGCCCTCCCCCTTCTTCGATTCGACCCAGATGCGGCCGCCGTGGCGCTCGACGATCTTCTTGGCGATGGCCAGGCCCAGTCCGGTGCCGCCGTAGGAGCGGGTCAGCTCGCCGTCGGCCTGGCGGAAGTCCTCGAAGATGAGGTCTTGGTCCTGGCTGCCGATGCCGATGCCGTGGTCGTAGACGCAGACCTTCAGCATGTCGCCGTGCCGGCTGCTGCGGACGCCGATCAGGTTGGGCGCGTCGTGGCGGGAAAACTTGATCGCGTTCTCGACCAGGCTGGCGAAGACTTGGCGGATCTGCCCCTCGTCGCCGTAGACCGTCGCGATCCCCTCGAGGTCGATGCGCATCTGGATGTTCTTCTCGCGCAGGACGCCCTCGACCTCGGCGGCAAGACCCTCGAGGGTCTTGCTTAAATCCACCTTCCGGATCTCCGTGGGCCCTCCCTTGCTCTGGAATTGGGTGAACTGGATGATGTGGTTCACCACCTCCAGCAGCTCCTTGCCGGCGGAGTGGATCATTTCGACGTAACGACGTTGGTCGTCGGTGAAGTTGGCGTTGGACTCGGGATCGAGCAGGACCTCGGTCAGGCCCAGGATGCCGTTGAGCGGGGTGCTCAGCTCGTGCGAGACCGTGCTGACGAATTGGGTCTTCAGCTTGGCCACCTCCGCCAGCTGGAGGTTTTGCTTGGCGATCGACTCGAAGAGAATCGCGTTGTCGACCGAGATCGAAGCCATGGTGATGAGCACGCCCAGCAGGTCGAGGGTGGCCTCGGAATAGGCCTCGCCGTCGCGGCGGCTGCCCAGGGCGAAGAGGCCCAAGAATTTGTTTTCGGCCGTCATCGGAAACACGGCCTCGGCGTTGACGCCGGTCATGAAGTGCAAGCCGGCCTCCTTCACGTCGATGAGGCGGCGGTCCTGCAACAAAATGTGCTTGGTCATAGGCTTGAGGGTGCGCGCCAAATATTGAATGAAGGGGTCGTGGGCGGAAAATTGCAAAATGAGCGGCTCGCCGCCGACGCTCTCGCGGACCACGAAGGCCTTGATGCCGGTCTCTTGCAGCAGGATGTTGCCGCTGCGCACCTGGGCGATCTCGGTCAGGGTGCGGAGCAGGTTTTTCAGCAGGTCCTTGAGGTCGAGGATGGAGCTTAGTTCTTTCGAGTAGGTGCGAAAGGTCTCGAGGAGGCTGCGTTCCCGGCTGCGCTTCGAGAAGAGCATGAGCCGTATCTAATGAAAGCGGGCCGCGGGCGCAATGGGTTTTGGACAAAAAAAAGGCCCCCCGAGGGGGCCTTTTGGAAAATCACCGGCGAGCGATTATTCGACGCCAAGCTTCCGGAAGAATTTTCCGGTGAAGGACTTGTCGGTGACGGGGGTAACCGTCCTCGCGGTTCCGGCGGTGTTCATATCGACGCCGCCGCCCTGAACCGTCTGGGCCGGGATCATATTGACGCCGCCGCCTTGGACGGCTTGGCCGTTCAGCATGTCGACGCCGCCGCCCATTTCTTGGGTGGGCTTCAGCTGCTCGACCTTCCGAACCTGGAGGGCTTCGCCGCCGCTCACCTCGACCAGTTCGTCCACGATCTTGATGGTGGCGCCGTTTTTAATGACGAAAACCTCGTTGTTGACGACCCGGACCGTCACCTCCGGGCCTTGCCACTCCACCGATCCGTCTCTGACGACGGTTTGGTAGGCGGCCTGGGCATCCTCGGCCCGGATCATATTGACCCCCGAGCCCGCATGGGCGCTGCCGGCCAGAAGCATGCCGAATTGGAATATCGCGATAAGCGTGACTATTTTTTTGAGCATTGTTTCCTCCCTACCCCCGCTACCCAGCAATTATTGTACCAACGAAGACTAATTTAAAATTACTAATGAATTCCGACAACTTGTATCGGCGTTACCCCCGGCCAAAGTTGCTGCGCTGGTAAAAATTACTTTCGAATTGATAAATTATCCACAGCTTCGGAGGATGTATATTAAATATTAAATAATATCAATCAGTTACAA